>Ga0206957_1029_pt1 | contig 40665 bp, 40 predicted proteins | sample Alteio_BWOrgHeat_32_FD_152975 | JGI IMG/M metagenome (GOLD analysis project Ga0206957, IMG submission 152975) | Enriched cells from forest soil in Barre Woods Harvard Forest LTER site, Petersham, Massachusetts, United States -... | ecosystem: Environmental > Terrestrial > Soil > Temperate forest >...
GTGTTATTCCTATTGGTGTTAAAGGAACATACTATTTTGACCAACTGCTTGGTGCAGGTCCAAAATGGGATTTCTATTTAGCCGGTTCGTTGGGTTTTGCAATTGTAACGAATTCCTGGGAAACAGGATATAATGGACAAACAGTAGTCAGTAATGGAGCAAATCCTTTGTACCTGGATCTTCATATTGGTACTGAATACCATATGAATAATAAAACGGGATTGTTCCTTGACCTCTCAACAGGAGTTTCAACGTTTGGTTTAGCAATCCACTTTTAACCAACTATCAAAAAAATCATATATGAAATCATTAAAAAAAATACCGGTAGTGCTTATTCTATTTTCCGGACTTGTGTTCACAACATTTGAAAGCTGTTCGAAATACCCGGACGGCCCCCTGATCAGTTTCCACAGCAGAACGGAACGAGTAGCCCAAACCTGGAAAGTTGACAACTATAAGATGAATGGAAATGATTACACTTCAGCCATGTCAGCTTACAGAGAGACTTATACACAAAATGGCGCTTACTCTTATTCATGGGGAAGTTTAGCGGGGACAGGAGCCTGGTCATTTTCAAACAATGATGACAATATTCAATTAATTGGCATAAGCAACCAAAAAAATTACACCCTGGTTATTTTAAAACTTGAACAAAAAGAATTTTGGTATTACTATATGGATGGTAATGACAAAAAAGAGTTTCACATGATCCAAAATTAATTAACACCACTGCAAAATGAACTCAACAGAAAAAAACAAAAAATCAAACGTTGTCAAAACACCTGAAACAGGCTCCGACAATACCAGTCCTGATATTGATGCCGACAAAACCGGAACAGACACAAATGCCGATAGTTCGGAAACAAGTGGTTCCGGGAAAGTCAAGCACGGAAATAAGTTTGACAAACCCAAAAGAGAACCGAACCCTGACAAAACCGGTATAGACACCAAATCGGACAAAACAAAAAAAGAAAACATTTCAAAATAAATTCACTTATTAAACCTAAACAATATGAGTAATTTACTTTACATAGTCGCAGTAATATTAGTTATCATTTGGGGAATCGGATTTCTTGGATACAATGCCGGAGGAATTATTCATGTACTCTTAGTTATTGCAGTTATCGCAGTGATACTTCGGGTTATTCAAGGCAATAAGCCAATTTAATCGCACTGACTAAAATAGTCAGATCGTAAAAAACAATATCCGCTTTAATAATAAAAAATCAGAAAATATGGGAAATCTACTTTATGCAATAGCAACAGTATTGGTTATTGTATGGGCAATCGGGTTCATCGGTTACAATATGGGCGGGATCTTACATATTTTGCTGGTAGTGGCATTGATCTCAGTTATAATAAGAATCCTGCAAGGGCGCAACTCACAATAGGTTATGGAAACAAAAGCAAATCTGATCGAACCTCTTTTAGAGAAAGCAGAACAGTTCGGTAAAACCAACCTGGAATTACTGAAACTGAAAAGTGTTGACAAAGCTGCTGAAGTTGGATCCTCGTTAATCAGCAATACATTACTACTGCTTGCGTTCTCTATTTTTTTGCTCGTTCTGAATATTGCGATTGCACTTTGGCTCGGTGATCTACTGGGTAAAGCGTATTACGGATTTTCGCTGGTCGCATTATTTTATGGACTTGTGCTAAGCGTGTTATTCTTTATGAGGAAATCCATTAAAGCAAGTGTACGTGATTCCATCATTACACAAATACTGAGCGAATAATTATGAAAAAAATTACAACTGCTACTGATCTTAAAATTGCTATTCAGGAACTGGAGTACCAAAAAGCAGCTGAATGGCCTCAACTGAAAGAACAATTTCTTGTTACTTATGAAAGCTTAAAGCCTTTGAACATATTGAAAAGTAAGCTGAATGAAGTCGTTCCTATCATCAAGGATAACATGGCGGGGATAGTTGTTTCATTGATTGCGGGGAATTTCTCAAAAGAGTCACCCGACAAAACCTTGTTTGGCTCAATTAAGAAAGCTTCTCTTATGTTGTTGGAATTAGCAATTGTAAAACTGGTCGATAAGAATCAAGAGAAGATCGAGTCACTGGTGGAAAACATTATAAATGCATTTAAGAACAATAAAGAATCAAATGTTTAAAGGATCAATGGAAGGAACTTTTAAAATACCCTTTTATATGCGGGCTTCCCTTATCTCAATAGGAATACTCGCCTTTATATATGCGTTATCTATTTCTCAAAGCATTCTCATTCCACTTATTTACTCCACTATCATTGCAATTGTATTAAGTCCGGTTGTGAATTTTCTTGTCCGGAAAAAAATGAACAGGATCATTGCCATTGCATTCAGCATACTAATGATGATTGTCATTTCTGTTTCGATCGTTCTCCTGTTAGCATCGCAGGCAAGTATGTTCAGTGAATCATTCCCAAAGTTATTAAGCAAATTCGATTTGCTTCTTCATCAAACTGAAGGTTGGATTTCAGGTAGTTTTAATATCAGTTCTTTTAAGATCAACACGTGGATCGATCAAACAAATACGGATATATTGAACAGCAGCCGTTCATTGATCGGTCAAACACTGGTCAACATTGGAAGTTTGCTTGTCGTTCTTGTTCTGATCCCGGTATATATTTTCATGATCTTATTTTATCAGCCATTGCTGATGGACTTTATTCATAAACTTTTCAGTACAAATAAACACAGAGCAGTAAACGAAGTATTGACTGCAATAAAAAAAATCATTCAAAGTTACCTGATCGGACTATTATTAGAAGCATTTATAATAGCGGTATTAAACTCAACGAGTTTATTGATATTAGGCATTGACTATGCGATTTTACTTGGAGTAATTGGTGCGCTGCTGAATGTTATCCCTTATATAGGCGGGATTGTCGCGGTTACATTACCTATGATCATCGCCCTTGCAACAAAGTCTCCGACTTATGCTTTACTGGTAATGGCTTGCTATATTTTAATCCAATTCATCGACAACCATTTTATTATTCCAAAAGTAGTTGCTTCAAAAGTAAAAATCAATGCACTTGTATCAGTTATAGTTGTACTTGCCGGAGGAGCTTTATGGGGATTACCGGGAATGTTTCTTTCAATCCCATTGACCGCAATTTTAAAAGTGATTTTTGATCATATCGACACCTTGAAACCCTGGGGATATGTTTTAGGCAGCCCGAATGAGATCAATAAAAAACCCGGGAAATGAATAATATAACTACTAATCGATCTAAAAATATTTTTGCAAAAACCTTCAACAATTTTTTTGAAGAGGTCACAAAATTAACTCAATTCACCTTTCGGTTTTTCAGAGAAGCTGTTAAACCTCCTTTCGAATTCAATGAACTAATTAAGCAATGCTACTCGATCGGTTATAAATCATTTCCATTAATAGCCATTACAGGTTTTATCATGGGACTTGTTTTAACAATCCAATCGCGCCCTACCCTTGCCGAATTTGGCGCGGAGTCGTGGTTACCTGCCATGGTAGCTGTTTCCATCATTCGTGAAATTGGCCCGGTAATTACCGCACTAATATTCGCAGGTAAAGTCGGTTCAGGAATCGGAGCTGAACTAGCTTCCATGAAAGTAACTGAACAAATTGACGCGATGGAAGTTTCCGGGATGAACCCATTTAAATACCTTGTGGTTACGCGAATAGCAGCTGCAACAATCATGATGCCGGTTCTTGTTGTATTGGCAGATTCTATATCGCTTTACGGCGCTTACATTGGAGTCAATTTAAAAGGAGACGTGAGCTTTCATTTATTCTTTTCCCAGGTTTTTGACAAACTCCTATTTATGGATGTTTTACCGGCGATCATTAAAACGGTTTTCTTTGGATTTGTAGTCGGGTTGATTGGCTGCTACAAAGGATATAACTCAAATAAAGGAACAGCAAGTGTGGGAGAAGCTGCAAATGCCGCTGTTGTATACGGATCATTATTGGTTTTCATCATTGATATGATAGTCGTGCAGATCACAAGCTTATTTATATAATAGATCAATGGAAGAAACGGTGATTGAAATAGCTCATTTACAAAAAGCATTTGGAAATAATCCGGTGCTGAAAGATATGAATCTGAAAATTACGAAAGGTGAAAACCTCGTAGTATTTGGCAAATCCGGGAGCGGCAAATCTGTGCTTATAAAATGTCTCGTTGGTTTGATTGAGCCGGATGCAGGTACTGTTATTTTGCTCGGCAATGATATCTCTGATTTAGAAGAAAAAAAATTAAACCAACTAAGAAAAAAAATCGGGTTTCTATTTCAAAGCGGGGCTTTATATGATTCCATGACTGTGCGGGAAAACCTGGAATTCCCCTTACGTGATCGTAAGTCAATAACAAAGGAAGAAACAGATGCGTTGGTCATGGAAGCATTAAAAAATGTAGGACTTGAAGACGCCATTGATAAAATGCCGGCTGAACTTTCAGGAGGCATGCGAAAACGGGTTGGACTGGCCCGTACACTAATATTAAAACCGGAAGTAATCCTTTATGACGAACCAACAACCGGACTAGATCCAATCACATCCAAAGAAATCAGCAAATTGATTTTAGATGTGCAAAAAAAATATAAAGCTGCGGGTATTATTATTACGCATGATGTAGAATGTGCGCGCATTACAGCAAACCGGATGATGGTGATCAAAGATGGCGCATCTCTGGCAGAAGGAACTTTTAAGGAATTAGCAGAATCAACAGATGAGTGGGTTCACTCATTCTTTGAATAACATTAAAAATAAAATTATGAAAAAAACTACAGGTGATAAAACAAGACTCGGAATTTTAGTTTCGGTCAGTGCCCTTTTATTTATAGCCGGAATTTATTTTATCGGGCAGCGACAACAATTATTCGGAAGCACATTCCGTGTAAGTGGAATATTCACTGATATAAGCGGATTGCAGGTGGGCAACAATGTACGCTTCTCCGGAATCAATGTCGGCATTGTCGATGACATCCACCAGATCACCGATTCGACAGTCATGATAGATATGCTGATTGATACTCATTCACAAAAATTTATTAAAAAAAATGCGACTGCTATAATAGGGTCAGATGGCTTAATGGGAAATAAAATTGTTTTAATTACACCGGGTACGAGCAACTCAAAAGAAATAGTAAACAATGATCTTATCGAAACAGCAAAGGCTGTAAACATGGATGATATTTTATTGAAATTAAAAACAACCACCAATAATGCAGCGGCAATCACCAGCGATCTTGCAGCTATTATGAGCGATGTACGTTCAGGCAAAGGTACTATTGGCAAATTATTTATGGACAGCACATTTGCTCAAACGGTAGACGACGCACTGGTCAGTATAAAGCAGGGTGCGGGTGGGTTCAAGCAAAACATGGATGCGGCAAGTCATAATTTTCTTTTAAGAGGTTATTTGAAAAAGAAAAAGGATGATAAAAAATAAATAACAGCAAAGTATGAATGATATAACTTATTAAAAACATTCCGTAACACCCCTTTATTTAAAGAAAGTCACCTTTGTCGTAATAAATAGTTAACCATTATAAAACCAAAAAATGAAAATGAAAAATTTAACGTTCGCTGTAACAATGTTTATAGCAATTACAGGACTTACTGCATTCGGACAAGAAAATAAAAAAGCAGCTGATGCGAGAAAAGAATTAACAGAAGCAAAAAAAGATTCAGCTGCTGATTTCCAAAAATTCAAAAAAGAAGCTCAAATGAAAATCAGTGACAATCAAAAAGCAATTGCAGAATTAAAAGCAAAAAAGTCGAACGATACTAAAGAAGTTAAGGCAAAATACGATCAAAAAGTTTTAGCACTGGAACAAAAAAACAATGCTTTAAAAAAGAAGATCGAAACTTGTGATAATACAAAGACAAGCATGTGGACATCGTTCAAAAAAGGATTCACAAATGACATGGATGAATTAGGACGTGCTATTAAAAATATCTAAGCGATGACAGGTGATGATCATCTGAATCAATAAAAATGGCGGGTAAAAATCCCGCCTTTTTTATTAAATGAACTATATAAATTATTTAAAATGACAAAGCATATTAATATTACCATCAATGATGACCGCAAGCTATATGCAATCAAGAAAGAATTCAATTCAATTTTTTCCGACCTTAAAATTGAATTTTTTGCAAGACCTCATTTAAAAGCCGGAACCTCATCAAAAAAATTTGTGAAAAGTAATTCGAGAACAATTGCCGATTGCAGAATTATCCATACCGAAGGCCATGTGGAAATAAATCCGGCGATGACCATAATGGCTCTGGAAGATCTCTTTCGCGACAAATTCGGATTATCAATTCAGATATTTTGTAAGAGCGACGGAAAGTGGCTGAAGATTGCTGCCACTGACACCTGGACGCTTGCCAAACAAAATGGACACTGTGAAGCGTGGAACAAACTGGATGTGCTGAAATAACAAGCTTAACAGATAAATTAAACCGTGGTGTGAATCATGTAACTTATTCAGAAAGTTGCATAACATTTTTAATTTCCGGATCACTCACCTTTACAGTATAGAAATTAATTCACAATCTAAACCAACTCAAATGAACAATAAATTATTACATATAGTAACGGCAGTTGCATTATTATCTTTCGCGAACATTAATTACGCGCAAACACCAAATCTGGGAACTACCGCCGATTTTGTTCTCTTTTCTACAAATGGTGCAGTGAGCAATTCAGGCACTTCACAAATTACAGGGAATGTAGGCACTAACAACGGCTCAAGCACAGCTTTCGGAAATGTAAATGGCGTGATGCATGATCAGGATACAGCAAGTGCAAAATGTTCAGCTGATCTACTGACAGTTTACAACAAACTCGATTCCATGAAAGCAACTCATTTTCCTTCCTCTTCATTGGGTGGAGGCGACACGCTCCCAGCAGGTGTTTATTCAATAACCGGGGCTGCAACATTGTCTTCCAACCTATTTTTAAATGCGAAAGGAAATGCAAATGCAGTATTTGTTTTTCAGATTCAAGGGGCTTTTTCGACAGGTGCCGCAGCAAAAATAAAACTGATCAACGGAGCACTTGCCTGCAATGTATTTTGGAAAGTAGAAGGTATGGTAAGCATTGCTTCCGGAACATTCATGAAAGGAACCATCATTGCCAACAATGCCGCAATTAGTATGAATACAGGTGATACCCTTGAAGGAAGGGTACTTTCAACGGCTGGTGCCGTTAGCGTTGACGGAGTATTTGCATATACTCCCGTTGGTTGTGGAAGTCCGGCTCTTAACGGACCTGCAGCTCCTGCATTGGGATCAGCAGCGTGTTATGCATTATTTTCTTCAGACGGACAAGTTTCAAATTCAGGAACAACGAATGTAACAGGCGATGTTGGAACGAACAGCGGTTTAACTACCGGTTTTGATTCCTTATTGGTTAATGGTACCATTCATTCAATCCCAGACGCTTCCACATCAGCATGTGCAGCAGATCTGCTTGTTGCATATAACTACCTGAACAAACTTCCCGTTGATATTGAATTAAAATTTCCAGCACAATTCGGAGGTAACCTGGTATTGACTCCACATACATACTTGCTGGATGCAGCTACAGTATTGACAGATACACTTTATCTGAATGCCGAAGGAAATAACAACGCCATATTTGTGATCAAAATTAACGGAGCTTTATCAACGAGTACCTATTCAAATATCAGGCTCATTAACGGAACGCAATCCAAAAATGTTTTTTGGAAGATCGAAGGTGCTGTGTCAATTAATAACTACTCCATTTTCAGAGGGACGATCGTGTGCAACAATGGTGCGCTTGGAGCTTTAAACACAGGAGTCATGCTGGATGGAAAAGCGTTGACAACAACCGGTGCACTTACAACTACAGCCATAACAACTATAATGGCAGCCGTTTGTACGCCAATGGGAATTGCTTCTGTTAATTCCGGAAACGGAATGAATGCAGTCAATATTTATCCAAATCCTTTTACAACTTCAATTGAAATTGACATACATGATGCGTGGAAAGCCAACACATATGAATTGATCATTTTTAATGTTATCGGAGAACAGATAATGGGAACAGTATTAACAGAACAATTGACAACACTGGAAACGAGTAAGCTTCCTTCAGGAATTTATGCTTACAAAATAATTTCCAATAATAAATCAATTCAATCCGGCAAACTGATCTCCGTCTCAGGTATTAATTAAAGCCGCTGGAACGCATCAAGCGAAATACTTAATCAATTTAAAATCAATTAAACTCTGTCTCATGAAAAAATTATTCGTTTTTACTTTTATCCTCGCTAACCTATTCTTTGCAAGAACAAATGTAATTGCGCAGGTATCCTTACAAATTATTGTCGCGCCACCGGTGATCCCTGTTTATGTACAGCCAGCTTGTCCTGTGAATGGTTATATCTGGACGCCCGGCTATTGGGCATATCAAACGAATGATTACTATTGGGTTCCCGGCGTATGGGTCTATCCTGTTCAACCTAATTTTTTATGGACTCCAGGCTACTGGGGATTTTCAGGAGGTTATTATGGTTGGAATGCCGGCTATTGGGGTCCTCATATTGGTTACTATGGCGGAGTATGTTATGGCCACGGTTATGAAGGTGAAGGTTATTCAGGCGGACGATGGGAAGGTGGATCTTTCAGATATAATACGGCTATCAGCAATGTAAATGTAACCGTTATTCATAATACGTATGTTGACAAAACAGTCATTCATAGTAGTTCTGGAAATCGTTCAAGTTATAATGGCGCAGGTGGCATCAGTACAAAACCAACCGATAATGAGCGCGCAGCAATGAATGAAAGTCATGTCACAGCTAGTTCAGAGCAACGCTCACATGAGCAGTCTGCAAGTGCAAACAAAAATCAGTTTGTTTCTGTGAATAAAGGTCAGCCTGCAACAACCGGAATGAGCAAGGTAGGAAGCCCTGCAACAAATCAACCTGAAAAGACAATAAACAGAGCAGCGGTTAAAAACAATACGCCTACACAGCAACATGCTGCAGCTCCTCAACAACATAGCGCAGTCATGCCTCAACAGACCAATCCGTCACAACAACACAGTACTCAACAACAAAATCAAATACCTAAACAACATAATGTGCCGGCCCAACCGCAGCAACATGCCCAGGAACGCCAGGCGCACCCGCAACAACAACATCCGCAACATCCGCAACATCCGCAACAACAACAACAACAACAACAACAACAACAACAACAACAACAACAACAACAACAACAACATAGTGCACCTGCTCCGCAGCGCAATGAGGCTCCGCATAACGAAGGTCATGGGAGATAAATACAGGGAACAGGCGCTAATAGCAGGAAGACAGCAAATGAAAATTATTATTTCTGAATAACCACTTTACCTTTTCCTATCATGTCACCACTTTCTGAGAGTACCCGATAAAAATAAATTCCATCAGGCTGTGGACTTAAATCAATGGATAATGGAGAGCTAATAATAGAGTATTTTGAAAACACTTTCTCACCCTCAACATTATAAATTTCAAGAGTGCCATTTTCAAAGGTATTTGATAATGAAAAAACAAACACGGCATTGGATGGGTTTGGGTAAACATTTATTTCCGTTTTAAATTTAATATTATCAATAGCAGTTATTATACTGCAATAATTTGTTGCAGTACCTCCGGTGCCTGTAACGCCACCACTGCCTGTTAAGCCACCATTGCCGGTTATACCGCCTGAACTTACAGTACCTCCGCTGCTCACCGTACCTCCGCTTGAGCCAGGGATACATGTGTTACCTAAAGAGTCAAATTTGGCGAATAGAAAATCATCACCGCCAACACTAACTGAGCTGGTAGTTCCTCCAACGGCATATCCTCCATCTGAAGTGTGGACAAGAGAGTTACCCTCTTCACTATTTGGACCTCCGACAGTACTGGTCCACTTTAAAGTGCCTGTGGAGTCTAATTTCACAAGGTAAGCATCATCAGTACCAGCACCAAAAGAAGTAGTTGCTCCTGTTATAACAAGTCCCCCATTATTAGTCTGAACAATTGTGCTGGCGGCCTCATCAGCTGCACCTCCAATTGTCTTTGTCCATTTCAGATTTCCTGAAGAATCCAATTTAACCACATATACGTCCTGCTTACCTGCACCAAAGGAATTGGTATTGCCTGTTGCAACGTATCGGCCATCGGCTGTCTGAATAATAGAAGCGGCTCCGTCATCCCCTATTCCTCCAATGGTTTTTGTCCACTTCAGGTTTCCGACTGAGTCCAATTTCACCACATACATATCTCTGTTACCTGCACCATATGAATCGGTGCTGCCTGCTATTATAAAATCACGACTAGTTGTTTGTATGATAGAATAGCCATTATCATTTCCTGTGCTTCCGATTGTTCTCGTCCATTTCAGATTACCAACAGCATCTAATTTCATTACATAAACGTCTGCATACCCACCTGCAAAGGAAAAGGTAGAACCTGCAATAGCGTAACCGCCATCTGTTGTCTGAATAATGGAATAACCCACATCGGTATTTGTTCCGCCAATAGTTTTTGTCCATTTCACGTTTCCTGACTTGTCTAATTTCACTACGTATACATCTTCCACACCGGCGCCGAAAGACATGGTAGAACCCACTGCTGCAAAACCGCTATCCGATGAATTGACTATAGAGTATGCCCTGTCATTATTTGCACCTCCAACAGCAGTCGACCACTTCAGGTTTCCAGCCGAGTCCCATTTTACCACGTAGAGATCCCATAAACCCGCACCAAAAGTGCGCGTATATCCTGCCATTGCGTAACCTCGGTCTACACTCTGTACAATGGAATATCCATCTTCATTGGCAGATCCTCCGATGGCAAGAATGCCTTGTTTTAATTGTGAAAAAAGAGAAAATGATAGGATACAAAAAGCTAAGCTGCCAAGTATTTGTTTTTTCATGTGAAAGTAATTTTAGATAATGTTAAGGATTGGTTTAAACCTTCTATCTAAAGTTTCACAGTGATTCTGTCGACAAAATTCAGGCGCAAGATAGTTCTTCCTTTCTAATTACAAAGCAAATTGTTATTCTGTCTGCTGATCTGGTCCTGGCATGTCCGATACAAGCAACTAAATCACCTGGCACTTATACAATTTACAATCTAAAAAGAACAGCAAAAATAATTCTGCTTTCCGACTTCACTAAATCAGGTGTCCAGCCTGCAGGAATAGGCGTAGTTGTATATCCTGTGGGCGAAGTTACACCACCCGGTCCTGCAAAATAAGGTACGCTTGCCTCCCTGTATACATATTCAAACCGAAATAATATATGTTCATTTGGCATCCAGTCTATATTGGTAGATGCATCCCATCCGATGAACTGATCACCCGGATTTGCGCTGAAGGGGAATGCTCCAGCTGTAGTTACAGGATTGTTAGGATTGGGCAATGGACTTGCTTGTCCCGTAGGATATAGAACCAGGTAGCGACCGGGGTTCTGCATATAACCTCCTCCGAATGTCCAGGCAAATTTATTTTTATGAAACCACGTGCGATTATAAAACATCACACTTGCAAAATATTGTGCAGGGCCTTTTACCGCATCATCCTTAAATCCATTTACGCCATCTCCGATTTCATAACCTATGTCAGCAGTCAGCGAAAATGCCATCTGGCTTATACCGTTGGATTGTTTATTTTTATAATACCTCCACAAAAAACTATCATCGGAATGGAAGCGGTGGCGACCAGGTAAACCTGCAGCATCTGCTCCATAATAATCATTTGTCAATAGTTTAACATTTTCGGTCGGACACCAGGTTATGTTTCCTCCAACACCAGGTTGCTGGTTGAACATTCCGTAACTCTGCCAACCGTTTATGATCCAGGGTTCAATTTTTAAATGTTTACTTGGAAAAATCTGGACACGTATGCCATTAAAAAACCATGGTGTATTATCAGAAGTATACGATGCCTGGTATTCCCAATTTTCCACCTGGTAATAAGAGTTGAGTCCGATATACGACATAAACATTCCCGCATCCACATTGATCCCGTACAGCACATTAAAATGATAACCAGCGTTTGCCTCTGCAAGGTAACGGTAAACATCTGCCAATTGATACTGGCCGCGATAGGGACTATAGTCGTTTCTGGGCACCACAGTAGAACGCGTTCCAAACTGTGTTACAATATGTGCGCGAGCTCCTTCATAATTAAAATCCCCTCCCAGGTGTGCAGCAGATATTTGCATTTCATTGTCCCTTGCCAAAGCAGTTGATCCAACAACAGTATTATCAATGGGATTATTGAATGAATGTGTATAATTGGCATCAACCATTACTGTGGGTGTAAAATATTTCCCTGCCAGTGTTGGCGCCGTCCTTCTGTCTCCCCCGTTCATCCAGGTAAAATCCATATTTTCAAAAGGCTCACCTTTTTGTTTGCTTATCCGGCTTAAGCTATCCTCCTGCGCAAATCCTGCGAGTAACATTATACTGAATGCGAAGATTAAAAAGTATTCCTTTCTCATGGTGTACAATTTTAGGTTTACATATAAATTTATTTTCTTGTTAATTCAATTTTACGGGCTGGATGGTACAGCAAAGGAACTTCTTCTATAAGCACATCACTTTTATCAAGACCGAAAGCCTCTTCATCACGCTGGCTGCGGTTTTTAAGCATAAAATAAGTGTTGAGTAAAAGTCCGTCGCGAACAGTAAACTCATTTTCAACAGAAAGATATTTTTCGAAAACAACGAATTTAAAATCGGGTTCCGGATTATATTTTGTGGAACCATCCGGACGGATATGCAATTTCAGTTCTTTGTTTGCAACGAGTTCGCTGACAATTTTTTTGAAAAATAATTCTGTCCTGGCCTGAACCCGGAAACCTATATTAACCGTTACCTTAATCAACTTATCATCCACCAGTTCTGAAACTTCGTAATCCAATGTGTAGGGTTCATCGGTACGGTTGATGTGCAGAAACCAATATACATCGGCTCTTTTAGGCTTTTTCGAAAAAATAGATTTGATGATTTTTTCTTCTATCTGTTCACGCGTATTTGCTTTGGTAAGATAGATGAGATGCGTTGCCAGTTTAGGAATAGTGCTGTCCGTACTTAACTCTTTTAGCAATTCCGCATATTTACCTAACTCGACAAATTTTACAAAACGATTGTTCAGCTTTCTTGCATAAAACCAAACGTACATAACAGTAAAAATGAACAACTCGAAAAACAGAAACATCCAGCGTTCCTTGATCTTCGCAACGTTTGCAATGAAGAAAGATGATTCGATAAATCCGAAAACAATTACAATACTGAATACCAATACAGGATTCCATTTCTTTTTATACAGCAAAAAGTAAGTCAGCAGAAAGGTTGTCATCATCATCGCAATAGTGATTGAAAAACCATAAGCAGCTTCCATATGTGAAGAGTCACGGAAATACAAAATCATGAGCAGGCATCCAGCCCAAAGTAAATTATTCACGCTAGGTATGTAAATCTGGCCTTTTAAGTCTGTAGGCTGACGCACTTTTACACGCGGCCAGAAATTCAAGCTCGTTGCTTCGCTGATTAGTGTAAAAGAACCGCTTATCAATGCCTGTGATGCAATTATAGTTGCAGCTGTTGCGATAAGAATGCTTGGCAGTAAAAACCAACCGGGCATCATTTCAAAAAATGGATTACGTTCTCCCAACGCAGCTTGTCCCTGATGCATCAGCCATGCGGATTGTCCCAGGTAACAGGCAACCAGACTGATTTTAACGAACACCCAGGAGATGCGAATGTTTTTTATCCCACAGTGTCCCAGGTCGGAATACAAAGCTTCGGCTCCTGTTGTGCAAAGAAATACGGCACCAAGTAACCAGAACCCTTTGTGATAATTGACCAGCAAATTATATGAGTAGTATGGATTGAGTGCTTTTATAACATCCGGGTAATGCACGATCTGGTTCAGTCCTACTACGAGCAACATGCTAAACCATACTGACATAATTACACCGAATGATTTTCCGATAGCCTGCGTTCCAAACCGTTGAAAGAAAAACAGGCTCGAAAGAATAATGATCACAATAGCAACTGTAAATGCATTTCCGGGAACAATCGTATGTTCCATGCCTTTCACCATTCCCAGGCCTTCCACCGCAGATGCAACTGAAATGGGAGGAGTAATAATTCCGTCCGCTAAAAGTGTAGTAGCTCCAAGTATCGTTGGAATGACCAATTGTTTTCCGTAACGCCGCACCAATGCGTACAAGGAGAATACTCCTCCCTCACCTTTATTATCCGCCTGAAGGGTAAGCCAGATGTATTTGATTGTTGTCTGAAAAACAAGTGTCCAGAAAATTAACGAGACACCGCCATAAACCAGTGTTTCATCAATTGTCCGACCTCCTATAACCGCTTTAAGTGCATACAATGGGCTTGTTCCAATGTCTCCATAAATAATTCCCAGCGCCACTAAAACCGAAGCGAATGTCGTTTTCCTTGAATGAATTGTTTCCCGTTCCATCGTATTGAATTTTCTTCATTACAAAGTTCCGGGTTATTCCATAAAAGGGGTATTAAACTATGCGCGGTATGTATAAAGATTTTATAAAGATCAGAGGAAGCGGTAACCGACCCCGCTTTCGGTAATAATATGTTCCGGGTTATTGGGATTGTTCTCTGTTTTTTTTCTCAGTTGCGCAATGAATACCCGAAGGTATTGAGATTGCTCAATGTAGCCTGGCCCCCATATTTCTTTGAGCAGATATTGATGAGTCAATACTTTTCCTTCGTTCCTGGCCAGAAGTGAAAGCAATGAATATTCAGTGGCAGTAAGCTTGATAACATCTTCCCCTTTTTTAACAATTCTATTTAGCAGGTCGATTGTTAAGTTTCCGAATTTAAGCTGAGAATTATTTTTTTCCGGTATTGTTTTCTTTAGCGCGGAACGGATTCGGGCAAGCAATTCTCCGGTACGGAAAGGCTTCGTTAAATAATCTGTGGCTCCGTTATCCAAAGCATCAACAATATCCTGCTCACTGCTTTGCACCGATAAAATAATAATGGGATTGGAATACCATTCCCTTAATTTTTTCAGCAACTCATGCCCGTTTTCATCGGGCAATCCAATGTCCAGCAAAATCAGATCCGGCGGATGACTTGCTGCACGGATCGCTCCTTCCTTTGCAGTTGCTGCTTCATATACGCGGTAGTCGTTCGACTGCAATGCAATGTCGAGCAGTTTGCGGATCTGAGGCTCGTCATCTATGATTAATATTTCTGCCTTGTTACTCATTCTTAAGGGCATTAATATAAGAAGCTTCTGCAGGAATTTCGATGATAAATTCTGCACCTCCTGTCGGGATGTTGTGCAATCTTATTTTTCCGTTATGGGCTTCCACGAATCCTTTCACAATAGACAAACCTAATCCTGTACCACCAGCGCGTGCGTTATGCAAACGGTAAAATTTATCAAATACTTTTTCGATTTCATTTTCCGGAAATCCTTTTCCACTATCCGTGACAATAATAATCAGGTGATGAGAGGTAGAGTCTCTTTGTGTTACACCAATAGTACTGCTGTCTTCTTCATCAAAATGCCCTGTTATACTGGTTGTACATTTTGCAGTTACTGAAATGAGCGCATTATCAGGAGTATAGTGTATGGCGTTATTTAACAAATTATACATAACCTGCTCCATGATTCCGAAATCTAATTTGAACAACGGGAAATTCTCCGGGATGCTCACATTGATTTTTGACTTGCCTGACAGTTCCAGTTTATTTACAACGGAATGAATCAATTCATTGATGTCGCACCAATCCTTTTTTAACTGCAGGTGACCGGATTCCAGGCGGGACATGTTCAGTAAATTTTTGACCTGTTCATTCAGACGAAAAGTTGCGATCGAAATTTCATTAACCAGCTCCTGCTTGTTTTTTTCAGAAAGCCTGGTATCTCCTTCTTTCAATGTATCTGTTGCTCCTATTATCGTTGAGATGGGCGTCTGCAATTCATGAGAAAGTGAATTGAATAACGTATTGTAAAGCTTTAATGCATTTTCCTTTTCTTCCTTTTGCCGGGTTTGCTTTTCGACCTGCCGGATTTTATAGGTTAATGCCCCGTTGATCAATGCAATTACAAAATACATCAGCAGCATCAATCTATCTTCAGTAGAACCAACTGAAAATGTAAAACGTGGCGGGATGAAATAGTAATCCCAGATCAATGCGCTCAAAAAGGCCGCAAGAAATACCGGAAGAATATCCAGAAACATGGCCAGAATAGAAACCGTCACCAGCAGCATAAAAGCAATTACCATATAACCCATGTAATTCAACACTAAAAAACCCATTGAACCCACCAGGCAAACAGCAATTATACTAATCGCATATTGTGAAAATGAAGATATTACTTTCTGATTCATACGATAAAATTAGAATATGCCCTCTAAATTTTATGTTAAAGATCAGAAGATTGGTATAAAGATTTTATAAAGAAATAAACTTTTTCTTCAATATTATCAGCCCAAGGAAAATCGAACGAATTATGGTTTAACTGCACATCGCTTCAATCGCGACCTCACAGGAACGGGTTGCATTTATTATTTCAACATGCTTACATTCCCTTTCACGAATACATCTGAATTATTTTTAGTACAAATTGCTTTGAGGTAATAAACATAAGTACCTGTTTCAAGTGATGATCCATTTTTTGTTCCGTCCCATCCCTGAGATTTATCACTGGTTTCAAAAACCAAATTTCCCCAGCGGTCATAAATAGACCAGTAAATATTGGCAAGTCCGTTACCTTCAATATTCAGGATATCATTTTGCCCGTCACCATTAGGAGAAAAAACATTTGCAATAAAAAGATCATTTTCGCTGCCGCAGGCTTTTTTAACTGTTATAGTAACTTCAGCAGAATCCACACAATTGTTATTGTCTTTTACGTATACCGTATATGTTGTTGTTGTTACCGGATCTGCATTTACTATTGCACAATCTCCGCAATTCAGTGAAGCCGATGGAGTCCAGCTATAGCTTGTTCCGCCACCTGCAATTAATGTTGTGCTATTACCTTCAGTAATATTGGTCTCTGAGCCTGCCACACTGGCTACCGGACCTGGATTATTTGTAACTATTGTCGTAGAACTTTCTGTACAACCATTACCATCAGTGATCGTTACGGAGTATGTGCCGGGAGGAAGATTTGTGATTTGTGATTTCAAATTCGACATCGCTATACTGTCGTTGCTCCAGCTATACGTATAACTAAACACTCCCCCACCGGCCACAGCGGTGGCTATTCCATTAATCCCCCCACAGGATGATGGTGTTCCGGTCGCTGTTACTGCTAGCAGTGCCGGTTGGGTTAGTGTTATATCGGATGTATTGGTGCAGCCATTGTTATCCGTTACAGTCACAGTATATGTATTTGCCACCAATGAAGTAACTGAGTTGTTCAGAGAGGAAGTAAAGGTGCTGGCGCCCGAACTCCAGCTATATGTATAAGGCCCCGTCCCACCGGAAGTAAGCGCAGCAATTGAACCCGTTTGCCCGTTACATTTTATTATTCCTGTGATGCTGGTTGTTGCAGTTGGCCCGTTCGTTGAATTAATAACAAACGGATTGTTTAGCGAACATCCGTTATTATCCGTAATGGTAATGGCATATGTTCCTGCACCCAGACCGTTGTCTGCTGCCGACGAATTGCTGCTCACAACTGATGCACCGTTACTCCAGCTATACGTATAATTTGCAGTGCCTCCTGTTATACTTGCCGTTGCAGTCCCGTCATTTTTATTGCAGGAGGAACTGGTCGTGCTGATATTACTGATTGTCAACAATGAAGGCTGTGTAATAACAACCGAGCTGATTGCCTGACATCCGTTTGCATCAGTAACGGTTATAATATAAGTTGCGGCCGAAAGAGCAGTTGCCGTATTTCCCGATTGACTATTACTCCATGAATAGGTTAAGGTTCCTGTTCCGGTAGCAGCCACCACAGCTGATCCCGAATTGCCGCCATTGCAAAGCACAGATGTGGATGTTAGTGCGGTTATGACAGGAGCTGGCGAATTACTGATCAACGCAGTTTGAGTAGCGGAACATCCATTTGCATCTGTAACAGAAACAATGTAAGTTCCGGAAGAGAGCCCCGTATTTGTCGGGCCGTTCACGAAATTACTCCAACTGTAATTCAATGTGCCCGTACCGCCTGTTGCAGAAATACTGGCGCTGCCGTTACTATTCCCGCATGTTGCAGTATTCACCAGCGGAGCAGAAACCAGGACAGCCGGAGGATCAGTAATTGCAACAGTACTTATCACCTTGCAATTGGCCGCGTCAATAATTGTGACTGTATATACATCTGACTGAAGATTATTTATTGTTGCTTGCGTGTTAGCAGTAATGCTGCTTGAACCTGTCGACCAGCTGTATGTATACGGACTGCCACCTCCGCTGATATTTACTGTTGCTGTTCCGTTTTTGTCTCCTTTGCATTTTTCATCTACTGACGTAATACTACTTATGGAAGGCCCTCCGTTATTGTTGATGGTGATACTCTGACTCGTTGAACAACTATTTGCATCTGTGACCGTCAATGTATATGTACTGGCTGACAGCAAACTATCTTTAGTGCCGCTTTCCGAATTACTCCAATTGTAAGTCAATGCTCCTGTGCCGCCATTTGCTGCAGCTGTTGCGCTTCCGTTACCACTTCCGCAGCTTGAGTTAGTCAGGTTAATGCTGGTGATAGATACTGCTGAAGGTTCGGTGATAGTTACAGTGCTTACTGTAGTACATCCGCCAGCATCGGTGATCGTAACACTATATGGAATGGCTGACAGTGAGGCAATGGAATTGGCAGAAGCCGCAGTAACGGAACTTGTTCCATTGCTCCAGGAATAAGTGTAAGGTACACTGCCTCCGCTTATGTTAATTGTAACAGAACCATTTTTATCTGCGTTGCATTTTTCATTTATGGTATTGATACTTGTTACAGTTGCTCCTGAACTCATATTTGCTACGGCAATTGTGGTTGTTACTGAACAGCCGCCAGCTTCCGTTATAGTGACGGTATATGTATTGCTGTTTAAATTTTTTAGTGTGTCAGACAAACTGCTGGTAATAGTACTTATACCATTGCTCCATGAATAAGTATAGTTTGCGCTTCCACCTGTGGCGGCAATGGCAGCAATACCTTTACCACTTCCGCATCCTGCATTGGCTGTAAAAGGTGTTACAGAAAGTGAACCTGAACCTGAATTTATTTTTACAACCGAACTTATCGTTGCGCACGAAGCATCAGTGACTGTTACCGTGTAACTGCCTGGCGTTAATCCCGAAACGGATGATGTGGTTTGGCTATTGCTCCACAAATATGTTAGAGGAGGATCCGAACACGGTACCGCATTAATACTTGCAGATCCCGTCCCCGAACAGGTTGCAGGATTATTAATCGTTACCTGCATGGTGGTTAGTGTGTCCTTCCGGAATTTGCACAAAAAGGAACCGGGACCACCATTGGACCTAATGAGTGGAAAAGGATCGTAATAAGATGCAGGAAGCGGCTTGCGAAGTAACGCAGAAGCAGTATCGTTTCCGGAATTACGAATAGAGAACAAAAGGTTCCCTCCACCATCAATGTGAAAAGCATCGGTGTAACTCTCTGGTATATTTCCCGGATACAAGCCGGAAGGAAGAATGGTCTGCCACAGCAAGTTATTATTTGCGTCAAATTTTAAAACTGCATCCGCGTCGACTCCTGCAACAGAGTTGTATGGATAAATATCATTGCAGCCATTTACATTAACGGAAAGGCCAGACGGTGTTCTGACAATCCCTAATGCATACATTGTATTACACGTTTTGTCGACTGCAATTTTATGCAGCACATAAATATTATTGTTGGTATAAGTTGACCATAAAATATTGGCATCCGTATCAAACTTTATAATATATCCTACCATGCTAAAACCAGGATGCGTGTAATTATAATTACCGCCGGCGGGCACCGCGTTGAACACGTCAGATGACCAGGTGCCGGCACAGAAAAAAACATTACCTGTATTGTCACAAGCCAGGGAAGCGCTGGCAGCCGCATCCTCCAGGGCGCTTCCACCAACAAAGGTGGCCCACTTCCGGACGCCGTTATTATCAAATTTCATTAGCCACGGACTGAGTTGATTACTTGTAACGTAAGAACTGATGGTATTATGAAAGTAACCACTTCCTCCAGGAGACAGTAAAGGAAAATCTTTTGAATACGTTTCACCACAGAAATAAACATTTCCAAAGGGATCTACATCTGCCGACAAAACTGCACCCTGATCAGGACCACTCGTTGTAGTTCCCTCATAAAGTGTGGACCAGAGTAAGTTTCCTGCATTGTCAAATTTTGCAAAATAATCTGCCCATTGTCCGCTGATCGTAGTCTGCGAATAAGCTCCTGCCGGTGTTACAGAAGGTATATCCGGGCAATTAGTAACACCACCAATAAACAGATTTCCATTTTTATCTGTTATCAACTTTTCGCCGTAACCCATGGGATAATAGGATACAGCTGGCGCAACCGTATTTCCGCTAAACAGTGTTGCCCATAAACGATTTCCTGTGTTATCAAATTTCAAAATAAAAGATGCGTATCCTCCCCTGGGTTTATTGTCAAAAAAAGTTCCTTCATCCTGAAGAGGAAAAGCAAAGCCATTATTGGTGGTATCTGTGGCGCACGTATAACCGGTTACATAAATATTATCCGCCTTATCTGCAGTGATATCATAGGCAGCCTGCAAAGGCGAGAAACCACCAGTACCTCCGTATAAAGTTGACCATAACAATTCTCCATCCGCTGTAAATTTTGAAATCCCGCACATGGCCACTGCCTTTGAAGGATATGTCCCCATGTAGTACGTCCCATTATTTTGCAGTGGAAATCCATTTGCCTTGAGTATCCATCCACAGGTCAAAATATTATTCTTGCTGTCGGAGCTTACGCCAAATACCTGCATCGCAGTAGCATTGCTATCGATGCTGGAGTTCAGAAAAGTACCCCAATATAAAGTCATGGGAGGATCGATCACCAGCGGCAATGCGGAACTTGCAGTTTTAAAAGAAACCGATGATGCAGATACCTGGTATTTTGTTGCGACAGTATTTCCATTGCTAAAGCTTACTGCCTTTCCCTCACGCAGCGTGCAAAAAGGAGTTTCCACACTCAACTCATTCTGCGCCTTATTTACACTGAGATCCGCATTATCATATTTCATTTTTATCATTGCTGGATCAGCACCTTTGTTCACAACAAAATCATATTCAATTTTTCCTGTGTCGGTAACGTGCCACACCCAATCAATACCCGGATAAATATTTTTCACTGTAATACGACTGTATCTTTTCACTCCTCTTATTCCATTTGGGCAAGATGAATAATAAAAATCATACACAGCTTTAGAAGCGCCTTCAGCAACAATATTTTCTTTTCGGATCACTGCTCCTTCCAGCTCCACGTTTACTTTATGATAGTACAATTGTCCCTGAGACTGGCGGATTCCGGGCATACCTGCCTGATGAGGATCTGTGGCCGCCGGTTGATTGTCATTCTTTTCAAAACGATAGAAAACATACGAAACACCTTTTTCGGTTAGGTACAGATCAAAATTATTCTGTGCGATCTTGAAATAAATATAAGGTGCGGCCTGGTTTTGATCATCTGTGATCTGCCCCCTGTTTTCCTCAAAGCCCGGAATTTCTGCTTTGCCTTTGAACGAATTCAGCCCCGCCACGTTTCCCATGCAGGACAAGCCAAATAAACTAAGTACAATTATCAGTTTCTTTCTCATCATCTTCCGTTTTTCCAATTTACAGATCTGTTATGTTGGTTTCCTCAATATTATCTTACTTTTTCAACAGGTTCAATTTCAATTACAAGTTAGTTTAATACAGTTGGAAAGTCAATTACAAGTTGAAATATACATAGCCTTTGAAATTCATTTATTTACATTTATTAAGCATAATTATTCATATTTATAAGTATATTTAATAATATAATTAATTATAATACATAGTCTTTGAATGCTACTTTTTATTTATCAATAATCGTGGTTAGCTATGCCTAAAATAAAACAGGACCTGTTTCAACTGATCAAGTCGCTTGACCGAAATGAAAAAGGTTATTTTAAAAAATATACCCAGTTGCATTCTTCAAATCAAAAAAACAGTAATGGCTACATTCGCCTGTTTGATGCAATTGATGCGATGGATGAGTATGACGAAACCATCTTGAAGAAAAAATTTGCGAATGAAAAGTTCATCAGGCAACTTTTTGTCATGAAAAACTACTTGTATAATTCCATTCTCAAAAGCCTGAGAAATTACTCCTCCGAATCAACTGATAATTTGAAAATTTTAACCAACATTAAAAACACCGAAATACTGATCAGGAAAGGGCAATATGAAAAAGCGCTGGAATATATTCACTCAACAAAACAATATGCTTTGAAAAGAGAATTCTGGGGTTACGTAAATGAATTAATTGAAATGGAAAGAAGTATTTATAATATCCACAGGAAAGCAAATGCATTTGAATCAGTAGCACAACTTAATCGCGAAAAAAGAGAAGTGATGGACATGCTAAAAAATGACATCGATTATACTGACCTTTCTTACAAGTTTACTTCTATAAGCTATAAGTACCGGAATATTATACCTGCGGAAGGATTGAAACAAATAAAAAAGTATGGCACTTCCGGATTGTTGATGAAGGAGGACAATGCCAAATCCATTTACACAAAGGGAATGTATTCCTCTCTGAAAGGTTTGTATCTGAGCATTGTGGGAAAACAAGATAAAATTTACCCGGAAGCATTCAAGTCGTTCGAACTATTGAAAAATAATCCGTTTGCTATTCAAAAATACCCAGCCAGCTATTTTACAAAAGCCAATAACCTGGGAACTACGTTGGTCAGATCAAAACGTTATGATGAACTGAAGGAACTGCTGAATGAAGTTTCTGGCTTTGAACATTTATACAAATACAGATTAAATAGCAAATTAAAAGGTCTTCAGTTCTCTTTCATATCCCGATTTCAACTGGTTTACTTTAGCAACACTTTTCAATTTGAGAACGGCGTGAAATATTTGAAGTCAATAAAAAATGATTTCGAACTTTTTAAAAAAGATATTTCTGCCGATGCCCTGAATTCATTTCATTTTTATTCAGTCAACTTATACATTCTCAGCAATCGTTACAGGGATGCAATCTCCTGCTTGAATGAGATCCTTGTTTTCAACAAATCGACCTTCTTTCAGGATCTGAATTCAATTGCCAAATACGTATTATTGATCATGCATTATGAATTGGAAAGTAAAAAAATGTTTAATTACGTAAATAGTTTATTCAAAACTGATGAATCTATTGAGCCGTTGGATTTTTTAAAGGCCCGTCTTCCATCCGTTCAAAATAAAAAAGAAGAAAAAGAAGTTTTCATTGAATTTAAAAAACGTTTGTTGGCAAGTAAAAATCGAAAAATGATCCGGGCGATTTTTGATTTTGAATCCTGGGCGGAAAGCAAAATTCAGAATAAACCATTTGCAAAGATTGTACAAAGCAATTAAGCTTATTAAAAATAAAAATCATTTACTTATAATTATTTTCCTGCTTACCAAAAGATCATTTTCTGAAGCAGTAATAATATAAACACCATCAGCAAGCGCTTCGCTGCTTTCCAGAACAAACCGGGCCGTTTCTGTTCCCTGACTTAAAATAACTTTTGAATAATAAAGCTTTCCCAATATATCTCTGATCACCACTAAAACAGAACCGTCTTCCTTCATCCCACTGATGTTTAAAGAAAGATTATTTCCCGAAGAAGGATTTGGAAATATATTTAAATCAAATTTTGATGGCTTTAAAAAAGTAACAGGAACAATTCCCGAATAAGTAAACTTCCCATCAAAATCAGTTTGCTTAAGCCGGTAATAAGAACGTCCGGGCAAAGGCTTTTCATCTACTTCAGCATATGCGTTTTTCTTGCTCGTTGTTCCCGCACCTTTTACCTTGAGTAATTCTTGAAATTTATCACTGCTGTCCGCCCGTTCAACTGTAAAGAAATCATTATTTGTTTCAGATTCTGTATTCCATGCAAGATCAACCTTATTACCATTTGGAGTAGCATAAAAATTAAGTAATTCTATTGGAAGCGAAACTGCTGCTGCACCGAATTTAAGTATATAAGCATCGTCCGTCTTAGCCGCAATCTGCTGATAGGCTCCTCCTCCCGGATCAACCATTAAAGCAAGTGTATTTCCGGTGGACGTATTAGACCAGGATTCACCGATTACAAAAAGTTCATCATTTGAATTAACACTTGCGCCTCTTATTGTCGTCCAATCTGTCCCACCCAAATAAGTTGCACTGATCGGATTATAGTTTAAAGCATTAAATTGCATGAGATACACATCCTCAAAATAAGTTCCCAAACTACTTCCATAACTTCCGCTTCCACCACTATTTGCTCCCTGGAAAAAATTGGATCCGCCTGCGTTCTGCGTATAATTTGCCGTAGCATCAGTTTCACCTATTGCATATAAATTATTTTTAGAATCCAAAGCGAGGCTCGTTATACCCGTTCGATTGTTTGACCCAATTCCGGTAGACCAGGCCAATGTTCCATCCTTATTAAATTTGACAATAAATCCGGCAGTACCTGATTTTTGACCGCCTACCGTATAATTTGTATCAACCGGAACAGTCGCCTGATAATAAGCACCAGAACCCGGATTGTAAATTGGAAAATCCGCTGATAGTGTCAGTCCGGCGACAAACAAATTACCAGAGCCATCAATTACCATATCGTTTCCACTCAAAGAGTTACTATAATCTCCCTGGGTATAATCGTATTTACTTCCTCCCAGATATGTAGACCATTGCATAACACCATTGGGATTAAAACAAGTAACGAACAAATCTCCTCCTCCACTATAAGTGGCACGAAATGCGTTCATCACCGGAAAGTCTGCAGATGCCGTGTATCCATATAAGTAAACCTGTGAGTTATCTGCCGCCACGTCAAACCCAAATTCTTCATAGCTTGTATCGCTTCCACCAAGGAGAGTTGCCCACTGCAATGCTAAACTTGCATTGAACTTAATAATAAATGCATCCGTGCTTCCAATACTGCCCTGCTGATATGCACCTCCTCCAGGATCTGAATTTGTAAATGTGGAGCTTCCTGAACCGACAACATATAAATTACCGGAAGGATCGTAACAAACACTTAATGCATAATTGCTGCTGGAGGAAGCATAGTCCGAACACCAATATATTGTTCCATCAGAATTTAAAATTGCAAAGTAAATACCGAATGTGGCGCCTGTGGAATAATAAGCTCCTCCTCCCGGATTTGCATAAGGCAATGCGGACCCTCCTCCTCCTGAATTGGAATTATTTCCGGTTATTGCAATTTGTCCGTTGCTTTTATTTGCTGCAATATCATTTATACTCGCATAATCAGCAAAATAGGTGCACCAGGTTAAAGCCAGCGAGGAATTAAATTTTAAAATAGTTGCGGCTGCAGTCCCTGTAGTCTTGTAGTACGCGCCTCCACCGGGATTCGTGAAAGGAAGTGCGGTGCTATAATCATAAGATACAGCATACGCATTTCCAGAGCCGTCTACGGTAATGCTTTTAGGGCCATCCAGATTATCTCCACCCAAAATTGTTGCCCACTGCAAAGGAGGATCAATTAAGATCCCATCTTTCTTATTGTAACCGGACAAATTAAATTGAATGATCATTTCTCCAGCCGATTTATTCGCCGAAATTATTTTATAAGAGGATTTGAAAACCCAATCACCTTCCAGGCTTTTACACAGTAGCTCACCCTCTTCAATACCACCTAATTTATTTTTATAACTGATCTTATCACCTTTTACTTTAAATGAACCCGGACCATTATATTTCATTCTGATAACGGAAGGATCTGCGCCCGGATGAACAATGAAATCATATTTAAAGCCCGATTTATTTGAATTGTTACAGGTAAGGACCCAATCAATTCCCGGATATATATTTTTAATTGTAATTTTTCCATAACGTTTTACTCCCTGTAGTCCAAGGTGATCGCCTGTATTGTAAAAATTATAATCTACGTCCGATGGAAACTCCTTCATACAATTTCTTCCGTCAATTGAGGCGCCCAAAAGATCCATATTCATGTTGCACCATTCATAGTTCAGGATTTCACCATTTTGTGTAATTTCTTTCGGGTCATTTGTTGATTTCAGGTTTTTATGTTCATCCGACTTTTTTTCGTTTTCAACTTTTATAAAATAGTATCGGATACCGGAAGTAGTGACACGTACTAACATGCCTTTACCACGCAGCTCAAATAAAACCTGCTTTTGAACAACACCCTTTTCATCATGCATTTGCCCGCGGTTCTCCAAAAAGCCACCCTGGTATTGGTTTACTAACCCGGTAATTTCCTTTTCAGAAGGCGCATTCACTTCAGCCGGCAGATTTACGATGGCTGCAAAAAAGGAAGTAAAATAAATAAATAATACGCTTAATCTCATTCTAATAACCTTTGAAACCTATACTACGAAATATAGCTATAATAGTTTCAAAAGTCAATATATGGGTAGTCTTGGGATTTACATACAAACATTTACATATAAATATCGTACATCGCGCTATGCGTAATGGCAAAAATATTCGAGCAGAAAACCCATTTTCAGCTGTATAAATAAATCCGGATCATTTTGAAGCCCCAAATGGTGGATTTGGGGCCGAAAAAATATCTAGTATTTTAATACTAAGTATTTTTGACATTATTTTTTTCATTTGTCAATCCTACATTTGCTTCAGATTTGCAACCAACAATGGAGCACGAAAAACTTCTGATGCTAATTGATGACGATAGCTGCGCAAGGTATTTTTTCAATTATGCCGTAAGCGAAGTAAGCCCAAAATGGAAATGCATTTTTGCTGAAGATGGAATAAAAGGATTAGACTGTTTGAAAGAGATGGACAAATTACCCGAATTTATTTTCCTTGATATTAACATGCCTAAAATGGATGGATGGGAATGTTTGAAAAAGTTAAAAGCAGACCAAATATTAAAAGAAATTCCAGTAATCATGTATTCAACGTCCCAGAGAGAAGAGGACGCATTAAAGGCTTTATCACTTGGGGCAGCCTATTATTTACAAAAATCAATGGATATTAGTACTCTTTCTTCTGAGATAATCACGTCTATACGCATTGCAGAGAAAAGCATTTAGTCCTCCATATAAGATGAAGACATTATAGATTAATTCCCTGGAGGCATTTAATATCCATCAATTTAAACATCATATTCATCTTCTGCTCCATCTATTTCAATTGCATTTTCGATATTTTTTTCTTCTGCGGTAATCGTTATTTCAATTTTTTCTATTACAATGTGCTTTTCGGGTTGATTAGATTTTTGCTTCTTTTTCTTTAACGGTTCTGTTTCCGATTTTGAATTATCCATAATGATAAAATTTATGTTTTTAAATATCATCCTTATTGGGATGCCTGCTGACTATCCAGTATTTTATAATCAGATCAAGCATTTCGGCCTGTTTTTCTACAGTAGAGGGCTTCTTAAAATAGCCTTGTACCCGGTATTCATAAGCTTCTGTCACTTGTTTTTTTGTGCCAGTGGTACTTGCAAAAATGAAAGGGATTGACTTAGTCCGTAGAATTTCGTCGCTGTCTATTTTCTTTTTTAAATCCAGCCCGGACATTTGGGGCATGTTCATATCTGAGATCATCAGAAATATTTCATCTTTTGTATTTTTTAAATAATGCAGAGCTTCTTCCGGAGATGAAAAATATTCAACTTTAACATCCCATGACTTTTTAAGTAAAGCCAGTTCCAAGAGTGTTTTTTCATATTTATCATCATCTACTAGAATTAATTTCCCATGTATTTTTTTCATTTTGATTATATTAAGCCAGATTCTACCAAATATGTTTAAAGAGGTGGAAGTTATTTTATCTTCCAAGAAATAATAATATCACAGAACATATGCCAAAGGCTTGTTACAAATATTAAAAATCATTAGAGGTCGGGATTGCATACTGAGGTATGTAAAAGGGTGATTTCTATAATCTCGAATAGTAAAGTCAGTATCATCTAGAGAATACTTTCCCCAAATTGCCCCATGTTTTGCAGAAAGTCTCCGGCTTTCGCATTTCCGCTGGTGGAAAAGTTTGTATACCTCATTGGACATGTTCTGGATTTCTTACTATAAATCCAAATGAGGTTCTAAAAAACAGATTGAGTCGCTTGCGAAAATTTCATGTGCAGAATTCAGTAGAGTCGACAACTCATTTATCCAACTCTTTATATGGCTGATTTAATCAAAACCAAGGAGTTTAAAGAGAAACGGATATTTAAAATATAGTTCGCTGGCTTGCACAACCATGCAGTTTCATTTTGACATTTTTTTCAAATCCTTAACACCCCATTCTTGTATAACACCAATAACCGGCATAAGTGATTGTCCATACTTACTTATTTTATATTCAACTCGCGGCGGGATTTCAGCATAAATAATTCGTTCTATAATTTTATCTTCTTCTAATTCTCTGAGTTGATTCACCAGCATTTGTTTGCTTATGTCTGGCATCACTTTCTTAAGTAAACTAAAACGGTTTGCTTTTTTATTGATCGCATAAATGATCAACACTTTCCATTTTCCACCGATTCTATTCAAAAAATGGGTAACGCCACAATTATGTGGGTTAAAATCCTTGTTTTTCCTTGTGGTTGCCATTGGTCTATAATTTTGTACTATCCACCATTAACCTGACTACTTGTATATTCAGAACAAATGTAACAACTTCGTATTCTGAAAAGCAAATTAACCTTTAAGTCAAAAGACAATGACACTAGAAGAAACCAAGCAATCAATTCAAGGCAATTGGGTAAGTATAGCTCCCGAAATACGTCCCAGCAGTTTGAAAAATGCCGACGGCAGTTTAAAACCCTTTTACCTGAAAAGAGAATTTAAATATATCGCCGGAGATAGATTTGAATTAATTGTCACTAACAATGCCGACGCCTACGGCAAAGTACCATTGGCTAAACTTCTTATTAAAGGTAGTATGCATTGGCGGGGAGAGCACCCTATTGCTGCCGGCGCACAAAAAGCAGATTTCATTGCTGATGAGGCTTATGAAGTAACTCCGTTATTGCAGGGCTTTGCCGATGTTTTGAATCAATTAGCAAAAGATGGTTTTTCGAAATGGGAAGTGAACCAAACGCAAAGTATATTCAAAAAGACTTTTGTTCCTTTTGGTTTATCAGAAGGTCAAATCTTTGCCGAGTACGATCTTATTTATTTGTACAACGACATGATGTTTTGGGGTGCACGTAATATAGATGGACGTGGTTTTGATAAGGAAGAAAACAGACCAACGAATTTGCAGATCCCACTGATCAGGCAAAAATAACTCTCAGTTTACGCTGCTTTTGTTAAAAGAGAATTGATTTTTGCCTCAGAAACATTTCTGAATTTTCTAAAAAGCAAAAGAGCTGCAATAAGCAAGATGGAAATTCCCAGGTAAGTTCCGCCAATCAATAATTGACTATCAATTGTTACTTGTTTAATAATCCCATAGCTGAAGACAGAGGAAATAATATATAAAGATCCGCCTGCAATACCTGCTGTCATACCCGCATTTTTAGTAAAACGTCCTAAACAAAAGGTCAACACATTGTTAAATGTAAAACCACCCAGCATGTGGATCAAAATTGTAAATGTCATAAGCGTAAAAATATTTGTCCAATAAATGGAAGTACCTATCATGCCTATTATAAATAGCAACTGAAGGGGAATTGATATTCCGATTTTCTTTAGCAAGGGTCGATCTATAAATATTTTCGAAATTATTCCTCCTGTCATAAGTGCAATTCCGGATAGTAACGAACAATAGCCGGTAATTACCGGTGAATAATGAAATACATGTTCAACAATAAATGGACTGGCCATTCCATGAACTATCACCATTAAATAACTCAAACCAAGAATGAATAATCCGACAGTAAAGTCCAGCGTTTTTATTTTAGATGCATACACTTCTAAGATCGGTTTAGCTTTGAACGTTTGAAATACTTTTAAAGATTCCCCGCCATAGAAAACTTCCAGTATTCCGAGTACGACTGTAGCTCCACCTAAAAAATAAAAATTAGATCGCCAGCCAAAAGAAGCCTGTAAATATCCACCAAGGAAAGGGGCTATGATCGGAGCTGTTGACCAAATAATGGAAAACAAACTGACGTAGTGTTTTAATTTTTCACCTGAATAAATATCCACAAAATAGGCTCGTTTAGCAACAACTATCAACGCAACGGTTATCCCTTGCAGGATTCGCATCAGATAGATGCTGTAAATATTTCCTGATAGCGCGATTGTAAAACTGGCAATGGCAAATACCAATAATGCCATTAAATTAAGTTTGAACCTTCCAAAGCTGTCCAGCAAAACACCTACAAATAATTGACTGACACCTCCGCTGATCATAAAAAGAATGAGTGATAATTGAACAGCAGCACCTGAAACATGTAAATCTCTTGCCATTGAGGGCAGAGATGGGATGTAAATATCTGTTGCGAATCCTGAAAGGGGAATCAATGCAAAGGATAAAATTGTGCTCATCCCGAAATGATTTTCTTTAATCGTTCTCATTGTAGTGAAATTTAATTGTGTTTATCTATGGATTAAACTGATTTGCTTGTTTTCAAAAGATTGGAATATCCTTTTGCTATGAGGCGGGTTTTATCTGAATTCCAAAGTTCGCATTGGGCATTGATCATTTGTTTTCCTTTTTTTATGATACTTGTTTCTGCTATGATCAGATCTCCTTCACGGGCAGAAGCAAAATAGTCAACCACAATATTTACGGTAGTGTAAAAGAACTCTTCGTTAAATGATAATATGGTTGCTCCGATAATGTCATCAATAATGGCAGAAGTTACTCCGCCATGAAGTGTACCAACCGGGTTAGTCATTTCTTTTCTTATTGTATATTGAAATGATAATTTACCTTGCTCCACAGTTAATACTATAGGTTTAAGCCATTTCATAAATGGTGAAGGAGAGACGGAAAATTCTTTTCCAATATATGCTTTAAGCACCTCCAGTTTGTTTATTATTCCCATTTTTATTGTATCTATTTGTTTTACTTTTCAATAATCATAGTGACTCCCTGTCCCCTGGCAGCACATACTGAAATAAATCCTTTGCCTGAACCTTTTTCATTGAGCAGTTTTGCCATTGTTGCAATGATTCGCGCTCCGCTTGCAGCAAAAGGATGACCTGCGGGGATACTGCTTCCGGTAACATTTAATTTACTTTTATCTATTGCCCCTAAATGATGGTCCAATCCTAAACTCTTTGTTAATTCAGGACTTTCCCAGATTTTCAGCGTTGTCAATACTTGTGCAGCAAATGCTTCGTGGATCTCATAAAAATCAAAATCCTGTAATTTTAATCCGGCTTTAGTCAACATTCTTGTTGCAGCATAAACCGGAGCCAGTAAAAGGTTTTGTTTGTTGTTTACATATTCTATTGCAGCGGTTTCTGTGAAAGTAATGTAAGCTAGAATAGGTAGTCCATGTTCTTTAGCCCATTCTTCGCTTGCAAGCAATACACATGCAGCACCATCTGTAAGAGGAGAAGAGTTGCCGGCAGTAAGCGTTCCGTGTTCTTTGTCAAAGGCAGGTTTTAGTTTGGCTAGTTTTTCAAGACTCGTATCGGCTCTTAAATTATTATCTCTTTCAAGTCCTAAGTAAGGAGTGATCATATCCTTAAAAAATCCGCGTTCATATGCTTTCACCATTTTACGGTGACTTTCCAATACATAAGCATCTTGCTCTTCCCGTGAAATTTTATAATACTTCGCAGTAATTTCTGTATGTCCACCCATTGACAAGCCGGTTTTCGGTTCATCAATACGTGCATCAGCCGGTTTAAGATCGCGAAGTTTGATCTTTAAATACTGATTTATTTTTTCGCCGAATGTTTTACTCCGGTCTGCTGCAAGTAAAATTGTTCTCAGGTTTTCACTAAGTACCAGAGGAACATTGCTGGATGAGTCCACACCTGCAGCAATACCAGAATCAATCTGACCCAATGCTATTTTATTGGCAATATAGTTAGCCGCTTGCAACCCTGTTGCACAGGCTTGTTGAAGATCACAGGCAGGTGTTGCAGGATCAAGTGAGGTGTTCATCACACTTTCCCGGATCAGGTTTGATTCCCGGCTGTGTTTAACCACAGCGCCTCCGGCTACTTCGCCCAATAATTGTCCTTGCAACTTATAGCGATCAATAAGACCATTAAGGGTTGCGATCAACATATCCTGGTTGCTTGCATTGACATAAGTTGTATTTCTTCTGGCAAAGGGGATCCGGTTGTAACCGACTATGGCCACTTTCCGGATTTGTTTTACTGTTTCCATTTTGATATTTATTATAGTTATAAAAAATATACCAATCGGTATATTTATAATCAAAAAAATTATTTTATTATCTCGTCATTTAAAATTTTAACTATCCTGTCTAATGCTGAAAACAGGCGTTTGGGATTATTCTCTATTTTGGCAAGCATGATCCCTCCTTCAACAAGAGAAATAATTGAATAAGCATACTCCTCACTCGATATTTCCTTTTTAAACTCCCCGGTTTGTTTTCCTTCATCAATAACATTGCTGATCCTTAATACCCAGTTTTTAATACTGTTCTGTACAATCTTTTTGAGGACAGGTAAATTATCATCTGCTTCTATAGAAGCATTCAGTATCGGGCATCCGCCTCTTTCAAATGTTCCTCTCCAGTTGGTCCGATAATATTCAGTAAAAGCGATCAGTTTGTCCGATGCCGATTTTTTATGATTCATGGCATCGTCCAATCTTTTACCCAAAGCTTTGACACTATGCCCATAAACTGCAACCGCGATCTCATCTTTATTTTCAAAATTACCATACACTGAACCTTTGGTAAGACCGGTAGCTTCTATTATATCCGACAAAGATGTACCTGCATATCCCTTTGTATTGAATATTGGCGCGGCTTTCGCAATGATGAACTCCCGTGTTTTTTCTGCCTTTGACATTTGTTTATGATTTAATCTGATACAAAGATACAAAAAATATACCGATCGGTATATTAATTTTAGCTGCAATAGCTAAAATTCTCTATCCCAGGGTGTACAAGATCCAGAACCTTTTTCATCTTTTAAATTCCGCACTTCCAAATGCCTCTCCCTTTCCCGTTTGGCATAATAAACGTAAGCTTATCATATATTGGCTCCAGCTGAAACTGCAAATGGCATAAAAATCATCCTGTTCCCTCCAACCATCATGGGAAAACCGGACACGAGTCTTTCCTTCATTTTCATCCAGCAAAAATGTAATTATATGGCCTGTCCAACCATGCGGACTTGCTATACATTCCCATTTTACCCTTTCGTTCGGTTTAGATTCAATTACTTTCATATCAGGTCCCTCATCTCCAAAACGAAATTGGATAATTCCTCCAGCAGAACTATTACCAGCAGTTTTTGTTGTCCACCAATTAGACAACCCTTCAATAGTTGTGATCGCTTCGAAAACTTTTTGTCTCGGAGCGCTAATGTGGAAAAGATGTTTAATAGAGTAAGTCATGGTTTTATGATTTATGTTCATACAAATAACGAACATGAAAGTTAAATTTTGACGGCTTTGGGAAAATATTTTTTTAGGGAAAGTTGGGACGGGAATTTAATCTTTTCACACATAAAATTCTAGTCTATACAAGACTACACAACCCACGCTAGAACCCCTGTAAAATATGGAGTTTTACTTTTGAGAACCGGAATAGGTCAATTATTAGGTAAAAATAATCGCCTGTTTTTGTGGTCATATTTGACTTTAATGGGACACAGCTTATTGTTGCTCCATCGTAATTTCGTTCTCAAGTACAATAGCAACTACTTGCAACACAGCATGGACGCCATAAAAATTGTCGGGGTTCTTAATACCAATATACCATATACCTTTGTTAAAATCGGTCAACTTAATTAAACCGGATGCTAAATTTTCTCTAGTCCCCTCGTTAAAATATTTATACTGTAATTTGTTCTGAAATAAACTTTGGTTCTGACCATCCAATAAGTATATGTCGCAATAATTAGATCCGGGAGGCTTAGTCAAATTGTCAACGGCAATGTTTGTTGCTTTGCCCATAATGCCACCGGTTGGAATATTCAATAACATTGTAGCCAATTCACTTGTAAGCTTTAATTCTTGAGATGTCCTATCAATCTCATTTTTGTCTCGGGAGGCAGAAAAAACATAATACCATTCAATTGTATTTTCAGGTAAATCAACTGGAACAATAACTCTTGAAGTTCCTCCTTTAAAAGTTGCATTGCTTCCACTATTTATAAAATATTGTTCTTTGTCTATTATTGTTTTCGCAATGCCTCTCACACCTCGTTTTACATTAGGATTAAAATCTACTGTCTTCTCACTTTCCGGAATTCTAGAAATATTAAGATCACACTTTCTATCTAAAATGTGATTGGTTTTAAGCGTAAACTTATATATTGAACGTTCAGCTACCTTAATACGAATGTTATTCAGTTCTCTAAATTCTGTATTTGAATATTTGATTGCATTATTTGGAAAAGTAGAAATTATGATTTCATTGGTTCCTTTGGCATTTAACAAATCACAATTAAGTATAATTTCGTCGCCCTTTTCAAAAGCATAATAATATGTCGGATAATGATATTGTTTTCCAGGATTTTGATTGTTCCATGAACTAACAGTCAGAACACCGGCAAGATTCATGTTTAAATTTGCAACTGAAATGGGTTCAATTGATTTTGGACTCGATTCTAATTTTACATTATTACCATCATTCAGCAGTAAATTCAGAATTTTCTGCTTTCCTGTTTCAATAGTAATAGTTTCATTTTTAGTTTTTCTGCTATACTTTAATTGAAGTAAATGTTCTCCGGATTCCAGCACTAATTTTTTTGCCTGATTAGCTTCAATGTTACTGTTAAAATCAGCATCAATATAAAGTTGACCACTGACATCAGCATTAATAATTATAGAACCTGTTGATTGTCCTAGTAATTGTGTCGAAACAATAAATATCAAAAAGAAAGTATATATCTGTTTCATTTTTTGATTTTAGATAATTATGTTAATTAAGTTGTAACAACCTATTATTCAATATCACTCCGTAATGGCTGAGTTACATCTTATCTGTAACATATTTTACAAGCAACTCTGCCATAGCGATCTGTCGCATCTTCTTTGGTTACCGAACAGGAATAATCCTTTCCGTTGAGATTGAAGTTTGAAAAATCTGAACCGACAAATATTAAGACAAAAAGGGAGAGTGATATAAATACCTTCTTTGTCATAAATCCATTTTTTAAATGATGTGGCAATATATATTTAATATTGATTACATATGTTAATGTATTACGAATTTATCTACGCAAAATGTACAATTTCTTACATATCCATAGTCTTTTACTCTATGCCTTTATACCTAATAATTATCAGTTTCTATCAAGGAAAAAACAGGTATTTGAACCTAGAAAATATTACTTGTGATGTTTTACATTTATACCAATGAATAACCACCTCACATTCCATAACCAGGCTCTAAACGCAGTCAGTTTCTGCTGTAACTGCGGCAGACGGACGTATCTATTTCTGATGTCCTCGGATTCCAATAAACTTTACTGTGATACTTGTTATGATACGATTATTCTAAGAAGGGTTTTTAAGATTGATCGGTCGAAGAAATTGGTTAAGGAAAAAGAAGTTTGCTCCTAGCGTTATTGACGTTTTTGGTATAAAGTATTACAATATATTTTACATATTAATCTTATTGCAATAAGAATAGAAGACCTACCAAATAATAATTTCTTTAACCACTATGAGATCAAGGCAATTTTGACAGAATTGAGGCGGTGATCAAATCCTATCTTTTTAAGTAACTTTGAAACTATAAAAAGGACGATGGTTAGATCTTAATTAACAAGTGCCTTCAAATGATGGAAAGTATTTTCTCAAGAATTAAGTTCAGAACTTCAACTAAAATGAGAATTATCACCACTACTTCGAGTGCGCTGCTTTTTTTATGATGCATCAAATCGATCAATAATCCAAGGTTGTCCTTTATGATTTGTAGTTCCTCATGAATATTTCTATATCTGCTTTGAAGATCAAAAGTCTTTTTAAGCCCGACATCAATATTGTTTAAATTTTCATTTTCCCATGTTTCCGGTACGGAATCAAATATGTATAGATTTTCAGTTATCTGATTTTTTAGATTGATTGTTTTTCCAATGAATCTTTTGAGCCTGCGTCCTGAAATATTAAGCTTCCCCTTTTTTTCCAAAAAAACATTATGTTCGTTAGTGTCATCAAGCAATGTTTTGGTTTGCTGGGAATAATAATCCAGCGCAACTGACTGAGACACGTTTAGCATAATCACTCTGAGTATTTCAGCATTTAACTCAACTATTTCAATTTTATTAAAGCCAAATTTATTTTCACGTGAGTTTGTTTCAATTTGAAACTCTTCGCTCAGTTTATATTCGAAGAAATTTTTACAGTAAGGAGATATTAATTTTAAGAAGGAGGCATATTTTGCTTCATCATAATTTAGAAAGCATACTACACCATATTTGAACACATATACATAGTGTTCTTCGTCATCTTTATAGAACAATTCATCGGTGTCATTAAAAATGAGCTCTGCTGTAAAAACTGTTTTAAATGATTTAACATCAATACTATCGGATATCTGAAAGGATAAAACGGTGTACATTTTTAATTTATAAAGATGCGTCAGAATTAAACTTCGGCCTAAACCCCAAGTTATAGTAATAGGGAAGAATAATTTGGAAATATTCGTCGATCAGGTATTATCTGTAGTTGGGATAAGTAATTTAATCTGTTGCTCTCCGGTCTGAGAAAAAAGGTAAGATGAAAATAAAAAAAGCGCTACAACTAATATCGTTTCATAAAGGGAATTTTGACTTAGACTACATAACCCCTGCTAGAACCCTTGTAAAATATGGAGTTTTACTTTTAAAAACAGGAATAGGTCAATTATTAGGTAAAATAATTCCTTACTTTTTTGCTGGATTTGTTGGTTATGTAATAGAGTGAGATTTTCTGGTTTTAAACAATCAATGATTTGCATAAAATTAAGTTCTTTATATACAAGGAAAACGAAAGTCAATGGGGAAGTTCAACCTAACCTATTACGTAGCACTTCGCTTATTGCTTACTTTACATTGTTAAGAATTTGATCCACTGCGTCCTTTCGAATAGGTAGTTTTTCCACCTTCAGCTTAGTGTAATCTTCAAAGTCCCGATAAATAAGGATTTTCCTATCTCGTAGGTTTCGGGCATTTATTTCCATTAAGGAATTATTAAAAAAACTCTTTTGAGAATTTTATTTGTTTTACGATTCCAATATCTTTGCCCACACCAATCTTCAGAATAACGTATTGGGCAGGCAGAAATTGGTTGCTCAACAAGTACCGACCTATGAAAATTAAGAAATCAATCTTGTTACCTATTGGAGTAATCTTACTGCTATTGATTGCTACCATGCTGTTTTCATTGTTTACCATTAATCGTTTGAAGAGTAACCTGTCATGGCAGATTCATACCACAACAGTAACCCTTAAATTGAAACAAAATCTGACTTATTTACTTAATGCTGAAACAGGAGAACGTGGCTTCGTTCTCACGTTGGATACAACTTATTTAGAGCCTTACCTCTTAGCAGTCCACAATCTTGATGGCAACACAAAGCAATTGCGTACCCTTACCGCAGACAATCCTGTTCAACAAAAGAACTTGGATACACTTGAAGTTTTAATAAGCCAAAAAATCAGCCGAATCGTAAATGTAGTAGCATTGACAAAAAAAGGAGATGAAAACGCAGCCAGAATCATGCTTGCCAAAAAAGAGGCAAAATATATTATGGACAAAATACGAATAGTCAACAATTCCATGCAGGAAGAGGAAGTGAAACTTTCTGAAAAACGAATTGCAGCTACCAATGCGAGTATTGCAAATGCAAAGACAATTTTTATTGTCGAAGGTGTTTTTTCAATACTGATAACTTTACTCTTAGCATATATAATTTTCACAGAATTTGACAGGCGGACAAAATTGGAAAAGCAATTAACGATTTCCAGCGAACGATTTTCTAAAATCTTTGAAGAAAACCCCATTGCAATGACACTTTCAGAAATTGGAACTAACAAAATTGTGTTTGCCAATAACCTTTATTATAAATACTTTGGCTATAGTAAGGAAGAAGTTATTGGTCATTCTTCCCAGGAATTAAAATTGACTTCGCCAGAAGAAGATGCAAGATTACTACAGATATTACTTGGCTATCTCCATGAAACCCGTTCTGTTTCCGAGTTACAGGCACTACCACAGCAAGAGAGGGAAAAAATACTCAGGAAATTAAAGCAAAATATGGGCAATAACGGCTTGGAGGTTTTATACACCCGAAAAAACGGGAAAACTTTTTATGCTATTCTTTCTTACGACATAATTGAAATAGATAATAAAAAGTATACAATAACCTCCTATCAGGACGTAAGCAATCGAAAAGAGGCGGAGAATAAAATTATTGCATATTCCTTAGAATTAGAAGAGAAAAACAAAGAAATAGAAAGGAAAAATAAAGAAATAGAACAATTCGCTTATGTTGCTTCACATGATTTGCAGGAACCACTTAGAACCGTTTCCAATTTTTCTCATTTATTAGCACAAAAGTTAGAAGGACATCCTGATAATGAAGAACAAGAATATATTAAATATATCAGAAGTGGCACACATCGCATGTCCACTCTCATATTTGACTTGCTTGAATATTCAAGAATAGGAAAAGATATGAGTAAAATACCAATTGATTGCAATAAGTTGGTAAGTGAAGTTTTAACCGACCTGTCGGGAAGTATAAAAGAAAGCGGTGCGGAAATTCATACTGAAAAATTACCTGTTGTGAAAGGAAGCATTAATCTGAAATCGCTTTTTCAAAATCTTATCAGCAATGCAATCAAGTTCAGAAAAGAGGGAACGCATCCTGTAATAACTATTTCAGTAAAAGAAAGGATAACAGAATTTCTTTTTTCAATAAAAGACAATGGTATTGGCATAGAGCAAACATACCACGAAAGAATTTTCCTGATTTTTCAGCGGCTGCATACCCGTTCAGAATACGAAGGCACTGGAATAGGCCTCTCGCAATGCAAAAAAATAGTTGAACTTCATGGAGGAAAAATATGGGTTGATTCAGAATTTGGAAACGGAAGCACATTTAATTTTACAATACCCAAAACTTAAATCATGGAAATGAAAAAAAAATTAAACTGCATTTTATTAGTAGATGATAATAATGAAGACAATGTCTATCATAAAATCATTCTAAAACAGATGGACATTGTTAACCGCATTGACATTGTTGTAAATGGATTGGAAGCATTAGCTTATCTTAAAAAGGAAAATCAAATTCCGCCTGAATTAATTTTCTTAGATATAAATATGCCTAAAATGAACGGATGGGAATTTTTGGAACAGTATAAACATTTAGATGTCAAGCAAAAAGCAAGAGTGGTGATTATGGTTTTAACCACTTCGCAAAACCCCGATGACATAAAAAAGGCAAAAGAGATACAGGAAGTAACGGGTTTTAAGACGAAACCATTAGATGAAAAAATGATGACGGAGATTTTAACACAGTATTTTCAGGATTACTTTTAAAAGAACACTGATGGGTAAGCAAACAAAAATTCTTTTATTCAATGAAAAAGTCCACTCTAAGTATTGACTTAATGAAAAATTCAAAATATCGTTCCATAGCAGACGTAAATGACGAAACTGCTTCTCTGTAATATCCATCTGCAATTGCGTTAATACTATAGTCGAATAATATTTCGAAATCATTATTAGTAATGTACGTTTTTGACTTATGTCCTTTATGGCATGTGATTTCATAAATTCCGGAATCGTTAACCGGCTCAAAAGGTGTTCTAATATTTTCGGTCGGATGCTCAGGAACGCCTTTTTTAATTTGTTCCAATAAACATTCTACACATACCAAATCTAATAACATCATGTTTTTGAGCCATACAGCTATTAATTTGTGCTTTGGCTATACAAATATATAAATGTTATATTTTCTTTTATTTTTTCAGGTTCAAGTCTTACTTAGACTACACAACCCCTGCTAGAACCCTTGTAAAATATGGAGATTTGACTTTAAGAACCGGAATAGGTCAATTATTAGGTAAAATAATATCGTGTTTTTTCATGGAGCTGCTTATCAAGCGAGATTTGATGTCGGATGTTTAGCTATGTAAAATAGGCTACTAACGAATAAATAAGATACATTGTGACATTCGTTTTTAGATTTGACTTTGAAAATCTGTTAATGAAAACCATTCTCCTTTTCGTAATTTATTTGTTTGCTCATCATTTATGCTATAGTCAAAACGTAAACATACCCGATGCTAATTTTAAAAACTATTTACTCAACAATACTGCTATTAATACCAATGGCGATGGAGAAATACAAGTCACAGAAGCTAACGCTTATACAGGTGCGATCAATGTAATAGGCTTGGCTATTGCT
>Ga0206957_1030_pt1 | contig 40607 bp, 30 predicted proteins | sample Alteio_BWOrgHeat_32_FD_152975 | JGI IMG/M metagenome (GOLD analysis project Ga0206957, IMG submission 152975) | Enriched cells from forest soil in Barre Woods Harvard Forest LTER site, Petersham, Massachusetts, United States -... | ecosystem: Environmental > Terrestrial > Soil > Temperate forest >...
ATACAATGTTTTAAGAATTTTACGCGGCCAGCACCCGGGTGCCATATCCGCAGGAGAAATTAAAGAAGTTATGCTGGATAAAAATCCTGATCTGACACGACTTTGTGACAGATTGCTTAAAAAAGGATTGATAGAACGGGAAACAAATGATTCAAACAGGCGCCAGGTGCTTATCAACATTACTAAAAAAGGACTGGAACTGCTGAAGCAAATGGATCCTATTGTTAAAGGTTATTCGAAGATAAATACAATATTTGTTTAAACAAATAAAATCGTAAAATAATTTTTAAGTTCTATCAATAGGAGAATAAAAATATAGATACGAATGTAGCTGAATAGCCCGCATTTATTGAGTTTAACGCTAATTTAACATGTAAGATTCTGGGGGTTTTTGAATATTTTTTTAAGTAAAAATGGATTAAGTTTGTTAATAGCTATAGGATGACAATACTTACATTGAAATTTGATGCTTGCTCCAACAAAAATAGATTTTCAGACGCTTTTTGAAGCCGTCCCGGGTTTATATCTGATTCTTTCACCGGATCTGAAAATAGTTGATGCTAATGATGCATATCTTGATGCAACGATGACTAGGCGCAAAGAAATTACCGGTCGCAATTTGTTTGACGTTTTTCCGGATAATCCACGGGATGTTGCTGCCACAGGCGTTTCTAACTTACGTGCTTCGTTGAATTATGTTTTAAAAAATAAAACGCAGCATTCAATGGCTGTTCAGAAATATGATATTCGCAGGCCCGACGGCTCTTTTGAAGAACGCTTCTGGAGTCCGTTGAATAAACCTGTTTTGAATTCAGAAAGCGAAATTAAATATATTATACACAGAGTTGAAGATGTTACAGAGTTTATACGTTTAAAAAATGAACAACTCGCTAAAGATAGAATAACAGAGGATCTTGTTACACGGTCAAAGGAAATGGAGGTTGAAATTTATAAACGTGCACAGGAAATTCAGCGAATGAATTCTGAACTGGAAGCGATAGCTATTGAGCGCGCCAAAAAACTGATCGCAAAAGAAGAAGAGTTTACCAAAACGCTTGATATGCTGCAGGAGGGTATTCAGATAATCGGGTTCGACTGGCGCTATTTATATGTTAACGAATCAGTAATCACTCAGGGACGTTCTACTAAAGAAGAGCTGTTGGGAAAAACGATGATGGAAAAATATCCGGGTATTGAGAATACTGAAATGTTTAAAGCACTTGAGTTGTGCATGAAGAAACGGATACCGCAGCACATCGAAAATGAATTTTTATACCCGGATAAAAGTAAAGGTTGGTTTGAATTTCACATGCAGCCTGTACCACAAGGTTGTTTTATTCTTTCATCTGATATAACTAAACGAAAAAATGCTGAAGATGAAATTCGTTTATTAAATGAAACACTGGAAAAGAAAGTAGCTGAGCGTACAGCACAATGGGAGACAATTAATACTGAACTTGAAGCATTTTCATATTCAGTCTCTCATGACCTTCGCGCGCCGTTGCGGGCTGTGAGTGGTTATGCGCAGATGCTGGAAGAGGATTACGGAAAAGTGATGGATGAGGAGGGTGCCCGTTTAATTGAGGTTATACAGTATAACGCAAAAAAAATGGGCATGCTGATCGACGATCTGCTCGCTTTTTCACGAATGGGTAGAAAAGAGTTGGATAAAGTACCGGTAAATATGACCGAGCTGACAGAAGCGGCAATCGCGGAATTGAAAAAGACAAATAGTTTTAAAAAGGAAATTTCATTTAAGGAATTACCTACGGTTGATGCAGATTATGGATTGATTTACCAGGTAATGCTGAATTTACTTTCCAACGCGATAAAATATTCTTCAAAAGTTAATCTGCCTGAAATAAAAATAAATTCGGAAAATAAAGACGAGGAAATTATTTTTTCGATCAGCGATAATGGAGTTGGTTTTGATGGGAAGTACAGCGATAAGCTTTTTAAAGTTTTTCAGAGACTTCATCGCCCGGAGGAATTTGAAGGAACCGGAGTTGGCCTGGCTATTGTGAAACGTATTGTGACAAAGCACAATGGTAAAGTCTGGGCAAATGCTGAGCCGGGTAAAGGGGCAACTTTTTATTTTTCATTGCCTCTAACGAATTAACTAAAACTATGGATATTATGGAAAATGGAGAAATTGAGATTTTATTGGTAGAGGATAATCCAAATGATGCTGAGTTGGCGATCAGGGCTCTAACAAAAAGTAAAGTGGCGAATAAAATTATTCACTTGCATGATGGAGCGGAGGCACTTGATTTTCTTTTTGGTGAAGGACAGTTCCAGGGAAGGAATATTGAGAATAAACCCAAGGTAATTTTGCTTGATTTAAAAATGCCCAAAGTTGATGGCCTCGAAGTATTGAAAAAAGTAAAGGAGAGTGACTTAACCAGGGCGATTCCTGTTGTTGTTCTTACATCTTCAAAAGAAGATCCGGACATAAAAAATTGTTATGCGCTGGGTGTAAACAGTTATATCGTTAAGCCGGTAGAGTTTGATGGATTTGTACGTTCTGTTTCGGATCTTGGATTGTACTGGTTGCTTTTAAATCAGAATCCCAAGAGTTAACTTAATTACTATAGAATGATAAAGAATCAGGCGAGTAGACAAATCAAGCACGAGAAAGAAATCCTGCTTTCCATTCTTATGATTGAAGATACTCCTTCTGATGCCGAATTAATTCAACGGTATTTGAATAAGGAGGGAATATTATTTACGTCGGTTGTAGTTGATTGCAAGGCGGATTTTATACGCGCACTGCAAACTTCCGCGCCGGATGTAATTCTTTCCGACCATTCTTTGCCTCAGTTCAATTCAATGGAAGCTTTGCAGATTGTTAAAGAAAGAGGACTTGATATTCCTTTTATTCTTGTAACCGGATCTGTATCCGAAGAGTTCGCGGTTGCATGCATTAAGGCCGGCGCAGATGACTATATATTAAAAGACCGCCTGACACGTCTGCCTGCAGCAGTACAAAATACATTATCAAAGAAAAATACAGAACGTGAAAAGGATATTGTGACCATATTAAACCAAAAGCTGGGACTTGCTTATGAAGAGATCAGCAGCAGTATTAAATATGCAAAACGCATTCAACGGGTAATTTTGCCGGATCACCAAAGCCTTCAGCGTATTTCAACAGAATCGTTTATAGTACACAAACCGAAAGATATTGTAAGCGGAGATTTTTACTGGTGTGCGGAAATGGGAAATAAGTTTGTTGTTGCGGTTGTTGACTGCACCGGTCATGGGGTGCCCGGCGCATTCATGAGTATAATTGGAAATAGTGTACTGAACGAGATTGTCAATAATAAAAAAATTTTAAAACCTTCGGATATCCTTTGGCATTTGAATGATTCTGTCCGCCAAACGCTGAAACAGGAAGCAGAAGATGCGACTTCAAAGGACGGAATGGACATTGTTATTTGCTGCATCGACAGAAAAAAAAGAATCATAGAGTTTTCCGGCGCTAACCGTCCGCTCTTTTATTACAGTAACAAAAAGGTTGACATTATTAAAGGAGACAAGCAAAGTATCGGAGGATTTCAATCGACTGAAAATTTTAAATTCAGCAATAATACAATAGAGCTTAATCCCGGCGACCGGATTTTTATGACTACAGATGGTTATGCAGATCAGTTCGGTGGAGCGAAGGAAAAAAAGATGATGACTAAAAATTTTATTCGTCTCCTTACACGCATACAGGCTTTTGAAATGAAGCAGCAGAAGGAAATGTTATCCGGATGGTTCAAAAAGTGGAAGGGCAATACTCCTCAAACGGATGATGTTTTAGTTGTTGGTATAGAATTCTGATCCCTGAATAAGCCAGTTTATTTCTCATGTAAAAGGATGTAGTTTCTTACATCCCATATAAAAGCATTCGAAATTTTCAAAAAAAACAGACATTTTGCTTATCTGATACGACTATAATCACTAGATAAAAATGTCAGTCCGCTCATTTGTAGTTGGATCAACTACAAAAATTACAGAAGGTTTATTATTTCTCAGCCCTCTCTTTCTCCGTTACTTTGAATCATCAAACAAACAGTAATTGTTTGACGACTAAAAAGGAAAAAATAAAAAAAACATATACCATGAAAACAGCAATGAAAAATATGATGAATGTAATCGGGATGATCGCATTATCAGCAACAGTATTAGTAGCAGGAAATCCTGGTAGCGCAAATGACGCAACAATCACTTCAAACGAAAATTGTCTGCTGGTGAAATTAAATGTAACCGAAGACGCAAAAGAACTTGACAATACAACTGTGAAGGTTTACATGGACAATGAACTGGTATCTGTTATCAACAGCGAAATAGCTCCGCTTCACAAAATTTCATTAAAACGTAATCAGCATTATACACTGGAAATATCTAGACCAGGTTACAACAACAAACTGATCAGTATTTCAACTATGATGCCCGATAATGTTGTGTCTGAAGATCTTTTTGTTTATCAATATGATCTGGAACTGAACCTGGTAAAAGAAGAAGTGAAAACAGATGCATTCTATGTAGATTTCCCAAGCGCATTGATTTCTTATAATGCGACTACTGATAAATTTGATTACAGCAAAAAATACACAAAACATATTCAAAACAAAATGAAAGTGACTGCAAGCGTAAATTAAACAGTGAATTGACTATGAGCAACAGGGCCGGAACTTTCCGGCCTTTTTGTTTGGAAATAATATCAAACAGAATTAATGATAATTTTGGAAACTTTAAGTAATAAATATCCCGCGGATCACGGAGATTTTCGCAGATATAAGTAGGATCAGCGTTAATCAGCGAAATCCGCGGGCGAATTTTAACCATACTATATTTCAGCTAGAGATTTTAAATAATCTCTTAAATAAAAATAATTTATGCCAGGTAATAATTTTGAACGAATGCTGCAATTAGTGGATGAAGTTTTTTCAGTCCGCAATGATCCTTCACAGCTGGAGGTGAATGAAGAAGTCATGGAAAAGCTTAAATCACTTCATCCTTCAACCCTTTCAGAATACAGTGATGAGAATGGCCCTGCCGTATGGATCCTTCTGATTCCCACAACACTTGAAGTGATGCATAAATTTTTAAAAGGAGATATTACTGAAAAGCAAATCCTGGAACTCACTTCAGCTAAAATTCCATTTACGTCTCTGTATTTGTGTTCAGCCATTGCGCTGCCTGAATACAGGAAGAAGGGTATAGCCAAACGGATTACTACGGAAGCAATAGAATCGATCATGAAGAATAATCCTATCAAGGCTTTTTTTGTCTGGCCTTTTAGCAATGAAGGAGAGGGCCTTTCTGAACTGATTGCTGCAAAATACAAACTGCCTTTGCATAAGAAAAAATAGACTTACACGCAATCCGCTCTGATTCTTTTTAATTATCTTCCATGTCTATTTGCAGCCTGTTATGCCGAAACTTCATCCGCATGATCTTTTTAATCTGATCAAATCGCTTTCTAAATCGGAGAAGCGTTATTTTAAACTGCATGCTTCCAGGCATGTGATAGGGGATGAAAATTCATACGAAAAATTATTTGACGCTATTGAAGCGCAGGAAGTTTATAATGAAAAGGAAATTCTTTCAACGCAAACATACATTGCCCAGCTTCCGCAATTAAAAAACAGACTGCATGAAATGATCCTGAAAAGTCTGGACGTTTTTCATGCTGCTGACACGGTTGAAACCAGGCTTAAAAATAATATCCATCACATAAGGATATTGATCGGAAAAAGACTTTTTTCGCAGGCTGAAAATATTCTTTCTAAATTAAAGGTGCTTGCCCGGGAACAGGAACAGTTTCTTGTACTTATTGAACTTATTGCGCTTAAGGCACAATTATTTGCTTCAGTAAATTATGCGGGAAGGAATGAAAAGGATCTGATCGCATTGCAGCAGGAAGAAGAAGAGGTGCTGAAAAAAATATCCAACACGGCAGCCTATCGTTTACTGACACAGCAAATGTTCATGAATATCCGCAAGTACGGTCAGCTGATGAATCCTGTAATGCAGGAGCGGTACAAGAAAATCATGAAAAATCCGCTGTTATCTTCAGTAAATAAGGCAGAAACCTATCGTTCACGTTATTATTATTACCTTTTGCACAGCACCTATAGCTGGCTTCTGTGCGATTACCAGCGTTCGTATGATATCATTACCATGCAGATTAAAATGATGGAGTCCTATCCACTGATCGTGGAAGAATCACCAAAACAATACATTGATATTCTGTTTAACAGGATCATTAGTCAGTTACATCTCAAAAAATTTCTGGATTTTAAACCAACACTTGAAAAATTACGAAATATAAAATTGCACAGTGTACAGCTGGATTTTTTCAGAAGCCAGCAATCACTTGTGTATGAGTTAATCTTTTACAATGAAACAGGTCAGTTTGACTACAGCCTGGAAACACTGAAGCGACTTGAAAGATTTTTACATCAGCATAAAAAAACGGTTGATGATGTAGCTACGGATAATGCTGCCATTTTTTATGAAATCAGTTCCATGTATTTTGCGCTTGGTGATTATAAAAACGCGCTCAAATGGCTTAATAAAATATTAAACGATAATGAGAAAAACAGGAGTGATATTTATGAATTTTCAAGATTATTTAGCCTGGTGATCCATTATGAACTTGGCAATGATGATTTACTTCAATACGCAATTGTGTCTACCAAAAAGTTTCTGTATAAACGCAAACGTCTGCGAAAAATGGAAAAATATTTCTTTGATTTTATTCAAAAGAATTACCGCGGAATTGATGATGTTAAATTGAAAAAATCATTGGCAGTTTTACGCGCGCAGTTGTTATCGGTAAAAGAGGATGGAGAAGAAACGCCATCATTCGGCTATTTCGATTTCATCGCATGGATTGATGCTAAGTTAAAAAAGCGCAAATACGCTGATATTATTAAGGAAAATGCGAAGGTGTTTTTCTGATACCTGAATATTGCTTCTGTCGAAATAATAGCATCTTTCTGATTAGTATGTTGCGATTCTATTTCTGTTGAAGCGGCAACATTTTTAAATACAAAAGCCATGCAGATGCATGGCTTTTGTATTTAAAAAAACAGCGAATCAGGTACTTTTTTTCCATTTGATGCTGCAGCCGATTGCCTTGGTTTGAGCAACTGCAACTGGTTTGCCCGCAAGCAATGCATCAACCGCATCTTCTACATAATGCTTGGTCGTTTTTGATGCGTCCTGCGCATTGTCGTCAATTGCACCGATGTATTTTACAATCAGGTTTCCATTTTCTTTTGCAACTACATATAAATGCGGAGTGTTAGTTGCTCCAAATGTTTTAGTGACGCTTTGCGTTTCATCAATAAGATAGGGGAACGAATATTTTTTTTCTTTCGCAAGAGCCACCATATTATCATAGGAGTCTTCCGGAACTGTAACAGGATCATTAGGACTGATCGCAATTACAGGATAACCTTTGGAGGCGTATTTTTTGTCGAGATCCATAATGCGTTGCTCATACATTTTTGCAAACGGACAATGATTGCAGGTAAATGCAAGAATAAATCCTTTTGCAGTTTTGTAATCAGCCATTGACACCATTTTTCCGTCAACATTTTTTAATTTAAAATCAGCTGCTTTATCGCCGGCTTTATATCCATCGGTTAAAAGCGTAAAACTGCTCAATGCAAGGGCGCCTGTTATAAAAAGACCGCCAAACAGATGTTTCATTTTCATGTGAATAGATTTTATTTGTTTAATTATTGAATAAAAGGTTTTAATGTGTTTTCGAGTTCTTCAAAGGTAAATTCATGCGGGTATATTTTTTTAATTGAAGATTTATTGTTGATGATCAGTGTTGCCGGTAATTCCCCTCCCCAGGCCTGGTACACTTTATCAATCCACGAATTGTAATCGGGTTCATCCAGCAGGTAAACAGTATTTTTCACATTCTTTTTTTTAATGAACGGAACTAAAGTGTTTTCGTAATTTTTTTTGAAATCGAGACTGATAAAGATAACCCGTATTTTTTTGTCTGTATATTTTTCTGAAACTTTTTGAAAATCCGGGAATTCTTTTACACAGGGGCCACACCAGGTAGCCCAGAAATTAAACACATAGGTTGTATCACTTTGTTTTTCCATCATTTCTTTGAGTTGTCCAAATTTGATAATGGAAACAGTTTGTGTGAAAGCAGCCGGGCTCACCACAAGTGAAAGAAATAAAAGCGCGATCAGTTTTTTCACGAAAACTTCATTTATGCAGACACATATAAAAGTAAAAAATAATTGAGGCACTATTTCTTTTTTCTGCAATTAAAACCAGTTAAATTAGAGCATGAAAACAATCATACAAAGACATACATTTTACCGCAAAAAAAATCAGGGAGTAAAAGCAATCACTTTATTTATTTCGATTGCCATTTTTTCAGTCAGCCTTTTTGCACAGGATAATAACGGTGGAAGAAGAGGTTCAAAAAAAGAAAAAAATGGCAAAGGTTTTCACGCCGGACTTTTTGTGGGCACTTATTTTGCAAATAAGCAGACAGCGGGTTTGTATGACGGTTATGGATATGATCTTGACGGAAACAAGAATACAACTTTTGCCAATAGCTGGATGTATGAAAAAATTATTAATGAATACGGTGGTGGAAATGGTCAACCTGATCGCATTGCTCCACTGCTTGGTGTAAATCATGGCGACTGGACTTTTGATCAAACAGACATGCCGACTAACCTTAAATATAATATTGCATTTATAGTGGGATTTAACGCCCGCTATTGCTTCAATAACAGAGATGCAATAATGCTGAATGTAAATGGTTCTAAACTTACTGTACAAGGCGATTTTACTATTACAATTACAAATCCACCGATAGGTTACGCAACACCCGGTTACGTAGATTATAAAACATTTGGAATTAACGGTACAGAGCAGCGACTTGTCTTTATGGCAGGCTATCAAAGAGTTTTAGGTGATACAGATCAGTTGATGAATTTTGTTATTGAAGGTGGGCCGATTGTTACGATGACAAAGTTTACAACCAATCAAATTCTGATTGATGCGCAATCGCCAGGCTACGGGCCATCTTTGCAGATTGATCTGATGAACCAGTACAGTAACATTGGTTATCTATCTTACAAAGCACGAAACCTGACTAAAGTTGGGTACGGAGGTTTTCTTGGTCTGGGTATTAATCTGAGAGCAAGTGCCAGATGGACATTGCAACTCATTTACGATCCTTCTTATGAACTGATCAATTTAGGAAACGATCAGCCTTTTACTTTGCAGCATTCGCTGGGGTTAAGGGCGTATTATAACCTCTGACTTTAAGCGGTTTTTTTATTATTTTGATGACATTTGTTTCATATATTTGATTATTAATAGTAAATAGTAAAATGTCCATAAAAAATAAAGTTACAGCCCTTTTTAAAGAAAGCAAGGAGCTTAGTGTCAAGGAAATAGCTGATAAAACCCAGGCATCCAAACAGATGGTGCATATTGTTCTGAACCAGCTGTTAAGTGAGCATTTTGTGGAAAAACTGGGCCGGACGCCTAAAACAATTTATCGTTTAATTACTGAAAGCAATAATAAGGTTAGTGATGATTCCGGCTTTTATATAACAGAAAACCAGCGGGAGTTTCTGAATAAAAATAGTTTAGTTGTTACGGAAAGCGGTAACCTGCTGGAAGGCGTAGATGCATTTGAGTATTGGTGCCGGCAACGAAAGCTTCCTTTTGCAAAAACATTGGATGAGTTTATTCAGACCAAAAAAAAGTACTCAGCTTATTATCATAAATCGGGAATAGTCAATGGAACAGAAAAACTAAAAAGTACAAAAGGGTATTCGAAGATATGGCTGGACGAATTGTGTTACCTGGATTTTTATGCCATAGAACGTTTTGGTAAAACTCGTTTGGGTACATTGTTGCATTATGCAAAACAGGGACAAAGCAAGTTCCTGATGCATTTGATGATGAATGAAATTGAAAACAGGATCAAAGAATTTGTCCGCGTAAATAAGGCCGATGCTATTGCTTTCGTTCCTCCCACTATCCGCAGAGAAGTGCAGCTGATGAAATATATCCAAAGCAGTTTGCATATTGCTGTTCCGGTTGTTGAAATAAAAAAAATCGGAGGGATAATTCCTGTGCCCCAAAAATCCTTGTCGAAACTGGATGAACGCATACGCAATGCAGAGAATACGTTCGCCGTAACAGACCAGCGTTCATTTAAAAACCTGGTGTTAATTGACGATGCAGTAGGCTCAGGAGCAACACTCAACCAGATTGCCGGTAAAATAAAAAATAAAAAAGTCGCGCAGAAAGTTGTCGGCCTTGCCGTAGTAGGTAGTTTTAAAGGCTTTGATGTGATCTCTGATATTTAATCCTACGAATTTTTAGTAGAACTGTAGACGAAGCGTAGCTGACTCTATCTAATAATTGTAACATTTCCTTTTAGTTTAACCTCTGTATTTGTTTTGGTACAAATGGCTTTTAGGTAGTACACGTAAGTATCCGAACCCATAATGCTTCCGTTTTTAGTTCCGTCCCATCCCTGGTTTTGATTGTACGTTTCAAAAAGCAGGTTGCCCCAACGGTCATAAATGGCCCAGTACAAATTGCTAAGTCCCGCAGATTCCACATTAAGCACATCATTTTTTCCGTCTCCATTCGGTGAAAATACATTAGCAATAAAAATATCTGATTCACTGCATGTTTTTTTTACATTGATGGTAATGGTTGCACTATCCTTGCAGTTGAAAAGGTCTGTAACATAAACAGTGTAGGTTGTTTTTACAGATGGATCAGCTGTTACGCTTGCACAGTTGCTGCAGTTCAGAGAAGAAGATGGTGTCCAGCTGTATGTACCTCCGCCGGTTGCAATGATGATAGTGGAGTTTCCCTGTTCAATAGTGGTTTGTGTGCTGCTTGCTGTGGCACTGGTGCCTCCATTGCTGTTAACATTTACCGTTGCAGTCTGGGTGCAACCATTTGCATCGGTTACGGTTATACTATAAATTCCCGCCGACAAATTAGTCAGAGTCGTTGTTGATCCTCCCGGTGCCGACCAATTGTAGCTGAGTACTCCGGTTCCTCCTGTTGCGGTTACTGAAGCGCTTCCCGTGCTGTCGTTACAGGTGCTATTTGTGGCAGAAGGACTAATATTTATTACCGGCGGCGCAGAAATGGTAACCGTGGTTACTGAGTTGCATGCGCCACCATCATTTACAGTAACGCTATATGTTCCGGGCATCAATCCTGTATTTGTGGCTCCTGTCATTCCATTATCCCAGGTATACGTATAGTTACCAGATCCTCCGCTGGCCATGGCAACTGCTGTCCCAGTCCCATTCGGACAAACCGGATTGGTTGAATTTAGTATACTCACGCTTGCGCCGCCTGTAGTATTTATAATTGCAGCGGTTGTTGCACTGCATCCGCTTGCATCTGTTATAGTAAGGATATAAGTTGCAGCGGACAAATTTGAATCGGTTGCTCCGCTCGTTCCATTGCTCCAGCTGTACGTTAAAGTACCTGTTCCACCACTGGAAGAAGCAATAGCGCTTCCGTTACTGCTTCCGCAAACTGTATTGGTAATGACAGGTGAACCCGGATTTATCGGAGGTGGTTGTGTGATCGTAACATTTGCTGTGCTTGTATTTGCAGTGGCATCCGTAATGGTAACAATATATGTGCCGGGAGCAAGTCCTGTTATTGTGTTCGCTCCCGCTGATGTAATAGTGCTCGATCCGTTACTCCATGTATAAGTGTAATTAGCTGTTCCTCCAACTGCGTTTGCTGTTGCTGTTCCGTCGCTTTTTCCGTTACATGAAATATTGCTGGAACTGATATTGCTGGACAGGGTGCTTCCGCATGAATTAATAGTTATATAAGCGTTTTTAATCAGTGAATCTTTTCCGCATTCAGTAGTGATCACGATCTTTACCGGATACGTGCCTGCTGTGTTGTACAGAATATTCTGAGGGTTGCGTAGGGCAGAAGTAGAAGGTGTGCCGCCAGTAAACGTCCATTTTAGCTGCGAAGAAAAAGTGTCACAGGCTGTATAATTAGCTGTGAAATTTATTCCTGTACCAGTGCAGACGGAAGTGTTGTTCGCCGAAAAATTGATCGTGAACGTATTTAGCCCGCACGTTCTTGAACAGATTTGTGCGATGAATGCATCATAACTTCCACCAATGGTGGGCTGATAGGCATTCGATGTCACCGGAAACCCGCCTACGCCGTCAGTCCATCCGGCCATGTACAGCATACTTCCGGATATTGCGGAGATGCAATTTTCATCGTCATCTGCTGATACCGTTCCATGACTTCCCATAAACGTGCCGCACACAAACTGGTAATTGGAATCGAATGTTGCAGCATACGCATTTTCATGTCCGTTGAGTACAGATTGAAAAGCGCAGGAGCTGACTGGAAAATCGGAACTGTAGGTGTCGCCGCTTACATGAATATAATTCTGGGCATCCACTGACACGCTGTATCCCTCATCCTGAGCAGTTCCACCTAAATAAGTGCACCAGAGTAATTGTGTCCCCGTTGAATTAAGTTCTGCAATAAACGCGTCCTGTGGTCCTTTTTCTGCTGGCTGGTAGGCTCCGGCAGTGACGGGAAGATTTGAGCAACTGGTGATTCCTGTAAAATAAATATTCCCGGAATTATCCGCACAAACCCCTTTGGTAAACCCATTGCTGCCAGTAGTGCCACCAAAATGCGTCGACCATTTACAGGCTCCTGTTCCGTCAAACTCAGTAACAAAAATATCACTGCCGCTGTTTATAGATGTATTGAAAGCACCGGTAGTTGTGGGAAAGTCGGAAGAAGGTGTGAGTCCGGTTGCAATCACATCACCGGTTGGATCGCAGGTAATGGCATAGGCAGCATCTCCTGCTGTTGATGTTCCTCCCAAATAGGTGGCCCACAACCGGCTGCCGGTAGAACTGAATTCTGCAACAAATGCATTCACAGGCAGCGGACTGAATAAGCTGGTCCCTCCTTTATTAGTGGATTGAAATGCACCTGCAGATACCGGCAAGTTGGTTGAAGTGGTATGGCCGTCTATTGCAACATTTCCAGACGCATCCATAGCAATAGAAGAAGGAATTCCTTCGCCTCCGCTTCCGCCAAAATAAGTCGACCATAAACGGTTTCCATTCGGATCAAACTTGACAATAAAAACATCTGTTCCTCCTCCGGCATTTGTCGTTTGAAAAGCTCCGCCTGAAATGGGAAGGTCTGTTGAACCTGTTGCACCTACCACAGCAGAATTTCCGGAGGCATCGGCGGCGATACCATAACCTGTTTCACTTCCGCTTCCTCCGTAAAACAGCGCCCAGACACGGTTTCCTGCCGCATCCATTTTTACAACAAAAACATCTTCAACAGCACTTGCATTAAAAGTTCCTGCAGTAACGGGAAAATTGGATGATACGGTGCTGCCGGTTATAAACGCATTGCCTGCTTTATCAGCAGCAACCTGGTAACAATATTCTGTGTTCGAACCTCCATAATAAGTCACCCAAGGGTCAATGATTAGTGGAAAAGATTTATTCCAACTGCCAAGCTTAAAGCTGATAACAGATTCTTTTAAAACATACTGTGCCGGCACATCCGTTACTCTGCCATTTATATTCTGATAAACTTTAGGCAGGTATTCTTCTATCTCGCCAAGCCCGGTTTCTATCAGCAATCGTCCAGCATTGATCTTCAGATTTTCCTGTCCGCTATACTTCAGTTGAATGTCGTTTGCATCAGCTCCCGGATTAACAATAATATTATACTTTAAGCCTTTATCATTTTGGCCGCTGAATTCAACATCTATGTCCTTGTAAATGCCTTTGTAAGTAATCTGGCTGTATCCTTTTACTTTTGTTATCCCGTCAGGACATTGCGGATAAAAATAATTCTGATATCCTTCGGTCAGCTGTTCTTGTATGACTTGCATGTCCTTCCTGCAGCCGGCAAAGTCTACGTCAATCCGACAACCCCTCGTCACATTCGCAGAGGCAGACAATAATGTTTTGGAAGAGAGATCGCTTGGTTCTTTTTCCCTTTTCCCCGGTTGCAGGTACACATAACTAAAGCCTGTGCTGCGCATATATATTTTCGCACGTCCTCCATCGGAAACATACAGGATATCGGGGCGCTTTTGCAGATTCATATCCACAATCTGTCCCTTGTTCTCGGTAAACTCTATATTTTTTTTAGCTGACGGACCAGCAAATGAATGAAGGGGATTATTTACGGCAGACAACAAAGAGCCAAAACAACTGACAATAATCAGCAGGAGTATTCGTGGGGATTTCATAATTACATAAACTTAAAGAAGATTGCAGCCAAAACAAAATGAATTGCCGCAAGGTGAAATAGTAAATTTTTTATTTAGAATGATTCTAAATACCCTTTTTGTGGTATTGTACCTGTTTTAAATTGACTGTTTCTTTGTTCTATAATTTGACGGGATAATTTATGAAACAAATAAGGTACTTACTTCTAATTATATTTTTCAATGTTATAAATGCAGATTTTCTTTTTGCACAAACCGGCAAACTTAAAGGAACTGTAACGGACAGTCTGGATAAACCAATTGATGCGGCAGCGGTTATACTGAGCCGGACAAACTTTTCCGGATTGACTAATGCACGGGGAAATTATCTCATTGAGAATATTAAACCGGGCACATATGAAATTGTGGTGACAATTATGGGTTATGGTCCGGCTTTTCAAAAAATCACTATAAAAGAAAATGAAACTGCAGAACTGAATTTTAAATTGTATCAAAAAACAAAACAACTTGGGGAAGTTACGGTCAATGGTGTTCGGACCATTAGTGGAATGGGGCATCTGGATGAAGTGCACGACGGAGTAATTTATTCAGGAAAGAAAAATGAAGTGCTGATCCTGGATAGCATTGATGGAAATACCGCGCAGAATAATCCGCGTCAAGTTTTGGGACGCGTGCCTGGTTCTAACTATTCAGAAACAGAAGGAAGTGGATTTCCTTCAAATGGTATTGGTTTCAGAGGCCTGAGTCCTGTTCAATCAATTGAAACAAATACCCGCCAGAACGGCTATAATGTAACGGCTGATCTCTATGGATATCCTGAGTCGTATTATTTACCTCCATTAGAAGCCATTGAAAGAATTGAAGTAATTCGTGGAGCTTCTTCATTACAATTCGGCCCGCAATTCGGCGGCGTGATAAATTACATTACAAAAGATGGCCCTTCAGATAAACCTTTTGAATTGACAACGCAGCAAACAGGTGGTAGTTACGGATTGTTCAATACGTTTGAATCTGTAGGAGGGACATACAAAAAATGGAATTATTTTACCTATGTGCAATACAAACAGGTTGATGGCTGGAGACCAAATTCATCTGTAAAAAATTTACTGGGCTTCGCAAAAGTTCAATACAACGCTTCCGAAAAATTTAAAGTTGGCCTGGAATATTCTTACTTAAGAAACACAATAAAAATGCCAGGCGGTTTAACTGATCAGGAATTTGAACAGGATCCAGGTCAGTCAACCCGCGCACGTAACTGGTTGCGCAGTCCATGGAATATTCTTGCACTTACTGCCCAATACAAAGCTTCAGAAAAAACAATTATACAGTTTAAATCTGTGCTCAATGTAAGTGCGCGCGATCTGGTATGGAGAAATGAAGATGGCGGTCCTCAGGCTCCTGATACGATTGATCGCGCAACAGGTAATTATGTGCCGCGTGAAGTAGAGCATGAAGGTTTTGTAAGTGTGACCAATGAATTGAGAACGCTTACAAATTATAAAATCAAAGATGTTGTTCAGACACTTGCAGTCGGCATCAGGTATTTCCAGGGACAAATGAAACGCCAGGAAGGTGGACCTGGTTCAACAGGAAGTGATTTCGATATGAACTTATACGGAGGAGCCTATGAAAATGATCTTGATTTCACAACAACAAACGTTGCCGCATTTGTTGAAAATACATTCCGGTTTGGAAAGTCTTTATCAATAACGCCAGGCTACCGTTATGAATATTTGTCCTCCAGTGTAAAAGGTTATATAACTGATGACGACTCCGCTAAAATTTTAAATGTAGATCGTTCGCATAATAGAACTATTTCGTTGGCAGGTTTAGGTTTGCAATATAAAACGTCAGGGACAACAAATATCTATGCAAATATTTCCCAGGCATATCGTCCAACTGACTATTCAAACCAGACACCAATTGGAGTCTCCTCCAAAATAGATCCTAATCTGAAAGATGCCAGTGGATACAATGCTGACCTGGGCTGGAGAGGTACTGTAAAAAACTATCTGAATTTTGATGTCGGATTGTTTTACATGGCATATAATAATCGTATCGGTATTGAATCATTGCGTGATGCAACTCACATTGCGTCCGACTCAGTTTATACCTACAGAACAAATGTGGCAAATAGTGTCCACCAGGGAGTGGAAACGTATATAGAAGTTAATCCTGTCAAAATGTTTACGGACAATTCAAAAATTGGAACGATCAGTTTTTTTAATTCGTTTGCTTATATCGATGCGAAATATGTAAATGGACAATTTAATGGAAACGCTGTGGAATTTGCACCCAAGACAATCAATCGTTTTGGAATTACCTATTCAATAAAAAATTTCTCAACTACTTTCCTGATCAGCAATACGGCTAAGTCTTTTTCAGATGCCGACAATACAGTAAACAGCCCGAATGCAACAATTGGCGTGATTCCTGCTTACCAGGTAATGGATTGGTCGGCTACAATTAAGTACAAAAGATATAATCTGAAATTTGGTGTAAATAATTTAGCGGATGCAAAATACTTCACGCTTCGTACTGATGAATATCCGGGTCCGGGAATTATTCCTTCCATGGGACGCACATTTTACGTTGGGATAGGAGCGAAATTTTAACTGAAAAATTTTATCAGATTTTTTCTGTCAGGTATTTGGAAAACGCAAACATTTTTGATTCTTCAAATTTGCGCCCGATGAATTGAAGTCCGAACGGCAGGCCATTACTATGTTTGCCAACAGGTAAAGAAATAGCAGGCATGCCGGTAATATTAGCCTGCACAGTAAAAATATCTTCCAGGTACATTTTGATCGGATCGGCAGTATTCTCACCGAATTTAAATGCAGTCCCGGGTGTAGTTGGTAATAAAATAAAATCGTAGTTGCTTAAAATTTCAAGTGTTTTATTTTGCAGGAAGCGTCTTACTTTTTGTCCTTTGGAATAATAAGCATCATAATAACCTGAACTCAATACAAATGTTCCAAGCATGATCCGGCGCTGCACTTCCTTTCCAAAACCTTCACTGCGTGATTTACGGAATGTTGAATCCATGCCTGTTGCATTCTTGCTCCGGAAACCAAAGTTTAGTCCCTGGTAGCGTGCCAGGTTAGAAGATGCTTCAGCAGTAGTCAGCACATAATAAACAGGAACCAGGTAATCTAAAAAAGGAAAGTTAACAGGTTCAACGGTATGTCCGGCTTTTTTAAGTTGGTCAATAACTTCTGTTGTGCGTTTTTTTATTTCCGGATCAAGACCATCTTTTTCAAGGCAGTCCTGCAAGTACGCAATCTTTACTTTTGAAACATCCTGTTTTAATTCCTGGGAATAGGAGGGAACAGGTTTTGTTGAAAGTGTGCTGTCGTATTCATCCATACCCGACATGACTTCCATGATCAAAGCAGCATCATCAATATTTTTTGTCAACGGCCCTATCTGGTCGAAGGAAGAGGCATATGCAATTGCACCATAACGTGATACACGTCCGTATGTAGGTTTCAGCCCCACTATCCCGCAAAGCGAAGCAGGTTGACGGATAGAACCTCCTGTGTCAGTACCCAGTGTTGCCAGGCACAAATCAGCAGCAACAGCAGCAGCAGCGCCGCCTGATGAACCACCGGGCACACGCGCATGATCAAGCGGGTTCAATACATTTCCGTATGCAGAATTTTCATTAGAGCTGCCCATTGCAAATTCATCGCAATTGCAGCGGCCGATAATAATAGCATCTTCTTTTATTAAACGCTCAACAACAGTCGCACTGTAGAGTGAAGTAAAACCTTCCAGGATTTTTGATGAAGCAGAAACTTTATGATCCTTATAACAGATGTTATCTTTTAATCCGATCACCATTCCGGCGAGTTTGCCGGCTTTCCCGTTTTTCAGTTTAGCATCCAGCTCTTCTGCCTTTTGCAAAGCTTCTGCAGCAAATACTTCCAGGAAAATATTCAGCTTTTTGTTTTCTTCTATACGCGACAAATACTCTCCAACAAGTTTTTTAACAGTTAGCTTGCCTGCTGAAAGATCTGTCTGTATTTGAGAAAGGGAAGAGTAAGGCATAAAACAAAATGAATTGTCAATCAACAATCGCCAATCAACAATCTTTTAATCTTTCTTCTCAGGAGTTTTTTCTCCTTCTACGCCATTAGATGCGTCTTTGAATTCCTTGATTCCTTTTCCAAGTCCTTTCATCAGTTCAGGAATTTTCTTTCCGCCGAACATTAATAAAAGAGCTAAAACGATTAGGGTCATTTCTGGTCCACCTAAACCGAATATCCCGAGCAATGTTGATAGTATCATGATTGGTATAAATTAAGTACCCAAAGGTAAGGAAAAAATATCCGTTATGGAATTGTTAAACCATCTTGCGTTTCAAAATAGTCCAATAAAAAGGTTTGAAACCCTAGATGGTATTATACCCTTCGGGTACAAGTGCCACACGTGGGTAGCTTTGGGCTATTATATTAAGAGCAAGCGGCATAAAGTTTAGTCTATTGCTTATCGTCAGGCTTTTTCAGAAAATCTTTGATAAAGAAATAAATCGAGCCGAAAACAGACAGAAGGGCAAAAAGGAGGGTGAATACCGGGATTCTTTTTAAATCTAAAAACTGATCAAGCTTAATGCCGGCAAAGGTACCCAGACCGATAATAGCGGCCATCTGGAAGCCCATGCCGGCATATTTGGCATAATTAGTAAGCGGAGGCTGTTTTTTCTTGTTTGGATTGGTTTCCTCCATAGTTTATGTCTTTAATGACCGCACCCATGCTGCATGACCCTGAGAAGTTAGCGCCTGGCTCAATATGAAGTTTACCCGCAACAATATCGCCATTAATTTTAGCGCTCGATTTCAGTGAAAGTAAGTCGGAAACTGTGATTTTGGCTTTTATATTGCCTGATACATCTGCATTCTGACAAATAACCTCACCTTCAATGCTGCCCGATGCACCAACAACTAATTTGCCCTTCACGTTTAACGATCCTTTTATGGTTCCGTCAATACGGATATCACCATTTGATTTTATATCACCTTCAATAACTGTGCCCGCACCTATCAGATTGATAGATTGCGATTCTGGAGTGTTTGGTTTTGACATGGTATTGCCGAACATTTGAATTGGGTTAAATAATTGTTTCGTTAGAGTAAATATAGCCCATAAATAACGTAAAATCTATAAAACAGGGGCTGAAATAATGAACAGGTAAAAGTTGAAAACAGCGATTGCTATTTTCCTGTTTTGAAGTCGAGTTTTACCGTGCTGCCGTTGTCTTCGAATTCAACATTATCAGCAAGATTTTTCATCAGGAATACGCCGCGCCCATTTGGCTTTTCAATATTTTCGGGGGCTGTCGGGTCAGGAATATGACTGTAATCAAAACCCGGGCCTTCATCTTTTATAGTAAAAGAAAGATGATCAGGACGTATGTTAAAAGTGATATTGATGTTCTTGTTCGGATTGCTTTTATTGCCATGCTGAATGGCATTGTTGACGGCCTCTGTAAGAGCGACCAAAATATTTCCGTAATGATCTTCACTGATCTTAAAATTCTCGCAGATTTCATTGATCAGGCTTTCAACTACAACAATGTTTTCTGTTTTAGATGAAATGGTCAGGGATTTGTTTTCGGGGATGCTCATACCTATAGTCTTTAGTCTTTTAGTCCGTAGTCTTAGTTACTGTCTTCGTTTTTTACTAAAGACTATATACTATGGACTAATAACTAATTGTCAAAATTATTAAAATAATCGTTCACTTTTGATTTATAGAACGGATTTAACGTTGGAGGAACAGTTTTCAGCAACTCAATTTCGCGCTCTTTGAGTCTGTTATACTCTAAAAATGCATTAGGGTTACGTAAATAGTCCTTTTTTGCTTCATTTGATTCTCTTTTTTCTTCCTGCTCTTTTTCCTTTTCAGCTTTTTCATAGTCTAAAAGGCGGTTCAGGATCTCCTGCTGGCGATTAATAGTTTCCTGTGAAATCAGCTTATTGACAAGGTCCGTTTCGGTTTCCTCCATTTTTTTGGCTGCATCTCCGCCGGCTTTAGAACCACCCTCTTTGCCGTCTCCTGTCTTCTGCATTTGCTGACGGATATATTCCTGCTGGGCCGCCATCTTTGCCAGTTGTTCACTCATACCCTGACTGCCATTGGAACCCTTTCCATCTTTGCCCTTTGCTCCTTCTTTTTTCCCCTTTTCCATCGCCTCCTTCATCTTCTGGATCTGTTCGTTCAGATCCTGCTGCATTTTACGGAGATTGGAAGCACTTGGTTTTTTACCCATGCCGCCAGGCTTGTTGCAACTGCCCTTACCGGGTTTGCTTTGCTGACTTTGCTGCTGCATGTTCTGTAGGGATTCATTCAGGATCAGCGCAAGATTATTGATTGATGTCATGGAAAACTGTTGGCGGCTGGCTGCTTCTGAGGTCTGACGTTCAGCAAGTGCAGCAATGGCTTTTCCCATATTCATGTTAATGGCGTTAATCTCCCGGTTAACCGTATTCTGGATCTTGGTCTGACGTTTGCTTAAGGCAAGCAGACTGTCTTCAATCATTTTGGCATCGTCTTGTAACTTCTTTTGATTCTGAGCGATCTGTGTATACTGCGGATTACTTGTAGCAGTTTGTTTTGCAGTATTCATCAATGCTTCCTGGTCGAATGAAAGTTCGAGCAGGTTATCGAGAATTTGTCTCAGTGCTTTTGCATCTTCAGATTGTTGTTCCTGTTGCATTTTTTGCTGCATGGATTGCATTTGTTCAGAAAGCTCTTGCATTTCCTGCCCTGCTTTTTTCTGGGATTCGGACGCTTTTTTCTTTTGATTTTGTTGTAATTGCTCGTCGCTCTTACTCATCTCCTGCTTTATGCCTTCCTGTTTTTTATCTGTATTTTCCATTTGATTCGGCTGTTCCAGTTCCTTATTCTTCTTCTCCATGTCTTTCATGTCTTTCTGGAAATCCTCGAATTTTTTATTCAGTTCTGCTTGTTTTTGCTCCAGGTCTTTTGCGTCGGCTTTTTTATCGTCTTTCTTATCTTCCGCTTTTGCGTTTTTGTCATCTTTTTTGTCTTCAGCTTTTGCTGTCTTATCATCTTTCTTGTCTTCCGCCTTAGCGTTTTTGTCGTCTTTTTTATTTTCTGCCTTAGAATTTTTATCTTCTTTTTTATCTTCCGCTTTCTTCGCGAGTTCGTCCTGATCTTTTTTCAGTTCGTTCAGTTTTTCAATGTTTTCCTGAAGTTTTTGTTCTACCTCAAGACGTTTAAATGATTCCAGTGCACGGTCGAGTTCTTTTTCTACGTCCTTTGCATTCATTTTCATTTTCTCCAGTTGATCCTGCACTTTATTTTTGTCGAGCTCACTCATCAATTTCTGAAGCTCTTCCATTTTTTGTTTCATTTCAGGAGTAAGAACCTGTTTCAATAATTCTTCCAGCTCTTTTTGTTTTTCTGCAATCTGCTGATCAACCTGTTTGAATTCGCTTTGCTGCGTATTGTTTTTCTGATTTTCATTTTTTATACTTTCCACCTTGTGCTGAAGGTCAGTTTGTTTCTGAAGAAGTTCTTCCATCTTTTTCTTTTCTTCCCAGGTCAGTTCTTTTTTCTCAAGTACTTTTTTGTTCAGGTCGTTCAATTGCTTTTGAAGATCTTTCGCATCTTTAATTGTTTCTTTCAGGTCTTCTTTTATCTGGGAATTATTTTTGTCCGTGTTTTCTGTGATCTCTTGTAAAGTCGGTGCCTTGAAGATCATTTTTTGTGTGCGTGTCGACTTTGCCCCATGTACCCCATCATTATCCCAGATCTCAAAATAATATTCAATTGCATCTCCGGAAGCAATATTCAAAGTGTTTAAATCCCATGCATAAAAAAACTGATCCTGCGTTAATGCTTTATTAACCGGAATGGAAACAGATTTAGGACCTGCCTGACCGGCAGGCAGGTTTAGGATTTCAGATTTAGGATTTTGTGAGGAATCAGTTTTATTAATGAATCGATAATTAAAAGTCAATTCCGAAAATCCATAATCATCTTTCACTTGTCCTTTGAAGTAATGCAGTTTCTGGGAAACAGAATCTTTTTTATCTTCTACATCAATGACAGGATACTGATCCGGAATAACATTGATGCTGTACAAAACAGAATCTTTACTCCTGATAAATTCATTTGCTGTTGTAATGGCATAATGTTTATCACTCATGATGCGTGAAGAAAAACTATAGGCATCTTTTGCCGATTCATGCAGGGCAAGTGTTGTGTCGCTGAAACTCAGGCGAAGTAAATTGGTGTTCTGCGTATTGAAATTCCAGGTCACTTTTGTCCCAACCGGAATCAGCAAATCACCTGTGTTCCGAACGACTTCATTGTTTTTGTGTAAGTATTTCGGGTAATCAAGTGCGATATTAAAATTCAGCAAAATCGGATTTGGCAAAACAGAAAGTTCGTATTCCTTCGATTGATAGCCGTCTGCAGCAAGTTTAAAATGAAGTGTTTTCTGAAGATTTTTAAAAAGGTAGCTAAACTCAACTGTGTTTTCCTTGTTCAGTTTGTATTCATTACCATCAATGGAAACATAAATATTGTCCGGGACTTCATTGCCTGTTAGTTTTACCTGCAGTTCAAAATCTTCCTGTTGAATAGCTTTTAAATCTTTGTTTTCAATATTGAAATGAAATGGAGCTTCCTTTTCATAATAGGTACTGTGTTTGACCAGGCGTTTCGTGCTATCCGTGATCATACTCGGCGCGGCAAATAAAATGATGAACAGAACAGCGACAGGCGCAAGGGTGTATTTTAAATATTTCCGGTTTTCAGTGAGATCAATTGCGGAGCTGAACGGAATTGGCTTGAGTTCTTTTGTTTTTTGATCGATGGCGGCTTCAACCAATAAGTTCGAAGTTCTTGGTTCGAGGTTCGAAGAAGTATGGTGAAGCTGGAGAACATTTAATAGTTTATCCTGTACATTATTAAAATGCTGACCAATGATATCTGCGGCTTGTTCGTATGAAATAACAGAGCCGAGCCTATATAGTTTAAGAAGAGGAATAACGATCAGTCGCCCTACAATAAAAGCATTCACGCCAAGGAAACTGTAAAACAAAAACGTTCGGACTCCCGTATTAAAATGCGCAAAGTATTCGAGTACAGTAACACTCAGATAAAAAAGCAAAACCATACCTGTTGAGTAAAGCAAGCCCCGCAGCACCATATTCTTATAGTACTTGCGGATGAACTCATCCAGTTTGCTGATTAATATATTGTAATTGCTGGTCATTTTAATATATCAACGAATCACGAACAAAAAACGAATTTGCCAATTCAGGCCATAAAAGCGTCATCATTCGTAAATTCGTATAAATTCGTTATTCGTATGATGTTTGAATTCATTGCTTTCCACAAAAATCGCGCCCGTAAAACGGGTATTAAAGATAGCTGATTTTAAGGACAATTTCAGCGAATAAAATCCCCATTCGTAAATTCGTATTCTATTCGTACTTCGTAGATTACAATTGCTGAATTGCGATTTTCGTTTTGTCAAAATTCAACAGCTTCAGATAAAATGCTTTAAACTCTTCAAATTCATTTTCGGGAATAATACGGGTTGTATAGGTTTGCTCCTTTTCAACATACAGGCCATCCGCAGTTTTTTTGAATGTTACTTTATAGGAGCCGTATTTACTCTGGTAATTAATATTATCCGGCAGTTTAAGCAAACGGTAATTTTTAGGAAATTTCAGGGTAATTCTTTGAACACATGGATCTGCATTGCTGAGTTTTTCAATGTCAATGCGGTTGCGACGGTGCTTGCTGGAAATAGCTGCACTGCTTTGCACAGCCGACATATATGGAATTCTGAAAATAAGAAGGTTGGCTACTTCATCAGAAAATTCAGAAGCTTTGAGCTGCATGCTTGCTTTCAAAGGTTTCGAAATATCGTTTTTGTTTTCAAAGTGATGCTCGAGTAAAGAGATATCTGTGAAGACGCCTTTGCCCAGTCGTTCGGTAAGGAAGTTTTTTTGTTCCTGTTCTGTAATAGCAGAAAAGTATTCACGGATGCTCCCTCCTGCAAGTCCAGGATAATCTGCACGAACAGAAAGGTCGATTGTCTTGTCAGTGTTTAAATTGGCAGCAATGTCATACTCGATTTTATTTTTTGCAGGATCAAGGTCGTCGTTTGGCAAACGGAAAATGGTTGTCTGGCCGTCTTTTATCAGTAAAGAAAACGCGTCTACATCATTTTCGGTCAATGCATAATAGGGATAGAAATCCGTTGTCATGTCCAGGTAACTGGGTTTATTATCAATAACATATTGGACAACCACATGATCAAAATAGAGTGAAGGAAGAATTTCCTGGTGATTGAATGCATTCGTTTTCACCAGCGCATAGTTTGCTTCAATACCAATTGCTTTCAGCATCACGATCATTAAAGTTGCCACATCTTTACAATCGCCAATACGCGAGGAGAGCGTTAGTCCCGCATCTTTTGGAACGTAACCTGATTGCAGGAAAGGCACATACGAGTATTTTATTTCTTTGGTGAGGTAATTATAAATCGCTTCCACTTTTTGATTGTCGCTCATGCCGGGTTTGATAATGCTGTCGAGTGCTTCTTTTACTTCATACGTCATTTCAAGCTTGCCATAGGTTGTTTGCTGATACCAGCTTACCATTTTACTCCAGTCGGGCATCGTGCTGAGCATAATACTTCCATACAGGTCGTAAAGGTCAGGTACAGCTTCTTCGTTTTCAATTTTAGGAAGATCATAGTATTCCCAGTTGTAAAAATCAAATCCATCGTGTGTGGATTTTTTTAATGTGTTGTCGAGTTTATGATACATGTATCCCATGTATTTTCCTTTTGGGATAGCGACTTCAAATTTGTGATAATACACAGGTGCTTCAAAAGAAACATAATGAATGAAAACAAGATCCTGATCGAGTTCAGTTTGTTGTTCCCATTCCTGAACACCATCAATCTGGATTACATCACCTGGTTCCAGGTTTTTGAAAACAACATAGCCGCCTTGTTTGTCGGGAGTTACTTCAGCTCCATTCGGTTTAATAACACGAAGTGTATTTATACTTCCCATAAAAGTAAAATCGTATTCAGTCCAGTGTTTGGCCCCGCTTTCATTCAGTATCTTAATCATCATTTGCTGATACACCTCTACATGTGCCAGTGAATCGTACACGAGATCACGTGTGTATAGCAGAATGACAGATTCTTCATTTGCATATTTGCTTTTCCATTTGTCATCCGCCAGGATGTTTTCAAATGTTTTAGTTGAAAATAATTTTTTCTGTTTTTTCTGCCCCTCAATTTTTGTGATCTTAAGATCTAAGCTGGTATTTTGATGCTGGTATTTTTTTGCCAGTTTATAGTATTGAAGAGCTTTTGCATCCGCGGCAAGTTTATTCTCTTTGTTTTTATCATTATAAATATCGCCGATGTATTCGAGCGTTAAGCTGTTGTATGGGGCAATAGATAAAGCTTCATTTAGCTCACTTAATGCATCCTGGTATTTTCCCTGGGCCATCAGGTAAAGTGATTTATCCTGGCGGTACTCAACATTATACGGCATGTATTTAGTCAATTCATTATACAGTTCGATCACTTTGTTGAATTTTCCTTTATTCTTATAATAGGAGATGGCAGTAGAATAATCGATTGTGGAAAATTTATTTTTAATATGTGATACTGTTACTTTTGTGCCTCTGCTGCGTTCCTTTTCTGTCAGGTCTTTTGCCGGTATATCATCCAGCTCAACGGCTAAGGATTCTTTGTAATCCGGATATTCTTTCTGCATTTCGGTGATAAAATCCTCTTTCTGTTTCTGCATCCCTTTTTTGTCGTAATACTTCATGTATGCAGTGATGACAGAATAGTTGGAAGGAGTTATATCTTTTAAACGTGTAAGGGCATCAAGGTATTTTTGTTCTTCTGTCCCCAGATCAATTTCTTTAAACTTTGTATAAAGCAAACCAAAAATCGGCGTTTTTTCTTGGCTGATGTCGTTTAACACCTGGTATGCTTTTTCAGTTTTACTGTTTTGAGCATAAATTTTGGCTGTCAGGTATTTTAACAATACCAGGTCTTTTTGTTTGCGTAATGCAGAAACAAAAAATGGCTCAGCCTCTTTGCTATGTTTCGACATAAAGTAAGCTTTGCAAAGCGCGTAATAATTAAAAAGGTCGTCGGGATTTTCTTCAACTTGGTGCCGAAAATAATTTACTGTAAAATTTTCACTAACAACGGATTGGCTGCTTTCACTTGAGGAAACTGCGGCAGACGCAGGTTTTATGTTTTTCAGAAGTTTGCCATTGGTATCTGTGATCCGAAGTGCGAAAGAAATGTCATCTCCGTTATCATCGTACAGCACGCTGATATAATCACTCATCCAACTGCTCATGTCTATGTCAGAAACAACAGGAGTGTCAAAAAAATTCAGGAACTGGTAGGGTTTAGGCAATTGTGAAGGGGATGAGCATTTTACCAGTATGCGATGTGTGCCGGCATTGAGACTAAGTTGAATGATTTCACCGTCCCATTCGAAACGCGTTATTTTGTTGTTGTCGAAAACAAGTTTATTGTCAATCCATATTTTCACCGGCGAAGTACTCCCCAGTCTTAGCTGAACAGCTTTACTTTCCGGTAAATTGATAAAACTGTTTGCGTAATAAGTAGCGCCGGTAAAATGGCTGGGGAGATGGCGCGAAAAATTAACCTTATCAAATGCATCATAATATTTTGGTTGAACCCATTTTAACTGAAGACCGCGATTGTTTACATATATTTTTGAGGTATCATAACCATCATTCTCCACTGCATTTTGAACAATGTGACCGCTTCCTGAAATATTTTTAAAGGGCCCCATAAGCGACCAATGATAATCTCCAAGTAAATCACTGTAAGCGTTGTTTGATTCCGAAAATTTCCTGTTTTCCTGAAGTTCGGCAGCTTGAGCCAATTTGTAGGGCAGCTTGATCCGTTCACTAAAATCTTTTTGTTTTATTATAAAATCTGATGAGCCACTATAGGTGTTTTTAAAAATGCTGAAATAATATTCGTTGGGAAAATTCCGGATAAAGCTGTTGACATATTTTTTATATGCCAGCTTGTCCTGTTCAATATCGCTCAGGTAAATAAGGCCTTTCAATGCATCGCTGTTAAGACTGTCTTTTGAAAGGGCATCCATAAATTGTTTACGGGCAGCCTGGTTATCGTTTATTTTAACCTGTTCCCAGCCGGTTTGGGCTGAGGCGAAAACAGAAGCCAAAGCAAAGGCAAAAAGAAGTGTTTTTTTATAGAAAGAGAACATAATTAAAAGGATTAGCTGGGGTTAACTTTTTCCAGCTCCATATTGCAAACGGGGCAATGACCGGGTTTAGTATAAATTTCGTCGGAACATTTCATAGGACAACGGTAGGATTCCTTAACCTGTTCCTGATGGTTAGCAGGATCTTTTTTGGAGGAGCATGATGGCACTAAAAGGGTTATTCCAAAAGCAAAAAGCGGTATAATAAATTTTCTGATCATGCCCTAACAAAATAATCCGGATACTATATTAAAGATACGAACAAAAAATCATTTTTTCACATTGGTCGAATATTCGTGTAACACTATTGCTCTATTCGTTTTTTATGAATAATATTGTGTAAAGCGTATTGTGTGAGAAGATTCATATCCTGCATATCAATCATCCTTTTATTTTTTGTCCTTAATCCCATTTATGGCCAGAAAAGTAATAGACCTGATTTTTTACGATCAGGTAAGGAACCATTGGGTGAACGGGATAATAGCTTTTCAACTGGTAGAGGCCATGGAATTTCTTCTTTCTTTAAAAGCTTCACCCGGAAAAAGGGTTTTGAACACGTAAAAAAGACCCAGCATTTTGGGACTCCCTCAAAGAAAAACAGAAGTTCATTCGCTAAAAAACAATACGGCAAAAAAGGATTCCTGAGCTTCCTGCGACCTGGCGGATCTAATGGCTGGGGAGGAAGAGCCCGAAAAGGCAATGGCCGTGAGGATAAGCGTTTATTCAAGGCGCCTAAAAATAAGTCCAAAGGACACAAGATCAAATTACTCAAGAAAAACCGCTGATGATTTTTGGGGGTGTCGTTTTTTGTTTCAGTTACTAACAGCGTTTCCTGATTTGTTCAAAACTTCTGTAACTCTGTCGCCTGCATTTTCGTTACAATATCAAACTAACAAATATAAATGGATAGAACAGCTATTTTAACATATAACGAGCGGGCCTGCAGATTCAGGCTTAAGTCGGGTAAAGAAGTTTTTGGAGTTATATGGGAAACAATGAAGCAGGATCGTATCGTTCATTATTTTGCAAGTGCTGTAGAGCGCGTACGCTATAAAAAGGCGGAAGCGATAAATGATATGGAAACCTGCAACAAACTGGTTACTGAAGTGGACATAGAAGAAATTGTAAGCGCAGAGCCGCTGAATTAAATCGTTCTTTATGGTTCTGTGTTATATTGATAAACAGGCTGTCATCAGAAACGGGGGATAGACAGCCTGTTTGTTATGTTTTTAAATAAAATGAGAATCGATAGTTATTTCCTTTCCAGCAATTCAATCAGTTTCTTCTGAAGTTTAACAATTTCTGTATCCTTTTCACCGAGTTTTTTATTGAGAATAGCTAACTCTTTCTGGAGATTGCTGATCCGAACATTAAGTAAATTTTTTGTTGCCTTTTTGTATTCATTGCCTGTCTCACTGAATTGTTCAGGAGCAAGAGCCTGGTAATATTGAAAAAAATCGTGATCCAGCGCTTTAGAAAGTTTGTAAAGCAATTCGGCATCTATTGATCTGCGTGTATAAATCCCCATTACGTTTTGCTTAGAGGTATGGATCAGTTTTCCCAGTTCCGTTGGGCCGATCCTTAGTTCTTTCGCACGTTTCCTGATCTTTTCGCCTATGTGAATGCTCATAGCTTAAAGTTCAGAAACTCGGGTGAAATAAAGAGTTTCTTGAGTATGTTATGGATTTACAAAGTAAATTATATGTTTACAAGCAGACAGGTGATTTAATTTTACAAGATGCCCTATAAAATTATTTTATCAGGATAGTCTTCTCCACCTTTTTAATCAGTATCCCAATCGGCTGCGTAAATTCGTCCAGCCCATTGTTTTTAAATAATTTTTCCACCTCAATCTTTGAAGCCGGGTTTACTGCAATCAGTAAGCCTCCGTTTGTTTGAGGGTCACACAAGGTTAGAAGTGAATCTCCTGTAACGCCTTCTGTTTTTTGTTCGTAGGCATTCCAGTTTCTGAATGTGTTATCAGGCACACACATTTGTGAAGTATAATGGGATAGTCCTTCAATCAAAGGAACTTTGTTGTAATGCAATTCAGCCGATAAGCCGGATCCTTCTGCCATTTCAATCAAGTGTCCGAGTAAACCAAAACCTGTTACATCCGTCATTGCAGTTACACCTTGCAACTTGCCGAGCTCTGCACCAATTTTATTCAGTTGGATCATCTGAGCAGTTGCAAGTCCTATATGTTCTTTCTTGAGAAGATTTCTTTTTGTTGCTGTGGATAAAATACCAACTCCGATTTTTTTTGTGAGATAAATAAGATCGCCTTCATGGGCGGTGGAATTTTTTTTGAGGTTTTTTATCTCAATAAATCCATTAACGGATAAGCCAAACATGGGTTCAAGCGTATCAATGCTATGACCGCCAGCAATTGGAATTCCGGCTTCATTGCATATAGTGCGTGCACCTTCAATTACTTTTTGCGCAAGTTCAACGGGTAATTTATTTACGGGCCAGCCAAGAATAGCCAGGGCTAATGCTGGTTGTCCACCCATCGCATAAACATCACTGATGGCATTGGCTGCAGCAATTCTCCCGAAATCAAAAGCGTCGTCAACAATTGGCATAAAAAAATCTGTCGTGCTGATCAACGCGTTTCCATTTCCGAGATCGTACACAGCTGCATCATCTTTCGTATCATTTCCAACCAGCAGTTTTTTAGTATCTGATTTTACAAAACCGGGTTGGAGAATTTGCTCCAGGATCTGTGGCGCTATTTTGCATCCGCAACCTGAACTATGACTGTATTGGGTAAGCTTAATATTTTCCATTGTCGCGAAGTTATACGAGTTGAATGATTAAAATTTATGCATTAAAGAATTGCTGCCAATGAATCTGATATTTTATCCGGATCCAACTTCCCGAAAGCTATTTTTTTGATTGTGTTGGGTTCACGTTGATTTAAGCCATGATCATAGCTTTTATCATAATAAGCCAGGCAGATTTCACAAGTCGTTTTTAAATCATTCTCCTGTAAGGCGAGAAGGGCCAATTTGGTTTGTTCACTTCCAAGCCGCCGGGATATACGCGTTACAGCTTCAACAAGGTCTGCTTTTTCAAATTTTCCGTATTCCTTGATAAGATAATTTATACGTTCATTCTTTGGTAGTTCTACAAAAAGAACATTCGCAGCCCTCATCTGTTCCCACAACTTTAAAGGCAGAACTTTTTTTCCTATTGTACGTCCTTCGTCTTCAAGCCATATACGTTTTAAAGGATCCAGGGACCTTAATTCCATGGCAAGAAGATTTTCAAAATGCTCCTGCGTATGATTAACTGTTTCTCCAAGTATGCCAAAGGAAGATCCTTTGTGAGCCGCGAGTTTTTCAAGGTCAATAATCTGTTCACCTTTTTCACGGAGTTTAGCCAATACTTCCGTTTTTCCTGAACCGGTTCTCCCTCCGAGAATGATATAATTGCGTTGTTCGTCAATTATATTTAAAACCGATCGCCTGAAAAATTTATACCCGCCTTTTAACGTATACACTTTAAATCCATACATCTCTAACAGCCAGCTAACACTTCCGCTTCGCATTCCGCCACGCCAGCAGTGAACAAATAATGTGTTATCGGTATTTGAAATTTCAATTGCTGACTCAACAAGTTTTGACATTTTAGGTCCTACCAGTTCAAGTCCTTTTAAAATGGCTTGCTGACGGCCTTGTTGTTTATAGATCGTACCAACTATTGCACGCTCTTCATTATCAAATAAAGATAAATTGAAAGCTGATGGAATATGACCACGTGAAAATTCTGCTGCTGTCCGCACATCAATAACAGGGTGGCCTTTGGAAAGGTTCAGAAATTGATCAATGTTTAGAGGAGTGGGCATTCGGTATTTATTCCATCAAAGATACTTTTCTGTTTGATTAATATCCAACAAGATTTACCCATTGAATAGCCTTAGCACGCGTATTCGGATCCAGAAATTGAGGCGAGAGTTGTGTTACACTGAAATCGGGATACTTTTTTAAAATCCGGGCACCTGGTTTCATACTTTTTACATAGGCTAAATTAGCAGAGTCAACCAACACATAAGTGTTTTTATTCATCAACTGAAGTTTGCAATTGAATGAATTGTTATAGAACAAAATTTTGGCATTGGAGTAAAATTCCAGGCTGAAATTATAGGGAGCTGCAAATATCATTAGCTGCTTTCCGTCCTTTTGTATTGCTCCAAGGTCTTTTCCTGCATTAGAGCCACTCTGGTAAGAAAAAAGTGTAGGGTAGAAATGTGTATTAAGCATGAAGGTTAGGACAAAGCAGGGAATGAGCGTCACAAAAATAGTTTTGCGCACGAGATCATTTTTTTTCGAGACATTAAAATAAATGAAAGCAACAAGGGCACTGAAAAAAATAAGATATTGAATTAGGCCAGCAGGAAATACAAAATAAATCAGGATAAAACATAATATTAAAATGGCTGACATTACAAAAACGTGTACCCGATATGTAATTCTGAAGGAGTTCAGGTTTTGCTCTGAGAAAAATCGTTGCCCAAGGTATTTAGCAGTAATTACTGCGGCAAGCGGATGTATGCAAAATGTATAATGAGGCAATTGATATTTTGAACGGGAAAAGAAAAGGAGTACCAGGATAAATCCGCCCACGCTTATTGCTTCAGTAGAAGGTGATTTGAAATTTTTAATTTTCGCTTTTACTTCTGAATAGATTGATGGAAGAAAAAATACAGTCCATGGCAAAAAGCTCCAGAGAAAACTATGGAACAAGAAAAACGGATCGGGATTATTATTCCAATAACTTTCGCCGGTGATCCTGCCAAAACTTTGTGTCCAGTAAAAGAAGCGAAGTCCGGAAGGGCCTTTCATACTGTAAACTTCTTTTTCCGGATGAAGATCAAATTGCTGATACAGACCGTAACTCATGGGTGCCAGCATTAAAGCAATGATTAGCAATGCAACTAAGTACTGCCACCTGAAAAACTTTCTCCATTCTCTTTTGTAAATGAACTCAAAAGAAAAAGCTGTAACAGGAATAATCAATCCGATCGGTCCTTTTGTAAGCATGGCTAATCCGATTCCAATTGCAGCGAAAAAGATATTTTTAAATTTCTGATTGTTGTTAAATTCCGCGAGTTGCCAGATAGAAAACATCACCCATCCTGTGAGCATTGTATCGGTTCGGACATCATGTGTCATCAGGTACGCCGCACAGGTAGAAGCCATGATCAGCGATGCTAACTTTGCCGTATTCTCCGGATAATAAATTTTTGCATAGCGGTAAACCGAGTAAATACCGAAAGCAAGTACAAGGACAGAAGGCAAACGAAACGCCCAATCATGGATTCCAAAAATTTCAAATGAAAGACAGGAAATCCAGAATAGGAGCGGAGGCTTATCCAGGTAATCTGCTCCCGCACAATGAACCTGGAGATAATTTCCGCTCAGGAACATCTCTTTGGATATAAGCGCATACTGTGCGGAATCTATGTCCATTAGATGCATGCGCATACCTATACAATAGATGGCGGCAAGAACGATTAACGACGAATGGAAAATCCTGTCGAAAGCTTTTTGGGCAATCATAATGCTTGCAGAATCAGCTTACATCCGGGTTTCCGGAAGTGTATACTTTCTTCCGGCGTTTGCTTTTTTCAGGTAGTCCATGAGCGGTGCAAAATAATCCAGCATAGCACGCGCGCTCAATTCTTCACCCGTAGATTCTTTCAGCAATTGTCTCCAGTCGCCTACAGCTCCATGTTTCATAATACCAGCAATAAATTCACCGATCTGTTTATTGCCATAATAATTGGTTGCATGCGGATCCTGGTGCAGAATGTTTTTTGCAATATGATCATGGAACTGAAACAGGATTACTGATGCAAGTGCATAATCATAATATTGTCCCGGATCATCTATAATGTGTGTCTTTGTTGCCGCATCGCAATATTCTTCACCGCGGTCAGAAGGAGGAACAATACCTTGTTCGCGTTTTACAATTTCCCACCAGCGTTTATTAAATTGGTCAGCCGGTAAATTTTTTGCGTACAATTCATATTCAAATTCACTCATTGTACCAGCCTGCCAGTTAAGTGCTACTATATAGCTTAATGCATCTTTCAGTAGTACCTGGATGGAATCTGTTTTTGTTTTATTATCTGCTAAGCCTAATCCAACAAGAAATGGTTTTTGCATAGCCGCAAGTCCCATCATCGTTCCCAATGCTTCGTGGTAAGCACGGTTGGCACCTTCACGCAAAATGATTGGTACCTCAGGTGTGCTGTACGACATGTAATAATAAATATGTCCAAGTTCATGATGTGTGGTTTCATACCAATGTGTGTTTGGTTCAACACTCATCAGTGAACGAACGTCTTTATCAAGATCAATGTGCCAAGCAGAAGCGTGATTATTTTTAGAATATTTAGTTCCTTTTTCAAGCGGATATAAATCAGATTTATCCCAGAATGTTTTAGGTAAATTGGGGAATCCCATGCTTACATAAAAACGTTCTGCCTGTTGAACTATCCATTCTTTCGGATATTTTTTTTCTTTGATAATTTCATCCAGGTCAAATCCTTTCACACTCACAATGTCACTCCAGTCTTGTCCCCAGCGGTTAGGCAGCCAGTGTGCAGGCAGATAATCCGGAACATCTTTGGATCCGTATTTTTTGGCAAGCTCATAACGTGCATAGGTGTGCAGCTCACGGTACAATGGATAAATCTCTTTATTGATCTTACGGAGTAAGGTCATCATTTCATCCGTGGTCATTCCATAATCTGCAACCTGGTACGAAAAGAAATCAGGATAATTTAAACCTTGTACGGTTTTGTTACGCAGCTCACGTAGTTTCACCAGTGGTTCGCGTAAGCCTTTACCAACGCCTTTGCTGCATTCCCAGGCAGCGAGACGTTTATCAAGGTTGTTCTCACTTTTCAGGATCCCGTCAATTTTATTGGTAGTGATAGTGTCTTTACCAAGAATATATTTGTAATCGTACAGCATTTTCATTGCCTGCGTTTCTTCTTTGATCTTTTCTTTCACAATGTCTGCAACAGTAGCCGGACTGCTTCCTGCATTATACAATACCTTTTGAAGTTCTTCAATCTGCAAAGCATTTAGTTTGTCTTTTTGCTCAAGGAGTTTTTGAGCTGTTTCAATATTTTCTTTACTTCCACAGAAATCTGCTAAAGCCTGGCTTGCCCGGTCGGCAGCATTGGTGGTTGCAGTGTCGCCTTCTTCAATATGCGTACCCAGTTTCCATTGCATTTCGTTGGAAACCGTTGAAAGCTCCTGGTACTTTTTATTATAGGAATCCAAAAAAGAAACGGCATCAACAGTTTTGTTTTCTTTTGGCTGATTTCCGGCGCAGCTGAAAAGTAAAGCTGCAGGAATAAGTAGAAGTAGTTTTTTCATAATGCTTTTAGTTTGTATAAATACAGAATGTCAGATGCAACAAAATTAATATTCCATCCTTCCAATCATCTATCCTTTTTCTCGTCCCAAAAGTATCAATTCACGTTGACTTTACCCGCAATTGTTTTCGCTTTTTCTATCAAAGGCTGAATAGCTGTTCCAACGGCATCATATACTAAGGCAACGGCCATCCTGCGATAAGGTCTGGTTGTGGGTTTCCCGAATATGCGTATGTCTGTTTTTTTGTCAGCCAGTGCCTCCATGACCCCTGAGAACGTTGGGCTACTTCCTTCTTTAGATGCAAGAATAACAGCGCTTGCACCTGTTCTTTCCAGAAGTATTTCCGGGATTGGTAATCCCAAAATTGCACGAGAATGCAATTCAAATTCCGAAAAATTTTGAGTGCCCGCGAGTGTTACCATTCCTGTATCGTGTGGTCGCGGCGAAAGTTCTGAAAAATAAACGCCGTTGTCAGAAAGAAAAAATTCCACTCCCCAGATCCCTGCTCCTGTTAATGCTTCTGTTACTTTCCCGGCCATTTCTTTTGCATCGGAAAGGTCTTTTTCACTTACCGGATGAGGCTGCCAGCTTTCCTGGTAATCTCCGCGCTCCTGGCGATGGCCAATTGGCGGGCAAAATAAAGTCGGTCCGGATTTTTGAGTTACCGTGAGCAATGTAATCTCCGAATTAAATTTTATAAACTCCTCTATAATCACTTCCATCAGATCACCGCGTGTGCCTGTCATTGCATAGTTCCATGATTTTTCTATGTCATATTCAGACTTTACAACCGATTGACCTTTTCCGGAAGAAGACATCAGGGGTTTTACCACACATGGAATCCCGATTTCAGCGACTGCTTTTTTAAATTCGTCCAGTGTTTTTGCATATGCATATTTTGCAGTGCGAATTCCAAGTTCTTTTGCTGCAAGATCGCGGATGGCTTTGCGGTTCATTGTGAAATTAGCTGCGCGCGCGCTCGGCACAACCTGAATTTCCTGCTTTTCATACTCATAAAAACGTTCGGTACGAATGGCTTCTATTTCGGGAACTATGATGTCCGGTTTGTGTTTAGCAACTATTTTATCAAGCGCCGCGCCATCCAGCATATTGATCACTTCACGCTCATCTGCGACTTGTTGTGCGGGCGCATTATTGTAAGAATCAACGGCAATCACATATTGACCGAGGCGTTTAACAGCAATGGTAAATTCTTTTCCGAGTTCACCAGAGCCCAAAAGCATGATTTTTTTCATAAAAACAGCATTTTTTTACAGCTGCAAATTAACAGCTAAATATTTGATTTTCAGCGCACTTTTTTTGTAAATTTAGTTTATGCAACTTATTCGCAAGTTCTTATTTTGCAAAACATTCGTGTTGTTTTTATCTGGATTCTTAATTTCCGGTTTAAATGTATTTGCACAAAAGCAAAGTAATATCTGGTACTTTGGTCAAAATGCAGGGATTGATTTTAATTCAGGATCTCCGGTTTCACTTTCAAATGGAATGCTTAACACACAGGAAGGCTGCGCTAGTCTGGCCGATCAAAGCGGTAACCTGGTTTTTTATACGGACGGAATTCTTGTTTACAACAAAAATCATATTCAGATGCCCAATGGATTCGGCTTAAAAGGGGATCCGTCCGCATCTGAATCGGCAGTAATAGTTCCGCAACCTGGTCATCCGACCATCTATTACATTTTTACGGCAGCAGCTTGGGGTGGAGCTGATGGGATACAATACTCAATTGTTGATATAACACAGAATGGAGGACTGGGTGACGTTACCACAAAAAATACTTTTCTCTACGGATTTTCAGCTGAAAGGCTGAGCGCAGTGAAACACGCCAATGGCTGTGATATCTGGATCATTACACAGGATTATCAAAACCAGCGATTTCAAACATTTAAATTAACCAGCTCGGGTTTGAATACAACTCCTGTTATAAGTCCATCACCAATAAGCAATGCAACATATGCCGGTTGTATGAAGGTTTCAGTGGATGGTAAACATGTTGCGGTTGCAGACTGGTCAGGTAGTTTTGGTTTATATGATTTTAATACTGCAACCGGTATGCTTTCAAACTCCAGGTTATTGAATTCATCGGGTACTTACGCATCTTACGGTGTAGAGTTTTCTCCTGATGGAAAAGTTTTATATGCTGCAGGAGCCAATCACACCGATATTGATCAGTTTAATATATCGCTTGGGACAGCAGCTGCAATTAATGCATCAATGCTTGTTGTAGGAACTACATCAGGAGGATATTATTCTGGCGATGCGGGAGCATTCCAGGTTGGTCCGGATGGGAAAATATATATGGCCAGGTGGGCAGGACAATACCTCGGGGTTATTAATAATCCGAATACACTTGGTGCTGGTTGCAACTTCGTTGACAATGGGGTTTTATTGAATGCAGGAACAAGCAGCCAGTGGGGCTTGCCAAATTTTGTGCAATCATTTATTACAAGTAATTCATCGGCCACGGTGTTGAGTAGTAGTTCATGTCTGCAGGGATCTTTTTCTGCTTCTGATACTACAGGTGCCACATCAATCCTTTGGAGTTTTGGTGATCCCTCAACGGGTGCATCAAATGCTTCGGCGCTCTACAATGCTACCCATACTTTTTCCGGATCGGGAACTTATAATGTACAGGCAATTATTTATAAAGCTTGCAGTAACGATACAATTAAGCAAAGTATCAACATAAATGCATGCGGCCCAATGACATTATCGAGTTCGTCTGCCAATACAAAGTGCAGCGGTTCCAGTGATGGCATGGCTGTTGCAAAGGCAAGCGCGGGAAAACCTTCGTATACGTATTCCTGGAGTACAAGTGCGTCTTCGGTTACAAGTTCGGCAACCGACACATTGAAAAATTTAGCACCCGGAACTTATGTCGTAACCGTAACGGATGGTAACGATAGTATTCTTACTAGTACCATAGTAATCGCAGCACCTACAGCACTTTCCATAACATCTCTTACTGCAACTTCAGTTGGGTGTGGGTCTGCGAATAACGGAACCGCAAGCGTTGCTGCAACTGGTGGAACAGGAACTATAAAATACAAATGGAGTTCAGCGGCAACTTCGCAAACGGCGACAAACCTGACTGCAGGAAACTATACCGTTACAATAACGGATGGCAATGCTTGCACCACAACAGCAGTAGATACAGTAAAAACGGTTAATACCCTGGCGGTAAATGCAGGAATGGATGACACATTGTGTGCTGGCGCAAGCGTGCAGCTGAATGCGGTTTCCGGTGCGTCTGCTTATAGCTGGAGTCCAGCTGCGGGACTCAGTAATGCATCCATTAAAAATCCAGTTGCATCACCGGCTGTGCCAACTCAATACATTGTTACAGCAACATTGGGATCGTGTACGGCAAAGGATACTGTAAATGTAGTTGTCAATCCTTTGCCTGTTGCTAATGCCGGAGCGGATAGGAAAGTGCTGGTCGGAACTGAAGTTGTATTGACTGGAAGTGGAGGCGGTACGTATAGCTGGACACCATCAGCAGGCATGAGCGATGCAACAAGTGCAAGCCCGAGCGTTCAGCCTGTAGCCACTACCATGTACATATTAAAAGTAATGGATGTGAATGGTTGTGCTTCGCAGGATACAGTGATAATTACTGTTGATGACGATTGCGGTGATGTATTTACGCCAACAGCATTTTCTCCAAATGGTGATGGGAAAAATGATATTTATTATGTGCGGAATCCCTGCATGAAAGAATTAAAGTTTTTTATCTGCAACCGCTGGGGTGAGAAGGTGTTTGAAACCAATAATGCAGCAAATGGATGGGATGGCAATTTCCGCGGAGAGAAATGTGATACCGGTGTTTTTGTTTACTTCCTGGAAGCTACGCTGATTACTAACGTAAAAGTTTCGCGTAAGGGGAATATCACTCTGCTTCGCTGACAACAGCGCCAGTTCCGTACAATTGATTTCTGTATTTGAGAGATGGTGATGAAATAAATTTACCAAGACCAAGTGTACTCCATTTTTCATCCACCGCTTTTATTGTTTTTTCATCTGCACAAATGATATTTGGCCATTCACGGGTAAAATTATCAAGAGCTTTCGTTTTGCGCGTTCCATCAAATCCTATATGTGAAATGGAATTTTCATCTTTAGCTTCCACAATGTAACTATCGCGTTTCGGATCAATATTATTGGCAAAGCGCCAGGTTGCATCCGCAATGTCATTTGCATCTACATTGTGCTCAACGTAAATAATGATTTTCACATTTTTGAATTCATCCAGTGAAAATAATTGCGTGTTTAATTCTTTGATATGATTTTTTCTGCTCTTCTTCACTGCGACAAAAACAATCGAAATGCCTTTTTGCAATAGCGACGCATTCACGCTGATGATTTCAGGGAACCTGTTTTTTATATCATCTTGATCCACGTTTGAATTTTTAAATTCATAATTCGTAATTCGTAATTCTTCATTCGTTTTTGTTGTGGCATCCACACACATCTTTCCTCCGAAGGCAAACTTAGAACAGCTGTGATCCAACACATCCATCGGCCCCTGGCTCAGATAAATATCATTTTGCGGGTCAACATTCATTGAAATTGTTTTCGCTACTTCTATATAATTATGCACATCTACTTTTTCATCAACGATGACCAGGATCTTATTGAACATCATTTGTCCGGCTCCCCACATGGCATTCATCACTTTCTGGGCGTGTCCTGCAAATTCTTTTTTGATTTTTACAATCGTTAAATTATGGAATACACCTTCAATAGGTAATTCCATATCAATGATTTCAGGAAGCAAGGTCATTTTTATTGGTGCTAAAAAAATTCGCTCCGTTGCTTTTCCGATCCATGCATCTTCCTGTGGAGGTATACCAACAATTGTGGAAGGGTAAATGGCATTTTTTTTATGCGTTATGCAGGTAATATGAAATTTTGGGTACCAGTCGGCAAGCGAATAATAACCCGTATGATCGCCAAATGGCCCTTCCCAGATGAATTCATCATTGGGGTCAACATACCCCTCAATAATAATATCCGCGTCAGCCGGAACGTGAATATCCTGCGTGAGACATTTAACCAATTCCACTTTTTTCTTTCTTAAAAAACCGGCGAGCATGTATTCATCTACGTTAGGCGGGAGTGGTGCAGTTGCGGCATAGGTATAAACAGGATCACCTCCAAGTGCAACGGCGACAGGCATTTTTTTGCCCAGCTTTTTGTATTCATTAAAATGCCCTGCGGAAACTTTGTGTTTGTGCCAGTGCATTCCTGTTAGCTTCGGACCAAAAATTTGCATGCGGTACATACCAACATTGCGAATTCCAGTGTTTGGTTCTTTGGTATTGATAATGGGGAGAGTAATAAATCGTCCGCCATCTTCCGGCCAGCATTTCATCACAGGAAATTTTGTGATATCCGGATCATTTATAATAACTTCCTGGCACTCGCCTTTACCACCTATTGTTTTTGGCATCCATGAGGAAATTTCTCCCAGCATGGGTAGCATTCTCAGCTTATCTAAAATTCCTTCTTTGGGTCCGGCGAGTTTTTTAAAGAGCTCTTCAATTTCTTTTGAGGTGTCATCCAGATGCTTTACACTCACAATGTCACTCCAGTTTATACAAA
>Ga0206957_1031_pt1 | contig 40448 bp, 41 predicted proteins | sample Alteio_BWOrgHeat_32_FD_152975 | JGI IMG/M metagenome (GOLD analysis project Ga0206957, IMG submission 152975) | Enriched cells from forest soil in Barre Woods Harvard Forest LTER site, Petersham, Massachusetts, United States -... | ecosystem: Environmental > Terrestrial > Soil > Temperate forest >...
GCCAGCAGGTTTTTCTTTGCCATAGAAATAGTTTTTCCCACATCAATCCCCGCTTTAATTTTCCGCGCGCATTCCTTCATCTCCGCATAAAGCCTTGGCGCAACCTGCCTTTCCTTTTCACTCAAATAACGATTCCGCGATGAAAGCGCCAGGCCGCTTTTTTCGCGCATGGTTTTGCCGGAAAGAACCTCGACCGCCATATTTAAATCGCGTACCAGTTTTTTAATCACCTGCAATTGCTGATAGTCTTTTTCCCCGAAAACCGCCATATCTGGCTGCACTAGCCCAAATAATTTCGCCACCACCGTCGCCACGCCATTAAAATGCCCGGGCCGGAATTCGCCTTCCAGGACTTCCCCTATTTCTCCTATATCAATATTGCTCGAAAAACCCGCCGGATAAATTTCTTCTACTACAGGAATAAATACTAGATCCGCTCGGCCCTTCAGTTTTTCCAAATCCTCTTTCTCCATCCTGGGATAGCGCGAAAAATCATCATTCGGGCCAAACTGTGTGGGATTGACGAAAATCGAAACCACGACCAAATCAGCCTTCTGCCTCACTATTTCCACCAGCGATAAATGCCCTTCATGCAGTGCGCCCATAGTCGGCACCAGGGCAACCACCCGGCCTTTTTCCTTCGCTGCCGCTATCTCGGCCCGCAATTCTTTTATTTTTCTTATTACTTTCATCTGCTATATCCTAGCCATGCAACCAATTAGAATCAACAACTCCGATATACGCGGCGCCAGCGTCAGCGAGGCCTACCGGAATTTAGTGGCGGAAGATAAAATCGCATTCGATGCCGCGCAGGAAAAAGTTGCGGCGCAGTTAAGCGAGTTTGCCGCGGAACTCGAAAATTATAACCCCAAAGCCAACAGGCTAAAAAGATTCATCACCGGCAAAACTTTAGCCAAGCATGGCTTCTATATATTCGGCGAAGTCGGCCGCGGAAAATCCATGCTGATGGACTTATTTTTTACCGTTGTGCCGGTTAGCTCCAAGCGCCGCGCACACTTCCACAGTTTCATGCAGGATGTGCATAAGCGCATATATGAATGGCGGAAAATCAATAGCGGCGACCCGATTCCGGATGTGGCGCGTGATATTTTTAACGAGGCCTGGCTGCTTTGTTTCGATGAATTCCAAGTCAGCGATATTACCGATGCGATGATTCTTAGTCGCTTATTTTCCGAATTCTTTAAAGCTGGAATGGTGGTTATATCTACCTCGAATGCCGCCCCGGATGACTTATATAAAAACGGCCTGCAGCGCGATGGTTTTCTGCCGTTCATCGCCCTCATCAAGAAAAATGTAACCGTGTTGAATTTGAACGCCAATGAGGATTACCGCCTGAAAAAATTGCGCGCTTTTCAATCGCTTTATTTTTCGCCGCTCTCGGCCGCAGCGGAAGAAACCGCCGAAAATATTTTCGCTAAATTATGCATGAGCGGGGAAATAAATGAACGGGAAATCGCCGTGAATGGCCGGAAAATTATCGCCCGCGAAACCTGCGGTGACACCGCTAAATTCTCCTTCGCCGAATTATGTGAAGCCCCGCTTGGCCCCGCTGATTATATAGAGATAGCGCGAAATTTCGGCACTATAATCCTAACCGGCATTCCAAAATTATCGAAAGAAAAACGCAATGAGGCGAAAAGATTCGTAACGCTAATCGACGAGCTTTACGAGCATAAAGTAAAATTAATCTGCACCGCCGAAACCGCGCCCGAGCAGCTCTACACCGAAGGTGAAGGCGCGTTCGAATTCAAAAGAACGGTATCACGGCTTTATGAGATGCAATCGGAAACCTATGTCGCCAGCGGGCATGTGGGTTAAAATATCTAGACTCTAAAGGCCCCAGACACTTATAATACCATCATGCAACACTTAAAAATCATACTAGCCGAACCACGCGGATTTTGCGCCGGGGTGGACCGGGCAATTGAAATCGTTGAACGGGCGCTTAAGCTTTATGGGCCGCCGGTTTATGTGCGCCATGAAATCGTGCATAATAAATTTGTGGTTGAGGATTTAAAGGGTAAGGGCGCGGTTTTCGTTGACGAAATTTCCGAGATTCCGGCGGGTGGCATAACTATTTTTAGCGCGCACGGCGTTTCGGAAAAGATAGAGAGTGAGGCAAAATTACGCGATTTACCGGTGATTGACGCCACCTGCCCGCTGGTTACCAAAGTGCATAAAGAAGCGCAGAAATATGAGGGCGAAGCGCGGGAAATAATTCTCATCGGCCATCAGGGCCACCCGGAAGTCGAGGGCACTTCCGGCCGGGTGAAAGGCGGGGTATATCTGGTTTCCAGCAAGGATGACGTGCAAAATCTTAAAGTGAAAAATCCCGAAAAACTCGCTTATGTTACCCAGACTACACTCAGCGTCGATGATACCCGGGAAATTATCAATGCGCTGAAATCACGGTTTCCCAATATTGCCGGGCCGGAGTTGAAGGATATATGTTATGCCACGCAAAACCGGCAGAATTCGGTGCGGGAATTGGCGCCGCTGGTTGATTTAGTATTGGTGATTGGTTCGCAGAACAGCTCAAATTCCAACCGCCTGCGTGACCTCGCCGAGGAAATGGGCACGAAATCCTATCTCATAAACGGCCCACAGGATATTGAGACCGATTGGCTCGAGAACATAACAAAACTCGGCATCACTGCCGGGGCGAGCGCTCCGGAAAAGCTGGTGGAGGATGTCATCTCGCATGTAAAAAGCATTAAAACCGCCACTGTCGAAACCTTAAAAGGCGTGGTGGAAAAAACGAAATTCAAATTACCGGTGGAGTTGAACGGTTAGATAATTGGCTGATTTGAACATTGCTTGGTCCGGCCGCCAATGGCATTAACCATTTGATAATTAGCGAAAATTAGCCGGACAAACCTGTGACAAATTTGTGCCACTTCAATTAAGAACAAGTAATTTCAATATTAAATCTTAGTCGTTAACCATATATTAACCACTCTCCAATTATATATGAACTACGCGCCATATTAAAAATAAATGGAGAGGGATTATGAAACAGGCATGGAAACCTTTAGTATTCTGCATAATTTTTTATGCAGCAATAACCATGAAAACCCAGGCGGAGCCTTATATCGGGGGTACGCTTGGTTTATATGGCGGCCAGAATATTTCCAATATCAAGGGTAATGAAAACCTCAATTATCCCGATGCGCCGGATAATACCAACCCAACCAGCGCGCTTTTACCAAATGCCAAATATTCCAGTATTGATTTGAAGCCGCAGGGCATGCTCGGCTTAAAAGGCGGATATTATTTCGACAAACTACCTTTCTTTGGTCTGGAAGGCGAATTTTTATTCTCGCGTTCGCGGTTTAAACAGCAGAGCGTAACCATAACCCATCCGGGCATCGCCGCCGCCACCGGAGGGGCGCCAAGTTTCACCGAGACTCAGCTCCCGGCGGAAATGAATATGTATGTTCTGGCCGTCAATGCCATGTTACGCAATCCCACGCCATGGCATGGCCTCACTCCTTATGTTGGCGGCGGCCCAGCGGTATTTTTCACCGATATCAGCGGAACCGGATATTCCGGCATAATCCCGACGCTTGGGCAACCCGGCACTCCCGGGCCGGAAATAAGTCAGCACCCGGTAATCGGAGGAGTAAATTTCAAGGCCGGAGTGGAATATAGCGTTACGCAAAATTGGGGCCTCGGCCTTGAATACCGCTATAACTGGGCGGCCTTTCACGTGGATAATTTCCGCAGCACTTCCGATGCCGGCGGCGATTTTCAAAGCCATGCGCTGGAATTGACCGTGACCAGGCACTTCTAAATTAGAGGAAAATATCAGGTAGTGAGTTTTTTCTTTTCTTGAATCAGTGAATCCTCTAATCATCGATTTATGAAAAAAATTTCTCCTTTAGCACCCGAATCTTTTCCTGATCTGCCGGTTATCGATGGCGTGAAGCTTGGCGCCATTAATTGCGGTATCAGGTATCGCAAGCGCTATGATTTATTGCTGGCCGAATTTGCCAAAGGCACGCAGGTTGCGGGAGTATTTACGAAATCCTCGATGACCGGGGCTCCAGTTGATTGGTGCAAATCGATCCTTAAAAACGGCTCGGCCAGGGCGCTAATCGTTAATTCCGGCATCGCCAATGTATTCATGGGTGAACGTGGGCGTAAAAGCGTTTCCCGCGCCGTGAAAACCGTGTGTGGGCTTTTGAAATGTTCCGCCTCCGAAGTTTATGTTTCATCGACCGGCATTATCGGCCAGCCCATTAAGGATCATTTATTATGTGGTGCTATCCCGAAACTTTATAAAAAAATCAAGCCGCATCTCTGGCATGCCGGGGCAAAAGCCATTCTCACTACCGATACTTTTCCCAAAGGTGTCAGCAGAACCGCGGAAATCGCCGGAGTGCCGGTGCGGATAAACGGCATCGCCAAAGGCTCCGGGATGATTCAGCCAAATATGGCAACCATGCTGGCTTATGTTTTTACCGATGCCGCAATCCCGGCGGAAATATTACAGAAATTATTGGATAAGGCGGTGATTCCGTCATTTAATTCGATCACCGTGGATAGCGATACTTCGACCAGCGATACGCTTCTGGTATTTGCCACGGGAAAGGAAAAACATAAAGTCATAACATCCGAAAAAGACCCGCACCTTAAGGATTTCAAGGCGAAATTCCTGGAAGTATTAACCGAGCTCGCGCATCTGGTGGTGAAGGATGGCGAAGGCGCGCAGAAATTCATCACCGTCAATATCGAGGGCGCAGCCACGGAAAATGCCGCGCGGAAAATCGGGCTTTCCATCGCAAATTCACCGCTGGTGAAAACCGCTATCGCTGCCGGGGATGCCAATTGGGGGCGGATTGTCATGGCCGTCGGCAAGTCCGGCGAGAAAGCCAGCCGCGATAAAATGTCGATTTGGATTGGCGAGGCACTGGTCGCAAAAAACGGCTCAATCAACCCGGAATATCACGAAGCCGCCACCACGAAATATATGGCGGGCCGCGATATAGAAATCACCGTCAATGCCGGGGTCGGCAAAGCCAAAGCCACGGTCTGGACCTGCGATTTAACGCATGAATATGTGAGTATTAATGCGGATTATAGAAGTTAGTATCTGAGTTGGCAAGTTAGTGAGTATATGAGTGAAGAAGAAGCTGCGAGCCAATTGCCTAATAACTCATCAACTCAATTACTCAACAACTCATTAACTCACTCAACAACCCTCCTCCTCGTCTCCGCCGCCGCGCTTATCGATACTGATGGTAGAGTTTTGATCGCAAAACGTCCGCCGGGAAAATTCATGCCGGGATATTGGGAATTTCCCGGGGGGAAAATTGAGAAGGGTGAGACGCCGGAAGAGGCTTTGCGCCGGGAAATAAAGGAAGAATTGGGAGTAGAGCTTGGCTGTTTCTGGCCGTTTACTTTTATTTCGGAAAAGCGTCCCGAGCATCACCTGGTAGCATTTCTTTATCTGTGCCGCGAATGGGATGGAATAGTTTCCGCCCTGCACCATCAAGAGCTGAAATGGCTGCGCCCGCTTGATTTGCCGAAGGTTGAAAACATGCTACCTTCGAATAAACCGCTTATCAGCATGTTGCGCGATTATTTGAAATAACTTTAAGAATGCGCTGCCACCCATTCGCTGAGCACAGTATTTATACGGGTTTGCCAGCCTTTGCCGGTGGCGCGGAAGAATTCCTCCACTTCCGGCGTCAGCCGGATGGATATCGGCTTGACTATTTTTGCCTTCTTCCGGCTGCCCGGATAACGGGCGAAAAACTCTTCCGCCTTTTTCTTACCCCAAAGCTTGGTAAAAAATTCCCGCCCCGAAACCGCCCCACGGAAATCCGCCTCCGTCCATTCCGGGTTTTCATCGTCAATTAAGTAGGGATTTGGCTTTTTCTTTTTCATAATATTTCCTTTCTCTGGCATTTGCTTTCCTGAAGCTGACAATCCTGAAACTATCGCGGCGCGGCGTTATTACCGCGGCATGTAGCCGGTTTTCCAGCATCGCCAGCACACGGAACCGCATTTCTCCATAATCGTGCCGTATATCAGGCCGGATGACGGCACCATCCCAATCCAGCTTTTCTGCCCGCTCAAAGGAAAGCCCGCGCTCAGCAATGTTCCTGGCATTCTTCACCGGATCGAATGTGATTTTCACAAGTAGAATTATATATAATGGAGTGCCGCCCGGTCAAGCATTATTTGTATATATGATAATGTATATACAAAATAGCGGAATTATAACTTCTTTTTTCCCGGGAATAATTCAAACCTAAATAGCGGGCGGCGGATGGGGAATCTGCGCCTTTTTATGAGCCTTAAGAAAAATAATAATCCGATTATGAACCCGAAATCATAAGAAACGCCGGTGTTTGGGAAGGCATACATCCTTATTTCGAAGAATATGCTGCCAAATAGCGCAAATATTGCGGTGAAGCCGTTCCATAGGCCGCTGAAGAATCCCGGCAGGCCGAATACATATTGCTGGGGCTGGGTGGCGCAGGCGGTGAGGAGTAAAAATAATAAAATTAAGGAAGCTTTTCTCATGTCCCATTATAACATAATTACTTGCCAAGCATAGATAAACCAACTAAAAATTTTGGCAGTATATAATTTTGCCGTCATCGCCCTATAGTTTGCTTCTATAGCAAACTATAGGGCGATCCAGACTGCCGCGCTGGATTCCTCTATAATTTTTGCGAAGGGCAAAAATTCGGGGAATGACGGCGTAAAATTTTAGCTAATTGAATATAAAATTATGGACGAAACAACTGTTCGCAAAATCGCCAAACTGGCCCGGCTGCAATTGCAAGATGATGAAGTGGCGCATTTCGCAACCGAGCTTGGCGGCATTATAAAATGGATTGAGCAATTGTCGGAAGTCGATACTAAGGGTGTGGATGATGTTGCCGATTGGGCCGGGGCTGTGCGTTTCCGGGCTGATGAAGTGACGGATGGCGATTGCAGGGAGGCGGTGCTCGCCAATGCGCCAGCCGCTGAATTCGATTGTTTCGTCGTGCCAAAGGTAATCGAATAATGGCCGATCTCACCGAATTTTCCATCGCCGAAGCGCGCGAGGAATTGAAAACCAAACGCATCTCCGCTGTGCAGCTTACCAAGGCATATCTGGAGCGCATGGCGGCGCTTAAAAATTTGAACGCTTATATAATCGACACGCCGGAAATCGCATTGGCGAGCGCGAAAATCTCCGATGAAAAAATCGCCGCCGGGAAGGCCGGAATCATGGAGGGAATTCCGATTGCGGTGAAGGATTTATTCTGTACCCGCAATGTTCTTTCCACCGCCTGCTCGCGCATTCTCGCCGGGTTCAAGCCGCCCTATGAATCGACGGTGACGGCGAATATATTCGGCGCAGGCGCGGTGATGCTTGGCAAAACCAATATGGATGAATTCGCCATGGGCTCGGCCAATCTCAATAGCTTTTACGGCCCGGTGAAAAATCCCTGGAAACGAAAAAAAGACGATAAAATATTAACCCCCGGCGGCTCTTCCGGCGGCTCGGCGGCGGCGATGGCGGCGAGGATTTGCGCCGGGGCACTCGGCAGCGACACCGGCGGCTCGATTCGCCAGCCGGCATCGTTTACGGGAACTGTAGGCATCAAACCAAGTTACGGCCGCTGCTCGCGCTATGGGATGATAGCATTTGCCAGCTCGCTCGACCAAGCCGGGCCAATTGCCGGAACTGTGCGCGATGCCGCGATTATGCTGGAAGCAATTTCCGGTTTCGATGAAAAGGATTCGACCTCCGCGCCCAAAGAAACACCGAAATTTGAACTGGCGTTGGGGCAGGATATTAAGGGCCTGAAAGTCGGGATTCCAAAAGAATATTTATCCGATAAACTCGACCCGGAAATTAAAAAATTATGGGAGGATGGCGCGGATTGGCTTAAAAAATCCGGCGCGGAAATCATCGATATCAGCTTGCCGCATTCCAAATATGCCCTGCCGGTTTATTACATAATCGCGCCCGCCGAAGCCTCCTCGAATCTTGCGCGCTATGACGGCGTGCGTTATGGACTGCGCATTGCGGAAGCGGGCGATTCGCTGGATATGATGTATATGAAAACACGCGGTGAAGGTTTTGGCCCGGAGGTAAAACGCCGCATCATGATGGGAACTTATGTCCTCTCCGCCGGTTATTACGATGCTTATTACCGGCAAGCGCAACGCGTGCGAAAATTAATCATCCGCGATTTCGACGAAGCTTTCAAAAAAGTTGATGTAATATTAACGCCAACCACACCTAGCGCCGCTTTCGCACTGGATGAAAAACCGACCGACCCGGTTGAAATGTATCTAAACGACATCTTCACCGTCCCGGTAAACCTAGCCGGAATCCCGGCGATTTCGGTTCCGGGAGGGCTTTCGAAAGATGGCTTGCCGCTTGGGTTGCAGTTGATTGGCAAGATGTGGGATGAGGAGATGTTGTTTCGGGTTGGCGGAGTGTTGGAGGAAGCGGCGGGTTTTAAGGCTAGGGCGCTGTGAATAATAATACACCTACAGATACGCTCTCCATTCCTTTAACTTCAGTCATCCAGAAACTGCGATACAGAAGCCAATTTAATGGCATTTGTATGTTGATAGTTTTAGCATGCATTTTTTTACCTTATTTCCTCTTCAACATGTCTTATAAGATTCATAACCCAACTGAAAAGTTATGGAAAATAATAATATACAGTGGAATTATTTATATAGCTGCTACTTGCATAATCATTCGCATTATGCGCTGGGCAAGAAAAACATTGAGCCTGTTAGAAATAGAAGCAAACCCCGTGGTAACACTCAATGCAGAAGGGATGGAACTGCCGGTCCCGTTATTGCTGACAAATGATATGAATAGAGAAGATTTACTTGCATCGGGAAGAACTACTGTAAAGATTGCTTGGCATGATATTGCTTCCTGGCGGGTTTTGCCGGGATTCAGATCAATGGCATCTTCAACACCATCTTATGCCTTAACAGTTAAGGAAGGAGCTATCTTACCGCTTAGGGATAAACTCTTTATATGGAGAGGCTTTGCAAGAAAAGAGGAAAAATCTCTGCTTGATTTTGCACAACGTTTTCTAAGCGTACCGATTAAATGTAGGTGGTTATGGTGGCTATGACCATAATTAAAGACAACACCGGCTCCCTTCCTTCCCCCTCTCCCTTTATGGGAGAGGGCCGGGGAGAGGGGTCTTAATGAGGGACTATGCTAATCAAAGGCACTACCGGCGATTGGGAAATGCTGATTGGCTTGGATGTTCATCCTCAAGTCAATTCCGAGATAAACCTATTGTTTTGTAACACCAGGTGTTATATAATGTAAACAGAATTAAGTTACTGTGCGTATATATAAAAATAAAGCCTTCGCGCGGTTCGCCCGTAAGGAAAATCTCAGTGATAGAAAATTATGCAATGTTATCAAGGAGATAGAGGCGGGAAGTGTTGATGCCAAACTCGGCGGCGGTGTTATAAAACAACGGGTAGCCCGGCCAAATGAAGGTAAATCCGGGGGATATAGAACCATCATTTTATACCGGCGCGCTGATAAGGCTTTCTTTGTTTTCGGCTTCAAGAAAAGCGATGAGGATAATATTACGAAAGACGATGAAGCGGCTTATAAAAAACTTGCATCAATCGTGCTAAATCTGCCGGATGAACAATTGAAAAAACAAGTCAAGGCTGGTTATTTTACGGAGGTTAATTATGAAGAAAAAAACTAAGAACTATCGTAGCAAATCAATGGCCGCTATCCATGAAACGGTGGCTGGCTTATTTGATACTAGTGCGGTAGACAAGCAAACGATGCGGGAGTTTGACGAAATTTGCTTAACGCCGATTCGTGCTTTTAAGCCGCGTGAAATCCGCGAAATCCGCGAACGCGAGCATGTTAGCCAGATGGTATTCGCCTATTATCTCAATGTCAGCAAGGGTATCATCAGCCAATGGGAAAGGGGCAAGAAGCACCCTGCCGGTGCATCTCTGAAGCTATTATCGCTGGTTAAGAAAAACGGCTTGGCGACAATAGCATGACTCTAATCAAAGGCACCACCGGCAATTGGGAAATGGTAATCGGGCTGGAAGTCCATGCGCAAATCAATTCCAAATCCAAATTATTTTCCGGGGCCTCCACGCATTTCGGAGCGGAGCCCAATAGCCAGGTTTCATTGGTGGATGCGGCGATGCCGGGGATGTTGCCTGTCGTTAATGAATTTTGCATTGAGCAGGGAGTGCGTACCGGGCTGGCTTTGCAGGCGCAGATAAACCTTAAATCCATATTTGACCGCAAGAATTATTTTTATGCCGATTTGCCGCAAGGCTATCAGATATCGCAGTTTTCGCATCCGATTGTCGGCAAGGGGAAATTGATTCTCGATATGGCCGATGGCAGCAAGCGCGAAATCGGCATTACCCGGCTGCATCTGGAGCAAGATGCCGGGAAAAGCCTGCATGACCAAAGCCCGACTTCCACTTTTATTGACCTTAACCGTTCGGGTATAGCCCTGATGGAAATCGTTTCCGAGCCGGATTTACGCACGGCGGAAGAGGCAGGCGAGTATATGAAAAAAATGCGCCAGATTCTTCGTTACATCGACACTTGCGACGGCGATATGGAAAAAGGCTCGATGCGCTGCGACGCCAATGTTTCAGTGCGCAAACCCGGGGGCGAGCTCGGCACACGCTGCGAAATAAAAAACCTGAATTCCATCAAGAATATCATCAAGGCCATCGAATATGAGGCGACACGGCAGGTGGAGATAATCGAGGGCGGCGGCAAAATCAGCCAGGAAACCCGGCTGTTTGACCCGGATAAGGGCGAAACGCGTACCATGCGTTCCAAGGAAGATGCGCATGATTACCGCTATTTCCCCGACCCGGATTTATATCCGGTGATTTTAACTAAAGAATTCGTCGACGGCATCAAAGCCACATTGCCTGAGTTACCCGATGAAAAACGCGCCCGTTATGTGCGTGAAATGCATCTCTCGGAATATGACGCGGCGGTGCTCTCAAGCGACAAGGAAATCGCGGCTTATTTCGAGGAAGTGGCCGGAAAAACCGATGCAAAATTATCGGCAAACTGGATTTCTGCCGAGCTGTTCGGGCGCCTCAATAAAGCCGGAATCACCATCACCGAATCACCGGTTTCGGCAGCGAAATTATCGGGAATGCTGGCGCTGATTTCCGATAACACCATCTCCGGCAAAATCGCCAAACAGGTTTTCGATATCATGTTTGAGACGGGGAAAGATGCAGCAGCGATAGTTGAGGAACAAGGCTTGAAACAAGTAACCGACACCGGCGCCATCGAAAAAATCATCGACGAAGTAATAGCCGCGAACCCGGATAAAGTGGCCGAATATAAAAGCGGCAAGGACAAACTATTCGGCTTCTTCGTCGGCCAAGCAATGAAACTTTCCGGCGGGAAAGTGAACCCGGCAATTGTTAATGAGTTATTGAAGAAGAAGCTTTAGCCGTGAAACCCCAGCTTTTCCAGCCGAATTTCGAAGAACTTCTCCGCTTTCTGCACGGCGATTGCATAACCCATTCTCCTTGCCAATAGCGCGGTATAGTAAGGCTGGATTTCTTTTTCGCGTGGCTCGATTTCCCCGCCGTCCAGCGCTTTCTTTAATTCATCATCCAGCTTTATATGGTCGTTTTCTGCGGAAATTACAACTTCCCCGGTGCCTAAAAAATTTCCCATATCCACCGCTAATTTTCCGCCGCGCGGCAGGCAAAGAGAGGCTGCATATATCAGATTTGCCAGCAATTTGCCCTTCTCCAGGGAAAAATCGTCATCGCCGCGTTGATTGATATATTCCGGAATCACTTTGGCATTTTCATAGAATTTGCCGATTAGGCTTTTGAGCTCTCCGAAATCTATTTTGCTCTCCGAAGCGCTCACTCCATAAATCAAACGAAAGAATTGCAAGCGGGCTAAGGCTTCCCGGGCGCTGAAATTCAAAAGCTCCACGGCCTGACCTTTTAATTCCGCATTTTCCTCCTCCATCAATTCCAGCCCGTTATTGATGGCGCCGATGACCCCGGCCATGTCATGGCAGAATTTCGTCAACAGTAATTCGGCAAGTTCGGTTTCTTTCAAATCAACGGCTCCAATCTCATTTTAATACAGCTTTAATTCAATAACCTAGAGATTCCGGGGGAATTTGCAAGACGACAAAATTTACTTAAAATTTCATAAAATTCTATGCAATCCTTGCGGGGTGATATTTTCCGGTAAATTAACAAAATATTAAGGATTTCAGGCGCAATATTAAAGGGAGACATCATAGGTAAAGAATTATATATAGGATAAAGCCTCTTTTTTCTCTTCTATGGCAATGATGAATATTATGGCGGACAGGCCGAAAAATCTACTGATGATAAAGCGTTTGCAGGAGCATATGCGAAAATCCGGCATCAATGCGCGCGAGTTGGCGTTGCAGGCCAATGTCGGGCCTTCTTTCATATATGATATATTGCGCGGCAAATCCGCCAACCCCACCATTCATAAATTATCCCTGGTGGCGGAAGTTCTGGGCGTTACCGTGCCATATCTCCTGGTTGGGATCGCACCCACGCAAAATCTGGAAACTAAAAGCGATGATATCGCCGCAATTGCCGGGCTTCATATTAAAGAATTGCCGGACGGGCAGCGAGTGATTCGCGATAATGATATTTCATCCGTGATTCATTTTCGCAAAAGCTGGATAGCAGAATGCCTCAAAGCGAAACCGGCGGATCTCCGCCTAATCAAAATACAGGGAGATAATATGCAGCCGGCTTTACTGGATGGCGATATAATCCTGGTGAACCTCGCCCATAAAACCCCGTCGCCGCCCGGGATTTTCCTGCTGTTCGACGGAATAGGGCTGGTGGCCAAAAGGCTCGAATATATTCCGGACTCTGCTATTGTCAGGGTGATTTCCGATAACCCGAAATATACTTCATATGATGTGCCGGTGAGGGAGATAAAGGTGGTGGGCCGGGTGGTGTGGTTCGGACGGGGGGTGTAAAAAATAATCTCACCGCTAGATAACCTAACCCTGCCAACCTTTCCAATACCTGTGCCGCGTTGGAATTTGCCGCGAGGGCGTAAGCCATGCGGTCAAGATCTTCGCCCCTTGTTTCTCATGACCTTTGCTGCCGATCCGGCTACCCGCAGCGATTAAATCTATAAATTGAGTCCAGGGTTTCTATTAACCTGCCGTTAATGTGCCAAGTTGGCGGTCTTTTGGTTGGGATGGCGAGCCAGCCAATACTGTATCTCATCTTCTTGCACGATTATTGCGAATTTACTGTGGGAGAGTTTATCTCGCCTTTCCCTAACTCAAAATATGCCGGATATCGTACTTGCTGCTCGGGAACACATATTGAATCGCCAGTTTCTCGGCGGTGTCGACCACTATGGGCGCGCGGATGTTGGCGGTGATTTTTACGCTGCCGGGGATGTTTTGCACCGTCAGGATGAATAATAGCAGGATATTTTCCTTCGCAACTCCGGTAACGGCCATACATTCGGTCATATCCTGGCTTTCGATGAATTTATTTCCGGCCTCAGCGGGCAGGACGATGAATGATAAATCCTTATCGTTCAATGACTGCAGCAGCTTCAAGGCCGGGGTTTTGGAATTCGGCATTTCGGCGACGCAGAAATCCTTGAAATCCGGCATCCCGAGCAGGCCCTTGGGGAAAAAGATAGCGTTATCGAGATTGACGCTCAAATTGCCGTAGCGGCTCTCGATAATGTGGTTGCTATCCTTGGAGTATTTCTCTCCCGGGAAAGCGCCGGTTTGTATTTTCATTGAAATTCTCGCATGTTCGGTTTGCATATATACCATCTCTAATAAATTATTAAAAGTTTCTTCTGGTTATTTCTTAAAACTATTGGATAAAAGCATCAGCCGCCGGATGACAGGAAACTGGCCAGGTTCAAACTGCTGATTTTGGCAAAAACTTCGTAAGCCGCCTGCAAAGTGGTCTGGTCTTCCGTCACCTGCACCGAAGCACCGGCTAAATCGGTATTCTCAAACCCTTGCGCATTTTGAATATAAGTCGCGTCATTGGTATAGTTGATGTTTATCTGCTGGAGCTGGCTCATCGTATCGCCGTTTTGCGCCTGCAAATTGCTGAGGCCGCTGGTGACGGTGTTAGTCAAATCCAGGGCGGTGGAGAGATCCGGGTCGGTGTTCGGGCTGGCGCTGTTACCGGCGTTTATTGCCATATTCAAAGCGCCGATTAAATTGGTGAAAGCCGGATTATTGGCTTTTATGCCGTAAGAGGTGTTGATATCGGTACCGGCCTGGGTGGTTAAAGTTGTATTATCGCCCTGATAATAATTATCGGTCGGCTGATTATTGATGAGATTGCTGGTGGTAAGGTCGCCAACCGGCGGAGTATCGGTTTTAGCGCCGGCGAATATATATTGCCCGTTGAATGAAGTGTTCAAGAGATTTTTGACGGTAGAGAGCATTTGTGTCGCGGTTTGCGCCAGCGGGTTAGTGGCGACATCGGCGGAGCGCTCGGTGGTGATGGCGCTTTGCAGCTGGGAATTAATGGTCTGGATTTGCTGCAACACCGAATCGTAAGTGTTGAGCTGGTTTACCACCAGGGTATTATTCTGGGAAAAATTATTGTTGCTGGTGACCAGGGTGGAAAGGCTAAGCGCCTGGCTGATATTGCTGCCGAGATCGGCGAAATTCTGCGCCTTGTTTCCGGTGGAAACCTGGGTTTGCAGCTTGCTCAAATCTCCCTGCACGCGCTGAAAATTTTCAATCGAGGTCTGGTAGATTGAAAAAGTCGGTATGTTATTATTCATGGTTGCTTACTCCTTAAATTTTAGCTTAATGCGTTTTCGAGAGCGGTGAATATGCTCTGCACGGTGGTGATGATTTTCGCCGATGCCTCATAGGAATTCTGATAGAGCAGCATATTGCTCATCTGCTGGTCGATATTAACGCCGCTAATGCTTTGCGCCTGTTGTTGGAGCCCGGTATAAACATCATTTTCATTGGTGGCGTTCAAAGAGGCGGCGCTGATTGATTGCGCGGCGAAGCTGATGACTTCCGAACTGTAATCGGAAAGCGTGACATTAAGCGCCGGAATTCCCGAAGCGGCGGCGAATGATACCTGCTGGCTCTGCAATGCGGCGAGGTTTATGGCCGCCTGGTTGTTGCCGATGCTGAGGCCGTAAGTATAAGACGGTATGGCGCTCGGATTGGATGGAGGATTCGAAGGAGTGAGCTGCCCGGTGGAAATTAGCGCGGGATTCTGCTGTATGGCGCTGTTTACCTGCATATTGAGGGCGGTGCTGTTGCCGCTGGAATCGCGCACGAAGAAATCATTTAACTGGAAGAAATCGGAAAATCCTCTGCCGGTATCGGTATTGGCCAAGACGCCGCCATTGGTAGGGTTAATCTGCGCAATCTGGCTGCTATCCAGTTCATTAATGGCGATGCCATTGGAGGAATTGTTGGTTTTTATCTGCAAAAACCCTGCCGTGCCGGGCGCTGCCGGGTTGCCGTTCGCATCCACTATCTGCGCACGGGCGATGGGCTGGGTGGTGTTTGGCAGAACTATCGCGGCGTTGCCGCCGAAGCTGCCATTGGTGAAATTGGAAATGGTGCCTTCCAGGCCCGATGCTGCCGGGTTTATCTGGTAAGTTATAGTGTCGGTGCTGACCACGCCGGTTACCGTATCGGTCGATTGCACGGTGGCGTTCAGTGTCCATGGCCCGGCGCCGCCGAAATTAACGGTCATATTGCCGGAATTCCCGACCGTGCCGGCATTGATGTTGGTGGTTGAGGAAGGAACACCCGAAATCACGCTGCTGCCGGCGCCTGATACCGTAACCCCGGTAACCTGCACGGCGGAATTATTTGCGCCGTAATTGGAGAGCTGGAGGTTGAAAGTATAGTTGCTGCCGGTGGCCGCCGCATCGCTCACCGATTGCAATTGAATGTTATTAAGGTCGCCGAGGCTTACTTCGTGCGGCGGCGGTCCATAATAACTGTTGATGGCATTTACGATATCCTGCACCGTCGGCTGGCCGCCATCCAGCGTTCCAAGATTCAAAGTGAGCGGCGGTACGCCGCCCGGCTGGTTGGGATAAGGGCTGGCAACTGGATTGCCGCTGGCATCGGTAACGCCAATCATCACGCTGCCGGTCATGGCGAATTTCTGAGTGGAGGTTATGCCCCTGGTGCCGGTAAGCGTGTTCGGTGGCGGGAAACCGGCGCCGTTATTTTGAATGGCATTTACCGAATTGGTAATGTTGGAAGCGACGTTATTAACCTGGGTGATCAATTGCGGAATGCTGCTATCCCGCATTTGCAGCAGCCCGGCAAGTTTGCCCTGGTTTATTTTGCTGGTTATGGCGCCGTTTCCGCTGGTAACACCTGATATTCCCCCGGAAACCAATTGGGCGCTGGTAAGTGTAAGCGAGCCGTCGAGATTTATCTGCGATACGGTAATCGGCTGCAATGTGCTATTGCTGGTGAAATCCTGCACTGAGCCGGCCGGGTTATAGCCAAGCTGATAGCGCACTGTCGGCGTTAAAAGAGTTATGCCGGAACCGCCGGTGCTTACCGAGGCCTCGCCATCGGCCTGAATACTGACATTGACATTCATATATTCGGCGATGTTCTGCAAAGTCGAATCTCTTTGGTCGAGTAGGGGGGCGGTGGAGGAACCGGCCCTGGTGGCATTCTGAATGGCGGTATTAGTCGATTGCAGGGCCTGGAGCTGCGAATTGATATAAGTAATGCCGGTGGCGATATCCTGATCGGCCTGGAACCGCGTATTTTCTAAGTTGCTGGCGAGGGTTGATATATTAGTCGCCAGCGCCACCCCCTGGTTTATCGCCGCGGTGCGCGATGAAGCCGTGGCGGTATTGCTCGATAGAGTATTTACCGAGGTGAAAAACTGGTTCAGCGCATCGTTGATGCTGTTGCCGGAAGCGGTGGTATCGGAAGCGCCATCCGGCGTGCCGTAATAGCTTTGGATTCTTTGATAATAATCATTCAATACTTCGGTGGTGCCGACTGAGGAGAACTGGTTGCGGCTGGCGGTAATCAGGAAATTATCGGCGGCGCGCGTCACCTGGTTCATGTTGACGCCTTGCAGGTTTCCGCCGGTTACATCCGGTGATTCCTTTATCAGCTCCTGCGAATATCCGGTGCTGTTGGCATTGGCGATGTTATTGGAAATAACGCCAAGCGCCTGCTGGTTCGCGCGGAGGGCGCTTATGGAAGCATCAAGTGCGCTGGTGGTTGAAATAATAGCCATATATTATCCTGTTATCGTCTTAAAAGTTAGATTACGCTGTTTACCGAAAGCGGCGGCAATATATCCTGCTTTTTCGCCATTCCGCCGTTATTGCCCTTGCGGTTATAGCCGCGCTGATTGGCGAAATAATCGGTGGCGGCGGCGGAGATGCAGCCGATGACGCGGCGGTTCACTTCGCGCGCTTTTTTCAGTTCCCGGTAATTTTCCGCGGCGATTTCCGAGAAAATCCGGCCCACGGTTTCCAACTCCTGCCTTTCCTGCGGGGTAAAATTGTTCGCCAGGTCAATATCGGAATCAATCTGCCGCTTGGCTTTTTCCAGAAGCGCCGTCAGCTCCTCTTTTTCCTTTTGCAGTGCGGTGATGTTGGAAATTTTCAATTGGCGCAGATAAATGGTTTCATTGGCGAGCACCGCACCGAGCCGGGCGATGATTTCCACCAGATTTTCCACCGCCACATGGGCGCGTAAATCCAAAGTTTTGCCGTTTTTTACTTGAGCGTTGCGCATATTACTTAATTACCCTCCTGTACCCTTAACATTTCTTTTTTAACTTCACTTGCGATGCCGATGCTGCCGCGCTTGGCGAGCAACTTGCCATATTCATCGGCCAGCATCGAACGGTAAACTTCTTCCGCCGAACCGCCGCCCATATTAGGGTCGATTTCCATGGTATTGAACATCGGTTGCAGCATCTGGCCAAGGAACACCGCCTCGAAATCCTTAGAAGTCTTATCAATCTTCGCCAGATTCTTCGCCTTAGCGTTAACAACCGGCAACTTCCCGCTCATCCCTTGAGCCGCTGCTACCGAAATATCCATATCCATTTTTCCAGCTTCCATTTTTCTAGTTTCCAACCTCTATCTCGTCGTTATTTCCGCCTGAATCGCCCCGGCGGCTTTCATTGTCTGCAATATGCTAATCATATCGCGCGGGCCGACGCCGAGGGCGTTCATGCCGTTAACCAAATCGCGCAAATCGGCGTTTTTCTTGAATATGGTCATCTTCTTATCGGCGTTTTCATTCACGGTTACCAAGCTGTTTGGCACCACGGCGGTATTAATCGGCGCATTTTCATCCAGGCCGAAGGGGCCGGGCTGGGTAATCAGCGGCGTTTCCTCGATTTTCACCACCAGGTTGCCTTGCGCCACCGCCACCGTATCGATTTTCACATTCTCGCCCATGACGATGGTGCCCGAAGCTTCATCGATAATGATTTTCGCCACCTGGTCGGTTTCCACCGGAATCTGCTCGATGACATTCAGCATTTCCACCACCGCGGCATGATATTCCGGCGGAACGGTAACCTGCACGGTGCCGGGGTCAGTAACTTTCGCCAAATGCCCGCCCATCTTGCGGTTCACCGCCGCGGAAATATTGGAGGCGGTAGCGATATCGGGGTTCTTCAAGGCCAGATTCACGGTTTCCAGCGTATTTAATTTATAATCGATTTCGCGCTCGACGATTGCGCCGTTCGATATGAAAGCATTGGTCGGCACGCCTTTGGTGATGCTGCTGCCGGTATTGCCTTGCGCTGAATAACCTTCGATTGCGACTCCCCCTTGCGCCACCGCGTAAACTTGCGCATCGGCGCCAAGCAGCGGGGTTGCGAGCAAATGCCCGCCAAGCAGGCTGGTAGCATCGCCGAGGGTGCTGACATTAACGTTAATCCGGCTGCCATTGCGGGAAAATGGCGGCAATGTCGCCGTCACCATCACCGAGGCGATGTTTTTCGGCTTGATATTCTGCTCCTGGCCCTTGGTGTTGATGCCGAGCCTTTCCAGGAAAGTCATCAAGCTTTGTTCGGTATAAGGCTCGTTATTCAGCTTATCGCCGGTGCCGTTTAAGCCGACCACCAGGCCATAGCCGACCAGCATATTGTCCCTGATGCCCTCGAAATTCACGATATCCTTGATGCGGGCAGTGGTTTCCGCATGTGCCGGGCTGGTTTTAAGACCAAGGAACAATGCCAGAAAAACCAGGAATAACAGGATGAAAGCTAGGGTCGAATCACCCTTTTTTTCCTGCCGGTTTTTTCTATATTGAAGAGGCTGCATATTCACCCGTTTATTTTTTGGTTAATCAATTCTTATGACTTATATAAAGCGAGAACCGTGCCAATCAGGCTTTATTCTTATAAATCAAAGATGTAGAATGAGGGTAAAATATGCATAAAATTTTAAGCGGCGGTTATTTGCCGCGGTGCTAGGCAAATTTTGCCCATGGAACGCCGATTCCTTTTGTGATACCTTCTTTACTAGAGGGATAACCAAAGCAGGCAATTATGAGAATCACCGAAGTCGGCACGGCAAAATCCGGCGCCGTCAATAAAAAAAACAAAGGAAAAATCACTTCCGATTTCGGCAGCATTTTGGATGAAGCCAGCGCAGCTGAAGAGAGTAGCGCTCTACCTGAGGTTGCGGCTCCCGCATCCATGAATATGATTGATTCATTAATCGCCGTGCAGCAAGTGGAATCACAATATGGCGGCAGCGAGGAATCAGTCAGTTACGGCAAAGAACTCCTTGGATTCCTGGATGAAATAAAAAACGGAATGCTGGAAGGCGGCGTTTCTATGGAGAAATTGCAGAAGCTGAAGAACGGCGTAAAAAAAGAACGCGGCTGGGTGGTGGATGATAAACTTTCCTCCGTCCTGAATGAAATAGAAATTCGCGCTAAAGTTGAAATTGCGAAGCTGGACCAGGGTAATAATTGAGCTTGATAAATCTATTACCGGCCTCTTCCTTCCCTATCTTTCATATACTCGGAGTAGAATGCTTTGATTTCCGCCCGGCTATAGTTTGTTACCTCGCGGCTATCAGCCCCAAGAAGAGGGTGTTTTGCCCTCACTGTTTTTAAGTGCAACTCGTCATCACGCAAATTACCCGCTATCATGCCAAAAAGCTCCTGCCAACCAAACCTACTGCCCCCTTCTCTATAGAGAGAAACATTAATACTTTCGACATTTTCTAAATTCTTCTTCAAGGCCCGGCCAATAGCTTCGTATCCCACCAGGGTAAGATTTGATACCTGCTCTTGGTTACTATTAGTAGAGTATTCATCGATGATTGCCAATTTTGTCACCGAGCGTAGCTCTTCCCGCTCCAGAAAACCTCTTATGTTCTGGTCATTAAGCCCACAGACGCTCAACAAATTTACCGGTAAAAGCCCCATAAGCCTTTCCGCATTCTTTGTGATATGATCCGGGTGTACCGATAATATAATATTAGCTTTCCCAAAAAAATTATCATGATGCCCATATGAAAACCGCGGAGGCATAGCGATACTGACCATACCATGCTGGTAATTTCGGCTTTCGATATCGCTAATACTTTCGTTGATTATCTTTAATGCCGGTCCTATTTGTTGGCCCCATATTGCTTGTGATTCAAGAAATTCTAATCTTTGTAGCTCTCCCCTCGCTCCAGCTAAAGCACCTTGTCTTATATCATTCATCTCTGCCTCGGTCCGATGCGGCAGGCTCAGCTTGGCAATTTCGGCAGGCAAAGCCGCTTCGTCCTCAGCGGTTCGGTGTTGAAGTGCGACACGAGCAATATGCCCTCTTATAAGGTCAATTCGCTCCTGCGGCCCAACACCCCTGTCATCCATGGAATCGGCCCATATTCCCCATATTGCAAGCTCTCTGGGTTTTTCTCTTATGCTTTCTATAAATCTTTCATCAATTCCCGCCATAATTTACCCCACTATAATTAAGTCATTTACGTAATATTACCGGAGAAAAGTTAACAAATGATTAAGATTTTGCTAATAATTTCTATTGCCTCTTGCCCTAGAACCAAATATATTTTCTGGCTTGTTCGTTATAGAATTTATAAGTTTCAAGGAGCGAAATAGATGAGTGCAGCAAAAACGCTGGAAAAAGAAGCTAAACCTGTAAAAAGAACAGAGATTCCGGCTAATTATAAGCCGTCAGAAAAAGAGCCTTATATGAACCCCAAGCAGCTGGAATATTTCCGCCAGAAACTGCTGGCTTGGCGGAAGGAACTGCTTGAGGAATCGATGGAAACATTAACGCACCTGAAGGAAGAAAACTGGAATGAGCCGGATATCAATGACCGCGCCACGGTTGAAACCGATACCGCCCTGGAACTGCGCACACGTGACCGCTATCGCAAGCTGATAGCCAAAATCGATTCGGCCTTAAAAAGAATCGACGATGGTGAATATGGCTATTGCGAGGAAACCGGCGAGCCAATCGGCTTAAAGCGCCTGGAAGCCCGCCCCATCGCCACTTTAACCGTCTCCGCCCAGGAAAAGCACGAGAAATTCGAGGAACAATATAGCGACGAGGATTAGGATTCTAACGGAAATGAATTTTTCTAAATACGGCCAATATCTGAAATCCTATTTCCTGTGCGATCACCGGATTGGCAGGGTGCCTTATATTATTGCGCTGGTTTTATATTTCCTGGCGATTTTCCTGCTTGGCAGCTTGTTATGGAGCAAGATTCCAAGTGCTGATAGGCCAATCTCCATCTGGGCGAATATTTCCGGTATATTAGTGCTGCTGGCTTTTCTCCCTTCGGTAGCTATGCGTCTTAAGGATTTGCATTATTCTCCCAAACTCGCGCTTTTGCTGCTGATTCTGCCGGTAATTTCCTTGGTGGCGCGCATTATTAGCGGGGTGCCGATGGCTTTTTCTACTCCTGTTATGATAATTTCTGTAATTGCTTTTATTGCGGAAATTCTGCTCGCCGGCATTCCCGGCAAGGCTGCGGTTAATATTCCCGGCTAACTGAGAAATCCAGCAGTTGGATGAGTGCATCCTTCGCCGGGGAACTGGCGAAAAGCTTCAAGGATTTCCGCGCCGCTTCCACATAATTTGCGGCATGGCCGATGGAATCTTTCAATATCTCATATTTTTTCATGATGCCAATCGCGTTTGCCAAATCATCCGGGCCTTGCTGTTTTCCTTGGATAGTCCTTACCCAGAAACGTTTTTCCTCCGCGGCGCTTTTCCGATAAGCGAGAATCACCGGTAAAGTCACTTTGCATTCCTTGAAATCATCGCCGATGGATTTCCCCAAAGCCTCGCGCCTGGCCGAATAATCGAGTGCGTCATCGGCAATCTGGAATGCCATGCCAAGATTATGCCCGAAATCAAATAATGCCTTTTCATATTCCGGCGGTTTATCGGCAATCAGCGCGCCAATCTGGCAGGCGGCGGCGAAAAGCTGCGCGGTTTTGGCGGAGATTATCTTGAGGTAAGTCGAGAAATCATTTTCCAGGTTATTTTCATGCGTCAATTGCAGAACTTCCCCCTCGGATATTATCGCCGAAGTATCGGAAAGCAGCTTCAGCACTTTTATAGAGCCATCCCCAACCATCAGCTGAAATGCCCGGCTAAGAATAAAATCCCCCACCAGAATGCTGGCGGAATTGCCCCAGAGGTGATTGGCCGTTGGGCTGCCGCGCCGCAAATCGCTTTTATCCACCACATCGTCATGCAGCAAAGTCGCGGTATGGATGAACTCAACGCAGGCGGCGAGGCGAATATGGCGCTTTCCCGTGTACCCGCAAAGCCGGGCGGCGAGTAACGTCAGAATCGGCCGTAGGCGCTTGCCGCCGGAGGAAATGACATGCCCGGCCACTTCCGGAATCAGCGCTACGTCACTGGCGACCAGGCGGGTGATTTCGCTATCGACCGCGTCCAGCTCCTCCCCGAAAATGGGCCGCAAAGTTTCCAATATGGCAGCGCTTGATGACATGCCAGCCTTTCTTAAATGGCAATTGGGACGGCGGCAATAGGAAAATGTTGCGGGCAAAGGCAAAATGGGGAAAATGCCTGTTTTCCTTATAATCTTCCTATTTGATTCCTGGATTCGGCAAAGAATTAAGTTGCAAAATAGCGATTTTTTTAATAAAAAGAGCCCCGGCTAGTGTAAATGATGATATGGTGTTTGATCCGTTCCCCATTAAAAGGCAGAACCTTAAGGAGTGCTTGAATTATGTTAGGAAGTACTATGCTGCTTAAATCCTCTTCAAATTGTTCTGATAATAAACATAGCGGAAAAATGCTGAAAACCTGTAAGGGTGAAGAAACGGTTTCAAAGATAAAGGATGATCAGGCAAGAAAAATTATCACCCTGTATGCGCGCGGTAATGTTTCAATGCAAAAAGGTAATTTTCTTACTGAAGAGGATATAGACAATCGCCTTAAGCGCCTTGGTCATCTTTTAGAAGAATAATATGGAAAAGAAATTTGCTGAGCTTCCAAAAAAGGAAGATGCCGCCTCAGTAAGCCATCAGACCGCAAAGGAAATAAAAGACCTTTTCGATAAGGCGGAAGAAGCTATAAAAGAAGCGGAGCTTATTGAAAGGAAATTGCCGATTCCTCCGATAAATGAATTGCGCTATGCTTTTTATCATTACTTGCGTGCGCAAGGAAATAATCCCGAAGAAGAAAGAAGCCAATTAGATAGATGCAAGCGTCATTGCCAGCGCGCCTTATATGATGCTTATGAAATACCGTTATTATATTTCATTGAGCGCTTTGATTATTTTAAAAGCACTTATGATATAAATGTAATGAATCTTGCGGTAGCCGATTTTCCAAATAAAAGCAGGATAGTTCGTGAAGCACTTAAGAAACTGAATGAAATCCGTGAAGCCCGCCGCATAAGTGAGCGTGAAAAAAACGAGGGAGAAGAAAATCCCAATGATCGGCGGCATGAATTTTTCGAATGGTGTAAACAAGAAAAAAAGAACTTACAAAAAATAATAGAAGAATTTGACGATGTGGAACCTCAGATTTCCGAGGAATGTGCCAAAAGGGATCACAGGTATAAAAAAAGCGAATTAAAAGCAACTATTGGGATTGTGATAGGAATAATAGGTACTATTGCAGGCATCGTAGGTATAGCTATTGCCTTTATTAAGTAAAATAGCCTTAACCTATCTGGACTCCGCATTTCAAACCCGATACTCTTAATAACATGTCACGTTTTTTCTGGGCAATGCTCTCGCTTTTTATGACGCTCGCGGTTTTTATCGGCGCGGCGGGGGTGTTTTTCTTTTTTTTCTATGGCAAGGATTTGCCCGATTACAGCCAGCTGGCCGATTATAACCCGCCGATTGTCTCACGGCTTTATGCCGGGGATGGGCGGCTGCTCGAGGAATATGCCAAGGAAAAGCGCTTTTTCGTGCCGATTTCGGATATGCCAAAGCGTTTGATTGACGCCTTCCTTGCCGCAGAGGATCGCGGGTTTTATGAGCATGGTGGGGTGGATTTCTGGAGCATTTTCCGCGCCACCATCCAGAATATCGGCAATATATTGCAACATAAACCCCTGGTCGGCGGCTCCACCATTACCCAGCAGGTGGCGAAGAATTTCCTGCTCACTAATGAGCGTTCGATGGAGCGGAAAGTGAAGGAGGCCATCCTCGCCTTCCGCATCAACCTGGCTTATTCCAAGGATAAAATACTCGAGCTTTATTTGAATGAAATTTATCTCGGGCAAGGTTCATACGGCGTGGCGGCGGCGGCGGCGAATTATTTCGATAAATCCATAGATGAACTTTCCATCGAGGAAGCCGCGCTGCTCGCCGCCATGCCGAAAGCGCCGAGTGGCTATGACCCGGAAAAGAACCCTGAGCGTGCATTGCAACGCCGCAATTGGGTGATACACGGAATGCAGGAAGCCGGTTTTATCACCGAGGATGAAGCGAAAATGGCGGCGCTGAAGCCGATAGCTTTGCGCTCGCGCTCTAGGGCCGAAGCGGTGAAGGCCGATTTCTTCGCCGAGGAAGTGCGGCGTGAATTGGTGCGGGAATATGGCTCTAAAGTTCTTTATGAAGGTGGGCTCACCGTGCGCACCACTTTAGACCCAGCCATGCAGGAAATGGCGGCGGCGGCGCTCCGGCGCGGGCTTATTGAATATGATATGCGCCATGGCTGGCGCGGGCCGATTACCAAGCTCATGATGGGAGCGGATTGGCAGAAAAAACTGGCCGCCCTGCCGCCCCCGCCCAATCTCCTTAATTGGCAAATGGCGGTGGTTCTGACTAGTAGCAAAGATAGCGCCGGCATAGGATTCACCGATGGCAGCAAAGGGGTGATTAAATTGGAAGCGGTAAAATGGGCAAAGGCTTGGCAAAAGGACCAGACAGTCGGGGCGGCGGTTACCAAGGTGAATTCCGTAATCGTGCCGGGTGATGTTATCGCAGTTCAGAAAATTGACGGCAAGGATGAATATGCCCTGCGCCAGATTCCGGCTATAAATGGCGCGATTGTGGTGGCTAACCCGCATAGCGGCAAGATTCTCGCCATGGTCGGCGGTTACGGCGAAAGCCAGTTTAACCGGGCGACGCAGGCCAAACGCCAGCCCGGCTCGGCTTTCAAACCATTTGTTTATCTAGCGGCGATGGAAAACGGTTTCACGCCTTCAACCATAGTCGAAGATGCGCCGATAGAGTTGGACCAAGGGCCGGGCCTGCCTAAATGGTCGCCGCAGAATTATCATGATAATTATTACGGACCGACGACGCTGCGCGTGGCGCTCGAACATTCCCGCAATATCGTCACCGTGCGACTTTCTGTGATGCTCGGCATTCAGAAAGTGATAGAAATCGCCAAGAGATTTGGCATCAGCGCCAATCCGCAGCCGGTGCTTTCCACCGTGCTCGGTGCCGTGGAAACTGATTTGACTGATTTAACCAATGCCTATGCGATGCTGGCAAATGGTGGCCGCCGGGTTTACCCGGCACTCATCGAGCGTATTCAAGACCGCACCGGCAAAACCATCTATAAACGCGATAAACGCACCTGCCCGGATTGCAACATCGCCTCCATATTGCAGCTTGCCGTGAATACCCCGCCGGTGCTGCAGGATACGAGAGAGCAGGTGACCGACCCGCGCTCGGCTTACCAGGTGGTATCGATGCTGGAAGGTGTTGTGGAGCGCGGCACCGGGACCAAGGCCAAGGAGATCGGCAAAATTGTCGCCGGAAAAACCGGCACCACCAATGATAGTTTCGATACCTGGTTTATCGGCTTCTCGCCGGATTTAGTATGCGGAGTATTTGCCGGATTCGATACTCCGGCAACGCTGGGCACCAAGGAAACCGGCGCTTCCGTCGCCGTGCCTATCTTCACCGATTTCATGAAACAGGCACTGAAAGACAGGCCATCGGTGCCATTCCGCGTGCCGCAAGGAATAAAACTGGTGCGCGTTGACCATGTAACCGGCATGTCCGCCGGAGCCGATACTCCGGCCACCCGCGTAATCTGGGAAGCATTCAAGAATGAGCAGGAGCCACGCGGGAGTGCAGCAGAAGAAGTTCCAAGCAACCTGGAAGCCACCCCCCAAGATTCCGAAGCCCCAGCGGGAACGGGGGGGATTTATTAGGAGTTGCAAGTTGCCAGTTGCGAGTTGTCAGTATATTCTCGCAACTTGCAACTGACAACTCGCAACTGTTTTATGAAAACCGAAACCGAACAAACCATCGAAAAAATCAGGGAATCTCTGGCCTTGCTTGCGAGGTATCTTTGACCTGGATAAAGCAAGCGCGCGGATTGCCGAGTTAAAAACCGAAGTCGAATCTCCCACACTGTGGAACGATGCAAAAAAAGCGCGTGAGATTATGCGCGAGCATAATTATTTGAATAATGCGGTTTCCGGTTACCGGGCGCTCGAACAAGGCATGAGCGATAATATAGAATTAATAGCCATGGCCGAATCCGAAAATGATGAAGTGACTATTATCGATGCCGAGAAATCCCTCACCGAAATTGCTGTACGCGCGAAAAAACTGGAGATGGAAGGGCTGCTTTCCGGCGAGGCCGATAGCAATGATTGTTTCCTCGAAATCCATTCCGGCGCCGGTGGCACTGAGAGCCAGGATTGGGCGTCGATGCTGCTGCGTATGTATTTGCGCTGGGCGGAAAAGCGTGGATTTAAAGTGGAATTGGTGGAAGAAAGCCCGGGTGAGGAAGCCGGAATAAAATCGGCGACACTCAAAATCACCGGCCAATTCGCCTATGGCTGGGCGAAAACCGAGAGCGGGGTGCACCGTCTGGTGCGAATCTCGCCTTTCAATTCCCAAGGAAAGCGCATGACCAGTTTTGCAAGTTGCTGGGTATTCCCGATTGTCGATGACAACATCGAAATCGAAATATTGGATAAGGATTTGCGCATCGATACTTACCGCGCATCCGGCGCCGGCGGGCAGCATATCAACAAAACCGACAGCGCCATCCGCATCACCCATATCCCGACCGGTATCGTCGTCCAATGCCAGACCAGCCGCAGCCAACACAGGAACCGCGCCGAGGCCTTCGCCATGCTGCGCTCGCGCATGTATGAGCGCGAACTCTCCATCCGCGAAGCCGCCGCAAACGCTATCAACTCCCAGAAAACCGACAATAGCTGGGGCAACCAAATCCGCTCCTATGTATTGCAACCCTACCAGATGGTAAAAGATTTACGCACCGGGTATGAGACAAGCAACACCGCCTCCGTATTGGATGGCGATTTGGATGGGTTTATGGCAGCGGCACTGGCGGAGAGAATTGCGGGGAAGGGGGGATAATTATCCGCGTTAATTATTTATTAATAATTTTGCGATACAATCTTTTAACATACTAATAAATTAAAATAGAAATGAGACTATTAGTTTTGGTAGGACGCCACGAAGAACCTGAGGCCCGGCGCAAACCTCCTGCCCATATGGCCCTGGATACCTGGCTTTATCGGCTTATTCATAAAGATTGGCTGAAAAGGAAGCAAGAATTAATAGAATTGGTAAGTAAGGATTTACAGGAAGATCCAGAGGCTAGAGAAAATGAATGGCTGGGGAAACCGTATGATAAGATACTGCATAGACAAGCTGAAGCCAGATTGAAGATAGCCGCCAGAAAAATTCTTGAGATTACCGGAAATGCTCCCCTCGATTTTAAGATCAGAAGTGAGTGGGGCCGCACAGGAGCGTCGCTGGAAAAACTGGAGGAAGAAATAAATATACTTTTAGGTATCCCAGATTCGGAAAGAACTCCCATACATCACATAGAGGACCCGGGTATCGCTCCGCGAGGTGAAAGAAAGGCATCGCAGCAGGATTTATGTTTTTCCATCATCAAAGCAAATCCGGATATTGGCAAAGCCGTTGAGAATGCCGGACCGGAAGGAACCGTTTCGGTTTTAATATTTGCTCATGATATGATGCCGGGAAATTGCGCTACTGCAGCCGTTCCTTGGGCTGAATTTGAAAAAGCGGCAATGGATTATAGAGGCGCCGTTAAAAATGCCGAGGATCAAGTAAAAGCGTTCAACTCCGAAGAATATTGGCGGGAAAAAACGAACCAGGAAAGGGCATTGGCTGAAATCTATGAAGAGTTTCTCACCGGCGAGCCGCCCCTTGGAGCCATTATAGCTATGGTAATCAAAATAGACTCTCTTGATCAATTAAAGACTAAAATGGTAGTTGATGGATTCGGCGATAAAGTACCGATTCTTGATATACCCAGAGAGAATATTGAAATCTTAAGACCTATTATACCACGATATTTGTTGGCTGAAGTCATTGATAGAATGCAGAATATAATAAGCAATCTTTCCCGAGATGAATATGAGAATGCTGAATTATTACCGGTGCCGCAAGGTTGTCCCGAAGGATCATTATGGACCCAGGCAACAATAAAACAAATTCTTAAGGATCTGGAATGGCTTTCCGAAACTATCAAGAACTCCGGTAAATACGCCCTACAGGAACTTTATCCGTGGTTTGACGAGCCGGAAAAGCATAAGGAGGAGAATCAGGAAGCTCTGGATAGATTACGTAATATAGCATCTTCTTTTTGCCTTGTAGGGAATGCCGCAATAAAGTTGCGTCATATGAATAGGGAAGTACAAAAATCTTTAAGAACTCTGGGAGAAAAGAAATTTGGCAATGAGATGGATTCCGATGATTTAATTAGGGAAAGGATTGTTAGTTTAATAAGAGTGATAGCAGAATTTGTAGAACTAGAAAAAGATCAGGAGAAAGGTGTGTTCACGCATAAAAATATAGAGATCGACTCTCAAATACCCAACTTATTGGCTGGCAGGACAATCCAACCGGTTGATACTAAGAAACCGAGAAATGGATTTGCCCTAAAGGGCACTTCCCCTAAACCCAACCCAATTAATCCCCCCTCGCCATGGAGGCAAAGAAGGGGAGAGAATGACAGCAAAAATAACCCTCGGTAAACTTCCGTAATGAATATAAATCTACCGCACCTTAACAGAAACGACCGCGTCGAAATTATCGCTCCGAGCTATGGCGGGACGAGGGAAGAGTTGGAAAAAGCGGCAGCTTATGTGGCTTCGCTCGGACTAGCCCCGCACTTTCCGCAGGATATTTTTGCCGCCGATTTATTTTGCTCAAATAGCGATGAATACCGCACGGCACATTTGATTGAAGCCTTCACCGATCCGGAAACCAAGGCGATCTGGGCATTTCGTGGAGGCTATGGCACCACGCGAATCATCGAGTTTTTAAAAAAAATCAAGCCGCCGAAAATTCCTAAATTGTTGATTGGCTATAGCGACATCACCGCTCTGCATATTTTCTTAAATCAAGAATGGGGGTGGCCGACGCTGCATGCACCGGTTCTGGCGAAAATCGAGGAAAGAATCACCCCGGAATCGCGCGCGGAGCTGCAGAAAATTATTTTTGGCGAAAAGAATGAGATTGTTTTCGCCAGCCTTACGCCGCTAAATATTGCAGCTAACCGGATAGGCGACATAGAATCCAGTGTCACCGGCGGGAATATGGTGCTGGTGCAAAGCTCACTTGGAACCGACTGGCAAATCGAGACTAAGGGGAAAATTTTATTCCTGGAAGAATTCGGCGAGAAGGCTTACCGCGTGGATAGAATTCTAGTGCAATTGGCGCAGGCGGGAATTTTTGCCAAAGCGAAAGCGGTGATTTTCGGCCAATTTATCGAAACAGAAACGCAAGAAATGGTAGATAAAACCGTTGCCAGATTTGCCGGAGCGCTGTCAATCCCGGCCCTCAGCTGCGACAAAATCGGCCATGGAGAAACGAATTTTCCGTTGCCGCTTGGGACGAAGGCCAGGCTTTCGTTTGGGGAGAATATTTCGCTCGCGGTGGATTGTTAATTCGGCATATCATAACGCGGATAGGAGCGATCCCCCGCTTAAAGCGGGATAACGAATTTGTATGCTTAATCAGAGAAACGCACTAGCCTTCCCGGGTAATCCAGCCCCCACCGAGCACTCTGGTATTGTGATAGATTACGCAAGCCTGGCCGGGAGTGACGGCGGATTCGGGCTCCAGCAGGCCAATTTCGGCGGTACCATTCCCCGATAGCCGGATTTTCGCCATTACCGGGGCTTGAGTCGAGCGTAATTTCACCCGCAAAGGTTGGTCCAAATCAAAATCCCCGCCGGCCAGCCAATTGAGGTTACGTAGGCAGACATTACGGCTATATAGAGCCTCTTTCGGGCCGACAATCACCTGGTTTTTCGCCGCATCCAGCTTCACCACATATAACGGGTCGGCAGCGGCGATACCTAGCCCACGGCGCTGGCCGATAGTGTAATTGATTATCCCTTCATGGCGGCCCAAAACTCGGCCATCGATATGGATTATCTCACCGGAATCGAGCGCGCCGGGGCGCAGGCGCTCGATTACTTTCGCGTAATTCCCATCTGGAACGAAGCAGATATCCTGGCTGTCCGGCTTATCGGCGATGGCAAGGCCGAAGGCTACGGCCTGTTTGCGCGTCTCCTCCTTGGTCATTCCACCCAGCGGAAAATGCAGGAAATCCAGCTGCTCCTGCGTGGTTGCGAAAAGAAAATAGCTTTGGTCCTTGGCCGCATCCACCCCTCCATGCAATTCCGCGCCATTTTCGCCGTCAATGCGCCGCACATAATGGCCGGTGGCCAGCGCATCGGCATTCAAATCCTTCGCCGCCTTGAATAAATCGCGGAATTTCACCGACTGGTTGCATTTAACGCAAGGAATCGGCGTTTCGCCGCTTAAATAACTATCCGCGAAATCCTCCATCACTTCCTTTTTGAACACGCTTTCGTAATCCAGCACATAATGCGGAAATCCGTAACTTTCCGCCACCATCTTGGCATCGTAAATATCCTGCCCGGCACAGCACGCCCCCTTTTTCATCGGCCCGCTGAAATCATAAAGCTGGAGCGTGATGCCAATAACCTGATACCCAGCCTTATGCAGCATCACTGCAACAGTCGAACTATCAACCCCGCCGCTCATGGCGACGACGATGCGGGTATCGGCGGGGGATTTATTGATAGGTAAATGCATAAGCCGTAAAATACCGGAAAACCTGGGAAAAAACAATAGATTCAATACAAATTCCGTCCCTTAATCGGGAAGTTCAGTATTTTTCCTACTTAAATAATTATCGGCCACTCTACCGCCTTTACCCTTACATAAAAAATAGTATATATAGTGCCGATGGCGAAACTTCTTATTATCGGCGGGGCGGGGATGCTGGGGTCTATGTTGGCACGGGAGCTTTCCGGCGGGCATGAAATCGCGGTTACGCTGCATGGCGGTGAATCTTACGGACTCGAAAAATATGGCTTGGTTCATAAGAATGTCGATGCATTGAATGAAAGTTTGCTTGGGGATTTAATAAAAAAAACCAAGCCGGATTTCATTCTAAATTGTGTCGGCGTCATCAAGCAGATTGTGAAAGATGCGGAGGCGGAAAATATTATTGCTGTCAATGCCCTCCTGCCGCATAAATTGCTTAAGCTTGCGAAAGAAACGGGCGCGAGTCTGGTGCATTTCAGCACCGATTGTGTTTTTTCCGGGGCGAAAGGCCCATATGCGGAAACGGACAAACCGGATATTCCCGCCGGCGATATTTACGGCGCCACTAAGCTTCTCGGCGAGATAAATGACTCTTCCGCATTAACCTTGCGTACCTCCATCATCGGCCCGGAATTAAAGGGCAAGCACAGCCTGCTCGAATGGGCATTTTCCAAGAAAAACCAAACTATCGAAGGCTATAAAAACGCTCTCTATAGCGGCGTCACCACATTAGAGATGGCGAAAATAATTGACATGCTGATTCGGGATTTCCCCGACCTCTCCGGCCTGTGGCATGTTGGCGGCCCGGCAATCTCTAAATATGATTTGCTGATTCTCATCAATAAAATTTTCAATTTGAATATAACCGTAAAAGAGAATACCACTATCAGCTGCGATAGAAGATTGGACAGCACAGCTTTTCAAAAAAAAACCGGCTACCGATTAAAACCTTGGGAAAAAAGCTTACAAGAATTAAAGGAGGTTTATGCCTAGAAAATCCGCCGCTCCTATGCATGAAAGCCCTATCACCCATAACCGGATTTTCGAGGGCAAGCGCATATTGATAACCGGCGGCACCGGCTCGCTCGGGAAAGTATTGCTGCGGCGGATATTAACCGGAAAAAACGGCCGCCCGGCGAAAATCTGGGTGCTCTCGCGCGATGAAGCAAAACAGCATCAGATGCGGCTGTCATTCCTAAAAAAACCCGTCGCCACCGAGGAAGTCATCTATGATAATTTTAAGCAGATGGTCACTTTCCGCATCGGCGATGTGCGCGATTTTTCAACCATTCTCTCCGCCGTATCGAAAGCCGATATCGTGATTAACGCCGCGGCGCTGAAACAAGTCCCGACCTGCGAATATTTTCCCGATGAAGCGGTGGCAACCAACATCGGCGGGGCGGAAAACATCACCCGCGCCGTGCGTGATTATCCGAATAATGTTGAAACCGTAGTGTGCGTCTCCACTGACAAAGCCTGTATGCCGGTGAATGTGATGGGCATGACCAAGGCGATACAGGAGCGGATATTTTTAAGCGCTGCGCTTACTTGCGAAAAAGCCCGGTATATCGCGGTGCGTTACGGCAATGTGCTGGCTAGCCGAGGCTCGGTGCTGCCGCTTTTCCATGAGCAGATAAAACAAGGCGGGCCAGTGACGATTACCGATGCGGAAACCACGCGGTTCCTGCTCAGCCTCGACCAGGCGGTGGATACGATTTTCGCCTGCGTCGCGGAAGGCCGGAACGGCGAAACTTATATTCCGCGCGTCGCCTCCGCCCTCATCACCGATGTCGCCGATATATTAATCGGCAAGCGCAAAATCGAGAAGAAAATTGTCGGCATGCGCCCGGGCGAGAAACTCCATGAAGCGCTGATTTCGCATGAGGAAGCGGGCAGAAGCTTCCGCCGCGGCAACTATTTCGTTATTCCCTCAATCATCCCGGAAATCCACCCTTATGATTACCGGCATGAGAAGCGCTTAAAGAAACAATATAGCTCGAAGGATTCGCTGCTGGGGAAGCATGGGGTGGAGAAATTGCTGCGGGATAACCGTGTTACGATTGAAGATAATCCGACATTCGATGATTAGATGAAAATCGCCACAATAGTCGGCACACGCCCAGAAATTATCCGCCTCAGCCGGTTAATTCCGCTGCTGGATGAAAATTCCGAGCACATCCTCGTCCATACCGGCCAGAATTTTTCGGCACGGCTTAGCGCTATTTTTTTCGAGCAGTTGAATTTGCGGGAACCTAATTATCATTTTCAGGGTAGAAGCGCTTCTTTCGCCAATCAAGTCAGCGGTATTTTCAAAAATATTGAAGAGATGATCGAAAAAGAACGGCCGGGTAAAATGCTGATTCTCGGAGATACCAATAGCGGGTTATCTGCCATCATCGCTAAAAGAATGGGCGTGCCGGTTTATCATATGGAAGCCGGGAACCGCTGTTTTAACGATAAAGTTCCCGAGGAATGCAACCGCCGTGTCATCGACCATGCCAGCGATATTTTATTGCCATATACCAAGGGCAGCAAAGCGCATTTGTTGCGCGAAGGCATAGCGGAGGCGCGCATATTCGTCAGCGGCAATCCGATATTCGAAGTGATTTCGCATTACCGGCCGGAGATAGAAAAATCCGATGCGTTGGAACGGTTGGGGCTGATGCCGCGGAAATTTTTCCTGGTAACAGCGCATCGGGCGGAGAATGTCAATAGCCGGGAAAATCTGGGAAATATATTAAAGAGCTTAGAGGAAATCGCGGTGAAATATCAGCTGCCGGTAATCGCCAGCGCCCATCCGCACACGCTGGATCGCATGGAGAAATTCGGGCTCGCGCCTGCCAATCCCAATATAATATTCGCGCCACCATTTGGATTTTTCGATTTTCTAATGCTCCAGCAAAATTCCTTATGCGTCATCACCGATAGCGGTACAGTGCAGGAGGAAGCCTGCATATTGCATGTGCCAAGCGTCATTATCCGCGATGTCACCGAGAGGCCGGAAACCATCGCTTGCGGCAGCGGGATATTAACCGGCACCGATCCGGCAAAAGTTTTGCCCGGAGTGGAGAAAGCGATAAATTCACCAACCGATTGGCAATTGCCGGAGGATTACGCCGCGCCGGATGTCAGTGGAAAAGTCGGCGGAATTCTGATGAATTCCAAGTACCGAGATTAATACAAAAATAATCGGAAACCTCCGATTTTGTCACAATCCTGTAATAATTTTATGTTACATTTAGATGTTTTTACCCGTGTTGGCAGGCTATAGCCTCACTGTGGTTATACTCTGCTGACGTCTTTACCAAAAGGAGTCTGTAGATGGAGCGTTCGACAAATTGCTTGTTCATCGGGCGTGTAGAACGAGATAAAGAAGGCCGTTGGTTTGTTCTCGCGGAATCCGACCAAGACCAGGAGGAGATTTTTGAATTGATCCTGGACGAGGATGTTCAGGAGGAGGGCGGCAATGAAGCCCTCCTCCGCCTGGAAGAAGACTCCGGAAAGGGCCTGGAGATTTTGCGCTTCTTTGCGCAATCTCTCTTTGGCTTCATTCTCTCCATTTTGGTTGCTTACGCTCTTGGAGGCATAAAAGGTTGTGTATGCCTCCTGTTAGGGGTGGCCATCCATCGGATGTTCACCTTGCACCTCCCTTCCTAACCGGAAAGGGACCACTGGCCCCCCACTTCGGGGCCAGTGCCGTTTTAAATCCCTTTTACATGATTAGAACCAGCCCATATTAAACCTTATCCAAATATTTCTGCAACTCCCCCTTCCCGGCATAAGTCTGGTAATCGAAAGAATTAGGCGGCGTCATTATATTATTCAGTAGCGCGATATTCTCCTCTCCCAAAGCCACGCCATATTGCGCCATGAAATTTTTTATGATAGAAAAGCGGCGGATTTTTTCCTCCATAATATCCCGATGCAGCCAGATTCTCACCCTACCCGCCAGCGCTAGAGAAAAACCCGCCAATGGAATATAGGTTTTTTCATCCAACCGATTGGCAATTACCGGAAGATTATGCCGCGCCGGACGTCAGCGGAAAAATTAATGGAATTCTATTAAATCTATAACCAATCATAATTATAAATTATATGGACAATAACCTGCAATCGGCATTCCGGAAAGTTTACAATGAAAACCTCTGGGGCAGCCAGGAATCGTGCTCCGGCCCGGGCAGCACTCTTGACTATACCGAGGACTTGCGCAAGATCCTCCCCGTTTTTTTGCATATGCTGGAATGCAAAACGCTGCTCGATGCGCCCTGCGGTGATTTCCATTGGATGAAAGAAACCGAGCTTGGGGAAATCAGCTATATCGGCGCTGATATCGTTCCCGAGCTGGTGGGAAATAACCGGCGCCACAGCAATAAAAAAAGAGATTTCCGGCTGCTTGATATAACCACCGATGTCCTGCCGGAAGCTGATATTTGGTTATGCCGGGATGTGCTGATTCACCTGCCGAATATGTCGATAATGCAGCTGCTGCGCCAGTTCATGCGCTCGAAAATAAAATATCTGATGACCACGCATTACCCTTGGGTTGGCGATAACGGTGAGCTTTATTCCATCGTAATCGGCCGCGATGTGAACCTCACGCGCAAGCCGTTTCTCCTGCCTGAGCCGCTTTATGCCATAAAGGATTTCGTGCCGCCCGCACCAGCGCGCCTGCTCGCCATATGGTCGCGTGAGCAGATAATAACGGAATTCAAAAAACAGCAGGAATGTCTGGCGTTTCTTTTTGAGGAGCCTGGTTAATCCTGCCCGGATATTTTCCGCTCCTTAAGCATCGATATATTCCTCGAATCCATATTCCCTAAGCAACGCATGTTTTTTCCGCAAATATTTCGCTGCCCCGGCTTTATCGCGCGTCACCGTCCAGATTGCTGAAATTTCCGAATGCAGCAAATCCATATAATCGGCGCTGTCTACGACACCGATGGGAAATTGGCCGATGGGAAATTGGTTTTTATATTTATCGTAAAGGTAAACCATATAAACCTGATCCAAGAACCATAAATGGCTCTTATGCCGGAAATTATCGAATATCAGGAGAGTAAGCTCCTCCATGAATTTCAGTGATTCTGCGGATTTTTTTACCGATTTAAGACCATTTATCAACCTTTCCCAATAGGGCAGCGCCACTGCCTGGCTGGTAGTGAGGATTATGTTTTTATCGAATAACTTCCCGGTTTTCCCCAGCGGCTTCACAATCAGCGAATCAACATCGAGGCGGATGAAGCGGTGATTATTTTGTTTCATTAATTGATAAAGCCGCACATCACGCACCGCCGAAAGATAATAGCCGGGGCTGATAAAATCCCGGTAATCGACCTGCTCGGTTGAGAGGAAAATTTTTATCCCGGTGAAGCGGGCGCGCATTTTTTCGATGGTGGCAAGCGCCTCATCTGTCGGGTTGCATAAATTTATATGCAGCGCCGAATCCGGGTCGTTTTTTTCCAGGCTGCAAGCCAGCGCCAGCGTATGCTGGAAAAAATATCCGACATCCGAAGGCGCCATGATTATTTTTCTATCATGCCCGGAATGGTCAAGCTCGCCTTCAAGTTTTGGGAAAAATTCCAGCGCATCCTGGATGGAATATTTATAGCCGGGGCTTTGTGAATCCAGCCGGATTTTCCCCGGATAATTCTGGCCGGTTTTCACCGCGCAGGCGAATAGGCAAAGCGTCATCAAATCCGCCTGGATTTCGAGCCCGGCATTTCGCGCCGCCAGCGCATGAATATAGCCCTGCTCCCAATCTTCACAGATAGTATAAATAAGCGCCAAAGCCACATGCACCCGCGCAAGATCAGGTTTTTTCTTTAGCGCTTCCTCCAGCAACTTCACCCCTTCTTCTATCGCGCCAAGCTTCAAATATAACAGCCCGAAAATATAATAATATTCCGGTTGCTCGGGTGCGAAGGAAAAACATTTCGCCGCTAACTCGCGTACTTTAGATTCCTGAGATTTAAACTCCCGATATTCCTTATCATCATATAACGAACGGTGTTTTTTCGGCGCGAGTGCAATCGCCAGCAATGCTGATTTGAAAGCCTCCTCCGCACTCGAAGCCAGCCCGAACCGGCTATTGCCTATCAGCTTCCGCGCATTATCGTAACTATCGGTATAAACCGTCCGTAGCGCCGGGAGTAACTGAGGGTTCTGCGGGTTTACGATATCGGGCAATATATAATCGACGGTGATGACGTCATTATAAAAATAGGGGCAGCCGGCGAATTTCGCAAAATCCGTCATTAGCGCGGCAACATGCCGCCGAGGCCGCTGCGCATCAATTGCTTCTTATCCATCCCGGCGAATTTCTTCATCATCGTGCTCATTTCCTTATGCTGTTTTATCATGCGGTTGACTTCCTGGATGGTGGTGCCGCTGCCCGCGGCGATGCGTTTTTTGCGTGAGCTGTTCAGGATTTTCGGGAAGCGCCGTTCTTTCCGCGTCATCGAATTAATGATGGCAAGCTGGCGGTCAATCATCTTCTCGTCGATTCCGGCACCATCCATTTGTTTCTTGATTTTGCCGAGGCCGGGAATCATCCCGAGCATGCTGGAAATCCCGCCCATTTTGCGCAGTTTTTTTATTTGGCTCGCCAAATCGTCAAAATCGAATTCGCCTTTTTTAACCTTGCGCGCCATTTTTTCGGCCTCAAAGATATCGACATTTTCCGCCGCTTTTTCCACCAGCGAAACGATGTCGCCCATGCCTAAAATCCTACCGGCAATGCGTTCGGGGTGAAATTCCTCCAGCTCATTTAAATTTTCCCCACTGCCTAAAAACTTAACCGGGCGGCCGGTTACCATTTTCATGCTGAGCGCCGCGCCGCCCCTCGAATCGCCATCCACCCGCGTCAACACAATGCCGGTGATGCCGATTCTATCATTGAATTCGCGCGCGCTATTGGCCGCATCCTGGCCGAGCATGCTATCGGCAACCAGCAATGTTTCGGCGGGATTGGCTTTATCTTTAACGGCTTTAAGCTCGGCCAACATCTCCTCATCGATATGCAGCCGCCCGGCGCTGTCCAATATCAGCACATCATAACCGCCGAGCCGCGCTTCGCTTAATGCCCTATCGGTAATAGCAAGCGGTTTCTCTCCAGTAATCACCGGAAGGCCTGTCACGCCAGCCCTTTTCGCCAGCACCGCCAATTGTTCCTGCGCCGCCGGGCGATAAATATCCAGCGAGGCCAGCAATATTTTTTTATGCTCTTTTTCTTTAAGCCGCAGCGCCAATTTTCCTGCAGTAGTAGTTTTGCCTGCCCCTTGAAGCCCTGCCAGTAAAATAATCGCCGGCGGCGCAACTGCCAGGTTCAATGGCGAAAAATCCGCGCCCAATATCACCGCCAATTCATCCTGGACTATCTTAATCACCATCTGCACCGGCGAAACGCTTTTCACCACTTCCGCGCCGGTGGCCTTTTCCTTCACTCTCTCAATGAAACCTTTAGCCACCGGCAGCGCCACATCAGCCTCCAGCAGCGCAATCCGCACCTCGCGCATTGCGGCATTCACATCATCCTCGCTAACAACCCCCTTGCCTTTCAGCCGGTCGAGAACTTTTTCTAGATTATTGGTTAGATTTTCGAACATTTTACTCTCATATATAAGCCTTCTTCTTCCCCACCTCCTCCAACCTCCCTACCCGCACCGGGTCCTGGTGAATCAGCACTTCCGAATGCGGGAATTCGGCTTCGATTTTTTTCTCTAATTCCTCGCTGATGCGGTGGGCTTCTTCCAGTTTCATATCGCCGTCTATCTCCAGATGAAATTGGATGAATGAATTGATGCCGGAAATTCGCGTGCGTAAATCATGCATTCCGGCGATTCCCGGGTGGGAGAGTACCATTTCCTGTATTTTTTTTCGTTGGTTATCATCCATTTCCTCATCCATCAGATGCTTCAGCGGTTTGCTGGCGATTTTCACCGCACCCCACATTATGTAAAGCCCAACGCAGATTCCGAAAGCCGGGTCCGCGCCCTGGAATTTTAGGAATTTGGTGATAAGCAGCGAGAATATCACCGCCAGGTTAGTCATGATATCGGTGAAATAATGATAAGCGTCGGTATTTATCAGGTTCGACGCGGTTTTTCTCACCACCGAGCGCTGGAATATAATAAGTAGCGTGGTGATAAAAGTGCAGAATGCCATCACCGCAATCCCGCTTAGCTCATTTTCCACCGGGTGCGGGTGGAAAAATCTGCGCACCACTTCGGCGAGCACGAATAATCCGGAACCGAAAATAAACGCCGCCTGGCCGAGGCTGGCTATATCCTCCGCCTTGCCATGGCCGAAACGATGCTCTCTATCCGGCGGCTGCAGGGCATATTGCAGGGCGATCATATTCAACACCGCCGAAATCACATCGAGCCCGGAATCCACCAGCGATGCCAGCACCGCCACTGAGCCGGTCTGCCACCAGCTGAATAATTTGATGGTAACAATGATGAAAGCAACGCCGACTGAAAAATAAGTCGCCCTCTTCATAAGGCCTGCATGCTGGCCTGGATTATCTCTGTTTTTCCCTATCATCATTAAGCCAGATTAAATAAATCTCCGAACTAGGACAAGGGTTTATTAAAAGTTCCTAGGAACCCAGCATCGCCTTAATATTCGGCAAGGCGTGGAATTTTATGCTGCCGGAGATTACGGCGGCGCGGCCTTCTTCTATCTGCTCGCCTGCATCCTCACGCAGGCGGAATACTTCCTCATGCACTTTGACTACCAGGTCAATTACCGAAGAGCCGCGGCTTTTCAATTGCTCGCTGCTATAGGCACCGGCCTCGGCCTTGCCATCGTCAAACAAATATTAAACCGCCATGAAGG
>Ga0206957_1032_pt1 | contig 38959 bp, 34 predicted proteins | sample Alteio_BWOrgHeat_32_FD_152975 | JGI IMG/M metagenome (GOLD analysis project Ga0206957, IMG submission 152975) | Enriched cells from forest soil in Barre Woods Harvard Forest LTER site, Petersham, Massachusetts, United States -... | ecosystem: Environmental > Terrestrial > Soil > Temperate forest >...
CCACCTTTGCATCAATACCAACAATTCCCAGGTCTGGGAAAGAAAATCGTAAAAACTTCAATATCTTTAACCGACAGAGGTAATATGCGTTACCCGGTTTTGATCGGGCGAAAACTTTTGCGGAACAGGTTTATTGTGGATGTGAATGAAACGTATTTGCTGGATACAAAAAATAAATTAAATAAGTAGACAATAGACAGTAAGAATTTTTAAGTTGTCTTTAAAATAGTTGCAAAATGAAGATTGTTATTTTATCACGGAACCCGAAATTATATTCCACCAAACGTTTGGTTGAAGCTGCTCAGCAACGTGGTCACGATGTGGATGTGCTGGATCATATGAAGTGTGTACTTGTAATTGAAAAGGCGCGACCGCATATTTTTTACCAGGGAAAAGAAGTGACAAATGTGGATGCAGTAATTCCCCGCATTGGTGCATCAGCCACTTTTTACGGAAGTGCTGTTGTAAGACAGTTTGAAATGATGAAAATTTTTACGGCTGTTGAATCCCAGGCGCTCATGCGTTCCCGCGATAAACTCCGTAGTCTGCAATTGCTGTCCCGCGCGGGATTAGGAATGCCCAAGACAACTTTTACTTATGATTCAAAAGACATTGATACGATTGTGAGCCAGGTTGGCGGCGCACCCGTTGTGATCAAACTTTTAGAGGGAACACAAGGCATCGGAGTTATTTTGGCAGAGACACACAAAGTCGCAAAGTCGGTGATAGAAGGATTTTTAAGCCTGGATGCAAACATACTGGTGCAGGAATTTATTAAGGAAGCCGGAGGAGCTGATGTACGTGCATTTGTAGTGGATGGACAAATTGTTGGTGCCATGAAACGTCAGGGCGCTGAAGGAGAATTCAGATCGAATTTGCATCGCGGAGGTAAAGCTACGCTGATCAAACTTTCTGCAGAAGAAAAAGCGACTGCGATCAAGGCAGCAAAAAAATTAGGACTTGGTATTGCCGGTGTGGATATGCTTCAATCGTCGCGCGGACCGCTGATCATGGAAGTAAATTCTTCTCCCGGCCTTGAAGGCATTGAAGGTGCAACAGGGGTTGATATTGCAGGAAAAATTGTGGAGTATGTGGAGAGGAATGAAATACAATAATTGTTAATATGATCAATTATGATTTTGATCTGGGTTTATCATACTAATCATATTTAATCAGCGTGCCATTGCGTTAAAAATTATGAAAGATATCACCATCAACGGAACGAACATCGCGCCGGGCGAAAATAAAATAGTTACGTTCAGCAAATACGAGTTACCAAGTCAGAGTATTATTGAAACGCCTGCTTACGTTTTTCGTTCGGTAAATGAAGGCCCTACTGTTTTACTGAGTGCAGGAATGCATGGAGAAGAAACAAACGGCATTGAAACCATCCGCCAGCTTATAAAAAGAGACGATGTGCAAAAGCCGCTCTGCGGGACGATTATAGCCATTCCTGTTTTTAATGTAGTGTCATTTATTTTTAATCAGCGTGATCTGCCTGATGGGCGGGATCTCAACCGTTGTTTTCCCGGGACAAAAAACGGATCGCTGGGGAGTCGCATTGCACATGACATTATGCACAATATTTTACCTGTCATTGATTTCGGAGTCGATTTTCACACAGGTGGGGCGAAAATAAATAACTACCCTCAACTGCGTTGCATGTTTGATGAGCCCAAGCACATTGAGATCGCTAAATTATTTTCTCCGCCGTTTATTATCAACGCAACTTACCGTGAAGGTTCATTCCGCATGGAAGCAGCAAAGCAGGGAAAAAGTATTTTGGTTTTTGAAGCAGGGGAATCTTTGCGTTTTAACAACACTGCTATTCATGAGGGTTTGATGGGTTGTCTGCGTTTGCTGAAAAATTTAAATATGATTGATGCAAAAGTGGAGGAAACGCACACAATCGTAATCGGAAAGGACAAATGGCTGCGTGCGCCTGAAGCCGGCTTATTCCGGACACATAAAAAATTCGGATCCTTTTTTGAAAAGGATGAAGTCATTGGTACCATCAATGATCCTTACAACAAGAGTGAAATAAAAATCACGGCACCTGATAATGGATTTATCATTGGTGTGAACAACCAGCCTGTGGTGCATGTGGGTGACGCATTGCTGCATATCGGGATAGAGAAATAATTCGTTATACCTGGTTCTAACCCTTTTTATTTTCTCATATATGGAACTTTTCCGGGAGGTTTAGGATCTTCCGGGATCTCCGTTTCACTGATCAGCTTTAATTTTCCGTTGATGTATTTGTACGTGCTTTTAACAAATGTTCTTTTGTTGTTCTCATCCGGATCACCCCTGAACGAAGACGTGATTATCTTTTTTACAGGATCAAAATGAGGAGCGACAATTTCTTCCAGGCTTGTGTCTTGCTGAAACTGTTGTGTTTTGCTATCATACAACCAATAGTAATACGGAACATTCGGACCGGCAGGAACCAGCTGCAGTAAACGGAAATCACTCATGCCATCAAAGTTCATGTCTTCCAGCACAAAGACAGCAGGTTTGTTTGTATTGCAGAAAAATTCATTTTGAGGCGGCTCAATGCGCTGAACAAGTATAGTATCACCTCCTTTGTTCCAGATGGAAATAGAGGAAGCAGCGCAGTCATAATTTACACCATCGTCGGTTAGTGTGCTGTCAACCGTAAGTATGTAGGTAAAATTTTTATCTGTGTAGCGGAATTTTTTCTGTGCGAAACTTGCAATGGAAAAAATCAGAGCGGAAATAATTAAAGTAATTTGCTTCATGTTAAAACAAAAATACGAAACCCTCTGCGAAAGGAACTACGTATTTGTACTGATTCTTTGTTTTACAATTAGTGATATGTTTGCGCGACTAAACAAACTATGACTATGTCGCAACTCTGCACTAAACTTTGGATGCATGTTATTTTATCAATTAAAAATAATAATGCATTCATAAGCTCATCCGTTGAAAAGAAATTGCACGACCAGTTGCACAACGAATTACTCGCATGCGGTTGTGTCGTTTTAATCATCAATGGCATGCCCGATCACATTCATTTATTATTTGAGCAAAATCATAAAATGTCTGTTGAGGAAATTATCAAACAAGTGAAAACCAACAGTTCCCGGTGGATGAATGAGAAAAATTTAATCTCCCGCAAATTCACCTGGGAAAAGGGCTACGCAGCATACTCCGTGAGCGAATCAGAAATTCAAAAAGTATTCCATACCATATTTATGCAAAAATTTCGTCACGGAAATCAAACGTTTAAGGATGAGTATGAGGAGTTGAGTATGGCGCATGGGTTGGGGAGGAGGTGATAAATTCAATTTACCTACATTTTAAAAAGTATTTAAATACGTATTTGTACCGATTTTTTGCAACGCACTCCGCACTATGTTTGCATAAAAAATCAGTATGAAAAAACTGCTAATTACATTCACATTCATGTCCGGTCTGATAAGCACGTCAAGCGCGCAAACTGCCAGTTTGTTATCGGGTGGTCCGTCTGTTTCACTCAGTGAACTGGAATTTAAACAAGAGCCCGGCCGTCTGGTAAAATCGGATGGTACAATCCTGGAAGGCTCCATAACGTTTTCGATGACAAATGATGGTTCTTTGTATTATTTTAAAAAGGACAAGGATCAGATAGGTGAAAAAATTAAGGCCAAAGATTTAAAGTCATTAACATTTAACAACGGGCGTAATTTTTCTGTTTACGAAAACAGTTTGTATGAATTGATTAGTCCCGTAAATAAAAAAATAGTTATATACAGAAAGTTTTCATCGTTCGGGATTTTAGGAACTACAATTGAAGGAGGAAAAGCAAAAGGTCATTTTAAAGATTATGTGTGTATTCCTGGCAAGTTGGAATTAACATCTACGGAAAGCATAAAATTTATGAATTCATTTGACACAACTGTGTCTGCACTTCTGACTGATTGCCCGGAGCTAAGCAATAAGATAAAAGAAAGAAAGGATGGGTATAAAATGAACTTATTGACTGCTCCCGGACCTGTATGGATGCGCATTGCCAGAGAATATGAGAATTGTGAATGAACATAAGTTAGGTTAATATAAGTCGACTCTTTGCGGATTTTATATCACCCCTAAAGGGGTTTGTAGGTTTGGGTATATTTTACTGTTACAAAAATACCACCCCTACGGGGTTAAGTATTTTACAAGGGAGCAGAAGTTGTTTTGTATTTCCACTTGTCCCTGACGGCCTTCAAATGTACTTTTTCGAATTCGTCTCTTGTTTTACAGGTGGAACACCAGCCAATGCTTTCAAAATGATTGGTGAACCATGCTTCATTAATTTCTCCTTTGTCGTTTAAATAACCTCCGTATACTTCTTTTAATGCGATTTGATGAAGTTGAATGTATGACAAGGGTTTATGTACATCATTTTGATAATTTTCTCTGGGAATGGCCAATGTGCTATTGCCACTGAAAAAGTACCACACTCCATTTATTTTTTCACCACACAATAATTTAATTTCATCCTGAGTGCATAATTTATCTTGACATGGAACTAAAATATTTGTTATAAATCGATCTTTTGTCCTATTGAAGCAAAGTAAACTATCAATATAATATCTCCACATTATTTCTCCCTGCATTGATTCCAACTTATTCTCGCACCAGAATCCAGTAGTATCATTAACCCTTTTATAAACATTGTTATATTCTTCTTCTCCAACAGTATTTTTAGATACCAACATATATTGACTTGAATTTTTGCGTTCATTTGAACAGGAAAAAACAATCAAAAAAAGGGGTATAAAAAATCTAACGTTTTTTAATATATCCATCTTGTCCTAACTGACGGTTAAATATCCAAGTATAATTTGTAACATAATGACAGTCTAAAAATCCGTGTGGGGCACTGGCGGGAATGCGAACCCGCCCCCCTTTTTTTACCCTATCCATTCCGTTAATGGGGCATTGTGGAGCAATTCCGTCTTGAAGCCACTTTGCGTCATTGGTTTCATCTGAACCATATTGCCAGACAGATTCATATTGAGCGGGCAAATAGCCGCTACAGGCATTTTCAGGAGCAAGTACGTAAAAATTACCAATATGGATATTATTTTGAATCAATTTATTAATTATTCCTAAACTATAAGCATAACCCATACTGTGAGCAACAATATCTATTGTATCAATAATTTTTCCACTTCCGTCCTTTCGGCAAAAGAAAGTGCCATCATTTAGTTTATTTATAAAATCGTCTCCCGCTTTTAGCCCATTTGCCTCACGCTCAGTAAATCCTGATTTATTTGGATCAGTATCTAAAAGTACATTATCTGTTTCTATAAACCCTAGGTTTTGATTCCAAAGAAATCCGTTAAACGAAGTTACAAGGCCCGAGGAAATCATGCTGGTAAGAAAAGTCATTTTTGACTTGTGATTTGAAGTTGTAATAGAATGATGTCCATCGGCGTAAACAATATTTCGGGTTCCTATTTTATCGCTAAAACTGATATCTATACCTTCCCAATAATTATTTACGTCCACTGCCGATGCAACATCAGGCGGCTTTGGAAATTCTTGGTCGGGAGATGGATAATTTCTATAGCCGTTTACAAATAAAAGCAAATTATTTCTTGGCAGTGTTGATTTGAGATAGATCTCCATATTAGTTAACCTGCTTTTGGGTACTCTAATATATATAGCATGATTTATTATCAGTTGGGAATTAACAGCATCTGTTTCTATATTATTTTTTGGTATTACACTATCTCTGAAGACTTCAACATAGATAGTAAAATTTTCATATGATATTCCTTCGATGCAAATATTTTTGAATGTTTTTGTTAAGCCTCGTTGCTCTTTTGGGACGGAGAATGATTTCCCATTTAGATATGCAGATTTAATTTTTCCTAACAACTTAATGCCTGTAATTAAATAGTCATCCATCTCCGCTTTCTCATCTCCATCAAATATTTCCATCAGGCTCGCGGGATCACGCATGGCGTCCCACTGATATTTGTTGAGCGCTGTTCCACCATTATAATCAAGCAGGTTATCCGTGCTGCCTTTAATTACTTTGGTGAATTCGTCAAACGGATGACTTAAGTTGAATGCTCCGTGTGCGAGTTCATGGGCAAGTGCAATTTGCGATTGCTGATTGCCGGTGGATGAATTAAATAAATAGCCGATGTGATATCCCCTTGGCATTAATCCTGCAATAACGCTGTCGGGAGCGTAGTAGCTGACCAGGAGGTAATAATTTGTTCCATCATAATAGGGTTGTTTGCGTAGTTGCTTGTTGAGGTTATTCATTTCCTTGCTGTACTTGCTGAGCATTCCGCTTTCGATTGAAATTTTATTGTCGTGGTTGGAATCCCAGGTGCTGTCGGGTATTAATGTGGGCGCAATATCTACATCCCACTGTACAACAGACGAAGTATAAACGGTATTTAATGCGGTCTGAATTTTCTCTTTATCCGCGGAAAGATCTTTTCCTAACGGAACCAGTACCAACTTGTGATTTATTTTTTTGTAACCTGCGAGATCAACTTTACCAATGTAAATGATGCTGTCTTTTTTTCTGTAAGCAGCAAATAATTCCTGTCCGTCTTTATCCGGGCCACCTATAACAGTTAGTTCGCAGGTGCTGCCTTTTCTTTTTGCATAATAAATTGTGCCGGTGCCGGTGATAAAAAAGATACTGTCTTTATTGATCTTTGATGTTGTTATTTCTGCAGTGAGCAGATCCATCTTTGCAGTTTCAATGGATTTCCAGTTTACAATTTGACGATGAGCCGAATCCCCGAGATCTTTTATAGTCGTATAATAATTGTTGAGGTGGATATATTGATAGCTGTCATAACCATATTTCTGTTTTGCTGAAGGACTGAATTTTACCGAAGCCTGAGAGGTGTTCAATACGTTTTTCTCAGCCGGAACAGCGCCTTTTCCTTTTCCGGATTTACCAATTAGCTTTACATTCCCATCTCCATCCACATCATAAATATTTCCGTCTTTATCTTTTATTGTTTCTTCATCAGGAGGGGAATAGCTCACTGTTGTTGTTTCTCCTGTTGATCCGGTTATGGTAATTGTTCCGGTGGAAGTATCTGCCTTTATATCTTTAATTGTAAAATTTACTTTTGAATCAGTGGTATCCTGACCGGTTTTCATCGTTCCTGTTGCGAGCCATTTATCCATTCCTTCAGTCAGCGCTTTTACTTCACCCATGACCATAACATGATCTTCATTCACAAAAATGCTGCTGAATGAAACACCGACTGCTGAATACCAGAATGGAACAGAAATACTTCCGAGACCTGAATAAAAACCATTGCTGCCATGGATCTGGTTAACCTTCATTTCAAATTGTCCGACCTGAAAAATCATTCCCGGCCACGCTGCGACAAGCGGTTTGATATTTTGTTGTGTTCCGGTGAGTAGTGCATCTCCGCACCCGTATTGGGAAAGAGCAGGTGTTTTGAACGTTGCCAGGTTACTGACCGGACCAATAAATCCATCAGATGCAGTGCCTTGTACCTGTGCTTCATAAGTGGTGAGTGGTTCCAGATCGTATGCTTTGGAACTGCTGTTGCTTGTGGTGTTTTCAAACCATTCCAGCGCACCTTGTTTGCGGTAACTGATGCTGTAATGATCATACACGGCAATAGAATCCCATACAAATTTTGCTATGCGCGCAGTGAGTGGAATTGCCTGCAGGTTTAGTTTGAGTGCATCACCCATCCCTTCGTATTTGCTGCCATAGCGAAAAGTACAAACAGCGCTATAACCTTTATTTTTGAAAAGATCAGCGCCACTTTTATCAATGGCACGAACCCGCCAGGCATATTGCATTCCGGCATTCAACGGAGGTTCGGTGATTCCGTAATTCAAGGTGCTGAAATCAGTTGTAACAGAATAAACCGGTGGAATTGTCTGCACAATATTATTTGGATTTGCTCCGTCCGGACGAATTTCCCAAAGCTCAAAAAGATATTCGGTGCTTCCTGCAGAGTTCATAGATCCCATGTTCATTGGAGTCCAGCTGAACGTAATTTGTTGCGGAATATTTGTCTTGAGTTCGTTTTCACAGGCTGGAAAATTTAATTGGGGAGGGTCACTCAGTGTCATCCAGGCACTTGCACAGCTTTCGTTGCTCACCACAATATTATTCGGATTGTAATAATCATAAGCTGTAAGGCAGATTTTATAATAACCTTCCGGCAATGCTTTTCTTTTTTCATAGTCGGATTTGCTGATCCCATTGAAATCGAGATTTTTGCTATCCAGCAGCTGTGCTAAAATATCACTGTTTACTTCAACTGGTACACCCGGCTCAATTGTTACCGGCGGACATTTATAAAATGATTTCGTTTGTAATGTAAACCCCGAGCCTTCTATTTTTAATACTAAGCGAACAGTATAAATTGGTTTTGTGAGATCTTTCAGCAGAACTATGATATGCAGTTTTTCAGAACCAGGTGAAGCATAATCGGGCAGATAACCGGAATAGGGAGGAACAAGTTGTGTCGTTAATTGAACCGGATAGGTTTGGGCAAACGCCGCCGCCTGATTCATCAGAAAAAACAAAATAAAAAAACGCTGAATAAAAATTTTCACGCGATGAAAATAGAAATAGCGTGCATGCTAAATCTAGGTGTTTGTACCTGATTTGTACGTACACGATGTCCATAATAGCGTTCCATTGGAACGCTATATTGCGAATAAAAAGACGATTTTTTTATTTCGTCCCGTAGGCACGATATATTATTTCAAATACCTTTTCGGCGTTTTGATCGTCAATGCACGATGCATCATTCCGATTTGTTTTGGAGAAAAATAATTGCAGGATTTAAAACCTCCCATCATATTATTCGTGCGCCCGTCTGTGGTTGAAGAGGAGGTATCAAAAGCCCAGGGAAAATCTTTATCAGGCCCAGGCTGCGGACAATTACCCGGCCATGGACCGAATACATCATCCAGATATTCCGGATCATTTGCAGAGGAGGCGCAATTAGCCGGGGCTCCTCCACCATTATAAGTATGTAAAAGATCGAGTACATGTCCCATTTCGTGAGCAAGCGTTCCTGTACCATTTCCATCGGCTACATCATTTCCTTTGTGATAAAAATTAAGCAGGATGATCCACATATCGTCTTTCATATTAAACGAAGGAAATATAGAAATGCCTGCCGCATTCCCATACTTTCCATTGGTGAAACAAATATTCAATTCGTTCAACCGCGTTGAATCTGTTTTTTTAATTTCATTGATCAGTTCGGTTCCGTTTATAGAATGAAGAAGTTTTGAGTTCCTGTAAAAATAAATTCCCACAAGTTCGAAACGAATATATGTTTTCGAAAGCTCATGTACACCTGGGATAGGATCGGAGGGAGGAGGATTGCTCGCATAAAAATCATTCAGGTATTGGCAATACACTTTTAATTGTTTGAGTCCGGTTTCTGTGTTTTGAAAATTTTCTTCTCCGCTGTCGTTCTGAAAAACATTAAAATTCAACAGGATCACTTTATCCGGATCATCTTTTTTCGGAATGTAAAATGCGGGAGGATTTACTGTTGGAGCGGTTTCTTGTTTGGCAGAACTGGTTTGCACAGCAGGCATTTTACCAATCGACTGACTGTTGAATGTACCACCGGTAAATTTTGGAAGTGTGCCAGGAGGAGTAGGTTTGATCTGGGAGAAACTGTTTAAAAAAGAAAACAGGAGACTGAATACTATACATATTTTTCTCATGTTTTCTGCTAAACAATTATTGAGCCAAAAAGTCAATAGCATTTTAAAAAGACATCCGTGTTCATTTATTCACAGTTTTTATTCTTTATTTATTGTGTTCATGATTGCTTCGCAGTTCTTTTGCTTCCCCAAAAGAAACGAACCAAAGAAAAAGGGACCACGAAAGCCAACCTGAAGTCTTCGCTTGTCGCACCAAACAGCGCCTCCAAGCCGCGAAACTTCGGGTTCACACCTTTCGTGGACGTCAGCGCACTTTTTAAACAAAAAAACAAAAATTACAGACTAAAATCTCAAGTACTATAATTCACATCACAATATTCACAATCTTTTTAGGGACGATGATTATTTTTTTAGGGGTTTTGCCTTCCAGGAATTTGATGGTTTCCTCGTTGCCCATGACTTCTTTTTCAATTTCAGGAATACCGAGTGCAAGCGACAATTCCATTTTGAAACGTGTTTTTCCATTGAAGGAAACGGGATAAGCAAATGAATCATCTACCATGTATTCCTCTTTATAGTCAGGGAATTTTGCATAGGTTATGCTTTCAGTATGTCCGAGTAAACTCCAGAGCTCTTCTGCAATATGCGGTGCATAAGGAGAAAGGAGAATACACAAAGGTTCAAGTATTTCGCGCTTGTTGCATTTCAGTTCGGTCAATTCATTTACACAGATCATAAAGTTACTCACAGATGTGTTGAACGAAAACCGTTCTATATCATCGTGTATTTTTTTGATGGTTTTGTGCAGGGTTTTTAATTCTGCTTTCGTCGCGACCTCATCCCTGCCTTCTCCTCCAGGAGAAGGAGTACTAGCCGATTGGAATGGTTCGTACAATCTCCAGAGTTTTTTCAGAAAACCGGAAACTCCTGTGATCCCATTGGTATTCCAGGGTTTGCTTTGTTCAAGTGGACCAAGAAACATTTCGTAAAGGCGAAGACAATCTGCACCGTACTCATCGCAGATTTTGTCAGGACTAACTACATTATATTTCGACTTGGACATTTTTTCAACCTCGTTGCCGCAGATGTATTTCCCGTCTTCCAGTTCAAATGTTGCATCGGAAAAATCTTCCCGCCATTTTTTAAAAGCTTCAATATCCAATATATTATTTGATACAATATTTACATCCACGTGTAATGGCGTTGTGTCATAATTTTTTTTCAAACCATTGGAAACAAATTTTTTTGTTCCGTTTACTCTATACACAAAACAAGATGTTCCCTGTATCATCCCCTGGTTAATCAGTTTCTTCGCCGGCTCATCAATAGCAATAAAGCCCATGTCTTTCAAAAACATAGTCCAGAAGCGCACGTACAGCAAATGCCCCGTAGCGTGTTCGCTTCCGCCCAAATACAGATCAACGTTTTGCCAGTAATCAGCAGCTTCCTTGCTTACAAATTCTTTTTTATTGTGCGCATCCATATAGCGCAGGTAATACCAGCTGCTGCCGGCCCAGCCAGGCATCGTGCTATGTTCGTATTCATATTTATTTTGATACTTCCAGTCTTTTGCACGTGCCAATGGTGGCTCACCTGTTTCAGTCGGCAAAAATTTATCCACTTCAGGAAGGATCAGCGGCAACTCGCTTTCTGCAAGCACATAGGGTACTCCCTCTTTATAATATACGGGAATAGGCTCTCCCCAATAACGTTGACGACCAAATACGGCATCGCGTAAACGATAATTTATTTTTCCTTTTCCGAGATCACGTTTTTCAATTTCCTGGATGGCACGTTTAACGGCATCTTTAACATCCAATCCGTTTAAAAAATCAGAGTTGATTAGTTTTCCTTCTTTTGCATCGTAGGACTCCTTGCTTAAATCTCCTCCGGCAACGACTTCAATAATGGGCAGATCAAAATGTTTTGCAAAAGCATAATCGCGTGAGTCATGACCCGGAACAGCCATTACAGCACCTGTTCCATAACCAGCAAGTACATAATCGCCAATCCATACCGGAACCGGCTTTCCTGTAAACGGATGTTCAACATACGCACCTGTGAATTGACCGGTGATTTTTTTTACATCGGCCATGCGCTCACGTTCGCTGCGGTTTTTAGCAAATGTTACGTAATCATCAACTGCTTTTTTGTATTCAGGAGTTGTAATTTTTTCCACCAGCTCATGTTCCGGCGCAAGCGTAACAAATGAAACTCCGAAAACAGTATCGGGGCGGGTGGTGAAGACTTCAATGTCCTCACCTCCCTGCCTCCTCTCCCCAAGAGAGGAGGGGGCTAGCTCACAGGCATTCTTAATTTTTTCTAATACAACATCAACTTGATACTCAACTTCAGAATTAGTGAAACGGATTATCTGGTATCCAAGCTGATTCAAAATAGTAGTTCGTAATTCGTCAAGCTCTTTTTGCAGTGCTGTGTTGTGATAACCCCCATCAACTTCGACAATAATTTTTTTCTCCAAACAAACAAAGTCAACAATGAATTGATCAATCGGATGTTGTCTTCTGAATTTAAACGTGGTTGATCTGTTTCTCAAGGCTTCCCATAAAACAGATTCAGCTTTTGTAGAATCTTTTCTGTTTTCTTTTGCGCGCTCCAAAAGTGTTTTGATGATTTCAGTTTTACCCGTAAGATAGCTAGCGCGATTGCCTTCCTCTCCGGAGGAGAGGGCAGGGGAGAGGACTTTAAACCTCAAACTCGCGCCCTCTGATTTCCCGATCCAATTCCTCTGTGCCTCTTTCAAGCTTTCAGTCCAGTCAATTTTATCCAGTCCGTCCAGCAAACGTTGTGCATATGCGGTAATACGCATACTCCATTGTTTCATCAGCTTGCGTTCAACCGGATATCCTCCGCGTTCGCTTACTCCGTCTTTTACTTCATCATTTGCGAGAACGGTTCCCAGTTGCGGACACCAGTTCACATAGGCTTCGCCCAGATAAGCAATGCGATAACACATTAAAATATCGCTGCGCTCTTTTTCATTGAATGATTTCCAGTCGGCTGCAGAAAATGGTTTGTTTTTTTCTTCATCACAGACAGCATCTATTGCGTTATTCCCATTCTTTTCGAATTCGGCGATCAGCGTTTCAATTTTTTCGGCGCGATTTGTTTTCTTATTATACCAGGAATTAAACAGCTGGATAAAAATCCATTGTGTCCACTTGTAATACGCCGGATCTGATGTACGTACTTCACGGTCCCAATCGAATGAGAAACCTATTTTATCCAGCTGTTCACGGTACCTTTTTATATTTTGTTCAGTCGTGATAGCAGGATGCTGGCCGGTTTGAATCGCATATTGTTCAGCAGGCAAGCCAAAGGAATCGTAACCCATAGGATGTAGCACATTGAATCCTTTGAGACGTTTGTATCTTGCTAAAATATCTGATGCGATATAACCGAGCGGATGTCCAACATGTAGACCTGCACCGGATGGGTATGGAAACATATCCAATACATAATATTTTGGCTTTGCAGAATGATCTTCTGCTTTAAAAGTCTTCTTTTTTGCCCACTCGGCCTGCCATTTCTTTTCTATTTCCCTGAAATTGTATTCCATAATTGGTTGAAATATTGTTAATTCTCACAAAATCCTCAAGAGTTCCCTTTTTGAGAGGACTACGAATTTATGGAAAAGGAATTGTTTTTGCATCTTTATGATAGAGCAAAGATGTATAGGCTGATTCAGGATGAAAAATAAAGTGTTTTTAATATCACTCATTGGGATAGTGCAGGTTCAGGCATTTGGATTACAACTTAAAAGTATGCCCGATACAACCTTGCTCTGTAAAACCTGGATTGTTTCGGAGAGTAAATTTCCGGAAGAGATTACGTTTGCTAAATATGAAGGAAGGCCTTCTGTTAATGATACTTCAAAGACATTCAGGCTTTACGAGTTTAAAACCGACGGAACCGTTATAGTTACACAATACTGGCAAAATGGATACCTGAAAAAAGCAACAGGAGGAAGTATCAGAACAACAGTTAAAGTGGAAAAGTGGACCTTGAAGAGGAAAGAGTTAACCTGGGAAAGAATGGCTGGCAACCTCAGCACGGATGAACAGCTCGGTGATGAATGGAAAGATAAAGTCTCCCGCATCCAATGGAAGGACATATATTACTACAGAATCGAGATACTTGATACGGAGAAGATGAAACTACGAATGATCAATACTAAAAGGGAAGAAATAAAAAAATGAACGCTAAAGGATCTCCAGTCAAAAAATATATTTTCTTGTTTTTATTAAGTGGAATACTACAGATGCAGATGAACGCACAACAAAATAATTATTCTGAATTGCTGCCAAACAAAAAATGGCAAAGGATTTCAAATCCATTTCCGAATGATTCCGTCATGTTCATGCTAAACACAGATGATCCGGATGTTGAGGAGGAAAGTTATAAGGAAGGGTTTGTATTTAATTCCGATGGAACAATTTCGAATTGGATTTCCGGTCATCTCAGATGCGATATCGGACATATGATTGTCCAAAAAAGCAGCTGGACTCTCGTCGATAACAAATTGCTTATTTCAATGAGTGGGAAAATGATAGGTTATGATGATTTTAATTACAAGGAAACCTATTTTATAACTGATATTTCTTCAAAAAAAGAAATACAATCAGGAATTAAAAAAATACTGCTCACTAAAAATACAAAGTGAAACGGAAGCTTTTAAATAGTTTTGTTTTAGTACTGATCTGTTATACCATGACAGCCCAATCTGAATTTAATGCAAAACAGATCTGTAAAAGCTGGGTGATGGACGGATATCTCGCTCCGGGCTCGACTATTAATTATAAAATATACAATGGAATTGAAGACACAACAATTTCTTTTACAGTATATTTATTTAAAGAGAATGGAACAGTTGAGCCGACCGAGCATTATGCAAGGATTCCCATTGACTGGAAGACAGCAAAGCCATGTGGAAATGGAGATCCATATATTGAATCTTCATCCTGGTATGTAAAAGGACATCATTTGTATTGGACAATCATCACGGGATTAAGAGGCGAAATGCAGTTTTACACAACAATTAGTAAATACAAAATCGTTTCTGTTACAGATACGCAGATGGCATTAAAATTGATTAGTTCAGATTCAAAATCAAATCTTATTCCTGATCCAAAATAACATGAAACGTCTGTTCATTATATGTCTCTTTTTTATTGCCTGTTCAGGATTTGCACAACTTCCTGTCTTTGCGAAATCACTGCTGCACGTATGGGTTGTGGACAGCGGAACGTTTCCGGATAATGTTATAAAAATGAAAGCATATGATGCTGCTACAGATTCCAGTCGTTTTTATCAGAGTTACGAATTTCTTGAAAAAGGTGAAATTGAATTCAGGATGCATTACACGCGGGGACTACTCATGTGTGGTAATGGAACGCCTTATTTGAAAAAGGGCAGCTGGTTTTTTAAGAATCAATACGTGCGGATTAAACTGTCGGGTGGATATTTTGCTGCAGGAACATACAGGTATGATCTGCTCTACAAAGTGGAATGGGCTTCGGATGATAAACTGGTTTTGAAAAAGGTGAATACGTATGTTAATCAACGTTGTGAGTCATGTATAAAGTAAAACTCTCTGCTTTATTCATATGCCTGGCAACAGTGTTGTTTGCTCAAAAACCTGTGAACGATACAATCGATATAAAAAAACTTTGCAGGGAATGGAAACTGGTCAGTCATAATTTTCCGGACAGTACAATTACGCTGACTACTGTAAAAAAAGAAGATGCAAAACTGGTCTATCATACCTATGAGTTTAAATCCAACGGCGAATTGGCTTACCAGGAACATGCTCCGGAAGTTATATACAGATGTGGTCTCGGAATGCCTTATTTAGATGAATCGTTGTGGATCCGGAGTGGTCAGTACGTGCGGATAAAACAGACCGGAGGCGTTATGAAAGGAGAAAAATATAAATACGATCTTTTGTACAAAGTTGAATTATCTGCGGATAAACTGATTCTTACAAAAGTTAAAACGTATACTAACAAACACTGCGACCCGTGTGTAGAATAAAAATATTCGTTTTATTTTTCTTTGCTGTTTCAGGACTAATTGCGCAAAATCCTCAAGCGGATAATATTAACATTCATAAATTGTATAAGAGCTGGAAGCTTACAGGCAGAAGGTTTCCGGATAGTACCGTAACATTCGCAGCGGTAAAAAATGAAGATAAAAAGGGTGTATACTATGCATATACGTTTAAAAAAACGGGAGAATTGGTTTACAATGAAAACTGGCCCGGAAATACACGAAAATGTGGAGTTGGCGCAAGCTATTATGAATCGGGATGTAAATGGAAAGTAAAAGACAATAATATCATAAATGTCTTTATTACAGGAGGAGGCCTTGAGCAAGATGGCTCTTTTTGTTATGACCTTGATTATAGAATAACACTTCTTTCCGATGATAAAATGGAACTTAAACTGGTTAAAGTATACAGGATGGAGTCGGCGTATTAGGATTTTCTTAGAAAGCTTAGCCCTAACCCAATTCCGGGTTTTCCACAGTCCCCGTTTGATAACCTGTTTTAATCCCCGATTTTTCAAGGCAGCAAATTGGGTAATTTGGTTGGTCTAATTTAAAGTCTGTGTCCGAACAAAAATATTCAAAGCTGCGTCTGCATTCCTCTTCGGTTACGACCGTTGTGAGTTTATCGCTTGTTTTATTTATGTTGGGACTGGTTGGCCTGATTATTCTCAACACCAAAAAAATAGCAGATCATTTTAAGGAGACGATCGGGTTCCAGATCATCATGAGTGATGCCGCCAAAGATGCGGACATTGAAAAACTGCAGAAACTGCTGGATGGCTCCACATTTGTTAAATCAACCCAGTTTATTTCCAAAGAAGATGCAGCCAAAACATTGCAGCAGGACCTGGGTGAAGATTTTGTTTCCTTCATTGGGTACAACCCGCTCAAGGCCTCTATCGACGTACGTTTTAAGGCTGAGTATGCAGTACCCGACAGCATTGCATGGATCGAACAGCAGCTGATGGCGAATAAAGTTGTAAAGGAAGTTTTATACCCAAGGGAACTCGTCAGTAAAATGAACCAGAACATGAAAAAGGTTGCCTTTGTGATCCTGGCTTTCAGTGCCATCCTTATGGTAATTGCATTGGCCCTCATCAATAATACGATCCGTTTATCTATTTACTCCAAACGCTTTATTATTAAAACCATGCAGCTGGTAGGCGCCACACAAGGCTTCATCCGTTTACCTTTTATATTGAAAGGGATTCGTCAGGGCGTTTACGGAGCTATCATTGCAATTTTGATGTTGATGGGTATTTTGTATTTCGCGCAAAGACAAATTCCCGAACTGGTGGTCGTGCAGGATCCGCAAATGCTGGCTTCTTTATTCGGAATGGTAATTGCCTTGGGTATCGCCATAGGCGCGATCAGTACAGCACTTGCCGTCAGGAAATACCTGCGGTTAAGGACGAGTGAACTGTATTACTAAAAATGTATTTCAAATTTTTTTCGCAAACAAAAGCACCGGATTCAAACTTTGTGACCTTTGTGAATTCTCTGCGTTCTCTGTGGTTGATTTTTCTTTTTAATATCATACCTGATTAACACTATTTAACGACCATTCAGCAATATTTAACACTCTTTACGTTCTTAATACTTATTGCTAAACATATTTACTTAAATTTGCCCCGTCGTTGCATTTGCAACAAAAAAATTGACCCATGACAAAAGGAAAAAAAGAAGGTTTCGCATTCGGTAAACTAAACTACCAGATCCTGTTAGCTGGAGTTGCATTAATTGTAATTGGTTTTATATTAATGTCAGGCGGAGGTTCAGACGATCCTAATGTCTTTAATCCTGAAATATTCAGTCCGCGCCGGATCACTGTTGCGCCAATTGTTGTACTGTTGGGTTTTGCCACAGTTATGGCTGCAGTAATGAAGAAATCAAAAGACGCGAGCGATTCTAAGGAATCATAGGGAATAAGTTATTAGGCTCTTGAGTTATTAAGTTATTAAGGTCCTCAATAACCCAATTCCCTAATAACATAATAACTTACCCCCAATGTCAATTCTCCAGGCAATCATTTTAGCAATCATCGAAGGCATCACGGAATTTCTTCCGGTTTCCTCAACGGGTCATATGGTTATTGCTTCATCTATAATGGGTATTGCATCTGTTCCTTTTGTGAAATTATTTACGGTTGTTATACAGTTCGGTGCGATTTTATCGGTTGTGGTGCTTTACTGGAAACGTTTTTTAGGGAAGATAGATTTTGATTTTTATAAAAAGTTGATTCTCGCATTTATACCCGCAGCCATATTCGGTGTTTTATTTAAAAAGCATATTGATGCGATGCTGGAGAATGTGCTAGTTGTGGCATCCGCACTTTTAATCGGTGGAATTATTTTTTTGCTTCTTGATAAATGGATTAAAAAGCAAGATGAACAAGGTGCTTCAGAACTGAAATCAGATTCAGGAGCGTTTAAGATCGGTCTGTTCCAGGTAGTATCTGCCATGTTTCCTGGAACGTCCAGGTCAGCTGCAACTATACTAGGCGGACTTACCCAAAAGCTTAACAAAAAAGCTGCAGCGGAGTTTTCATTTTTCCTTGCCGTTCCAACTATGTTTGCTGCTACAGTCAAGGATTTATACGACTTCTATAAAGAAGGAACCGGTTTTCACGAGGGTGAATTGAAACTGCTCATCATTGGAAACGTGATTGCATTTATTGTCGCCATGCTAGCTATCCGTTCTTTCATTAACTACCTTACCAAACACGGCTTTAAAGTTTTTGGGTACTACCGTATCGCAGCCGGATTGATCATTATTATCCTCTACCTGATGGGTTATAATCTGCAGATGCTTTAATACAGTTTTAATTTCATGAACAGTTTTTCCGAAGGTCGTGTAATTCTTATCAATAAACCATATCAATGGACTTCATTCGATGCGGTGCGAAAAATAGGCGGACTGATAAAAAAGTACAAAGCGGATAAGCCCATAAAGCCTAAGCAGATTACTGATAAGCCGCCTAAAAACCTGAGGATAGGTCATGCCGGAACTCTTGATCCGCTTGCAACCGGACTACTGATCATTTGTACAGGAAAATTCACGAGGCAAATAGAAGATTATCAGTCTCAGGAAAAGGAATATACCGGAACTATTTGTTTAGGCGCAACAACAGCCAGCTATGATCTGGAGAACCCTGTTGACCAGACTTTCCCGACAGCGCACATTACAGAAGAGCTGATCCGGGAAACAGTTAAGAAACTCACCGGACAATTTGAACAGACTCCTCCGATTTTTTCAGCGGTAAAAGTGAATGGCAAAAGAGCCTATGATCTTGCCAGGGCTGGTAAAACTCCGGAAATAAAGGCCAAAACGATTACCGTTTCTGAATTTGAGATCAGCAATATTCAAATGCCAACTATTGATTTCCGCATTGTTTGCAGCAAAGGTACTTATATCCGTTCACTGGCGAGGGATTTGGGACTTGCACTTAAGAGCGGCGCCCATCTCACAGCCCTGTGCCGCACGCGTATCGGCGGATTTAAACTTTCCGAAGCCCAGGAATTCGCCCAGTTTGAAAAGGAATTGGCATCTGCGTTCGCGTCCAAAGAAGGAGAGATTTTACCCGATAAATAACTATTTACTTGACAAGGGCTTCCTGTTGTATTATCTTCGCGCTCTCATTTATGAATATTGTTTAATCCCGTAAGATTAAACGACTCGGAACAAACGCACTACTCCTGTTTGTTTTACCTCGATCAATCTTCGGAAAAATAAAAAACAAACTATGAAATTATCACAATTTAAATTCAATTTACCGAAAGAACTCCTTGCTGATACGCCTGCAAAGAACCGTGATGAAGCCCGTTTAATGGTTATCGACCGCAAAACCGGAAAGATCCAGCATAAAGTTTTTAAAGACCTGCTTACTTATTTCGGCGACGGAGATGTAATGATCCTGAACGATACAAAAGTTTTTCCTGCACGTATGTGGGGGAATAAAGAAAAGACCGGTGCCAAGATCGAAGTGTTTTTGCTGCGCGAATTAAACCGCGAAAGCCGCCTGTGGGACGTATTGGTAGATCCAGCACGTAAAATCCGTATCGGTAATAAATTATATTTTGGTGAAAACGACCTGCTCGTTGCTGAAGTAATTGATAATACTACATCACGCGGCCGTACGCTGCGTTTCTTATTCGATGGTCCTTACGAAGAATTTAAAAAAACACTGGAAGTGCTTGGACAAACTCCTCTTCCTAAATACATCAAACGTCACCCAACGCCTGAGGACGCTGAACGTTACCAGACAGTTTATGCAAAGAAAGAAGGAGCTGTTGCTGCACCGACTGCAGGGCTTCACTTTAGCAAGCAATTGCTAAAAAAGCTGGAACTGAAAGGCGTAAACTTCGCTAACATTACACTGCACGTAGGTTTGGGAACATTCCGTCCTGTAGAAGTAGAAGATCTGACCAAACATAAAATGGATTCTGAACAGGCTGAGATTTTACAACCTGCTGCGGACATTATCAACAAAGGAATTGCCGCAAAGAAAAAAGTGTGCTGCGTAGGTACAACTTCTATGCGTGCAATTGAAACGTCTGTATCCACAGAAGGCTTTGTAAAACCATACAGCGGCTGGACAAATAAATTTATTTTCCCTCCGTATGATTTCAGTATTGCTAATTGTATGATCACGAATTTCCATACGCCTGAGTCTACCTTGTTAATGATGGTAAGTGCATTTGCAGGTTACGACCTGATGATGAAAGCATACAAAGAAGCAATCAAGGAAAAATATAAGTTCTTCACCTATGGTGATGCAATGTTAATCCTGTAAGACATCAACGAATTACGAAAAAAGGACGAATATACGAATGGTCATATCCGATCATTCGTATATTCATAAATTCGTTTTATATTCGTAATTGACTGATGGATTTACCTCTCAAGAAATATGTTATCATCGTAGCAGGCGGCAGCGGAACACGCATGCAGTCGGTTGTTCCCAAACAATTTATAAAGCTGGATGGTAAACCTGTTTTAATCCACAGCATTTCCAGGTTCAGCGAATGCGGTCTCGATCCTGAAATTATTATTGCATTACCGGCTGATCAATTTACGGTCTGGGAAGAAATCGCAAAAGAAAATAAACTTTCAACGCCTGTTAAAATTATCGAAGGAGGGGAAACCCGTTACCATTCCGTAAAAAATGCATTACAACTTGTCACGGAAAATGGCCTTGTTGCTGTGCATGATGCTGTAAGGCCACTGGTAAGCACTAAAACTATTTTAGCCGCATTCCGTGATGCAGAGATGTATGGGAATGCCGTTCCTGCTATTCCGCTAAATGATTCCATCCGAAAAATAGAAGACGGAAAAAGCATGGCTGTTGATCGTTCACGTTATTGCATTATCCAGACTCCACAATGTTTTAAAACGTCCATTCTTAAAAAAGCATATCAGAAGGAATACAAATTGACCTTCACAGATGACGCTTCTGTTGTTGAAGCCAGCGGAGTACAAATACACCTGATTGATGGAACGCCGGAAAATATCAAGATCACAAACCCGCAGGATCTTATTGTGGCAGAGGCGATTTTAAAGATGAAACCGGCGGAGTCAACAAAATAATCAGACCAATTTTTTAACCTTGCTGTCTGCACAAAGCTGAACTTTATCCACATCAACAGCTTCAATCAGATTCAATCCTGGTTTTTTCCCTTTTTCAATACTTCCGAGTTCATTCTCGAAACCAAGGAACGAAGCACCATTCAGAGTTGCCCAGGTTAATAAAGTCTGTAAAGGAATTTGCGGAGCATGTTTTGAAATTACTTTTAATTCATCCAAAATTGAGAGTGAATGATTAGAAGCGAGACTATCTGTGCCGATTGTGCAGGTAGCATTTGCATCAACGAATGATTGATAGTCAGGCAATTTGTTTTCGATATAGAGATTTGCATTGGGACAAAAACACCAATAGGAATTTATGAATGACGAATGACGAATTACAATTTGCTTTCCTTGTCCTTCAAAATATCTTTGGGTAAACAAAATATCTTCCCGACTTGCAAATGTATTATGAACCCAAAGCATTTTAACTGATTTTGAAAAGTATGGAAGAGTTGAACGTAAAGAATTTTCACCGGTCTTATTAATGTAATCTAAGTTGATTCCCATTTTACTGAACAAGTCAAAAATGCTTCCGCTTTTGCTGATAAACAATTCGCTTTCGGCTAAACTTTCCTGGTTGTGATAACTGATAATTGAATTATTTTTTTCGGCATGTTCTTTTATCAACTTAAATAATTGCGGAGAAACAGAATACGGCGCATGGGGAACAATGGATGAATTGCGATTTACGAATGACGAGTTCAGATTTTCCTGGAGTTTTAACGCACTGTTGAATACCTCATTGGAACGAAGTGGATTCAAATCAAACACTTCAAAAAAAGTATGATACTTTAAATTGCCTTTAATCTTTTGCGCAAATGTTGAATCATCATTTGAAATATCCCCGACAGCAACAATGCCATTGGCAATCATTTCCTGTTCTGCTTTTTCAATTGCGGCCAGAGCCTGATCATTGGTAAATGTATTTCGTTTGGAAAGTATGCCTTTTATGAATCCCGCCATTCCAAGGTTTTCATCAATGGCACCTTTCATATGTGAAAGTTCCAGGTGACAATGTGTATTGATAAAACCCGGACAAATTATTCCCTTATAGGATTCCACTTTTGCATTTGCCGGAATCCTTGATCTTGGGAAAAATACTTCAACTATAGTTTCATTTTCATCAAGCGCAATAATACCATTTTTTATGGGCGGAGAAGAAATAGGAAAAATATAATCTGCAGTTAAATAGTGCATTGGATCAACGAATCACGAATAAAACACGAATGTACGAATTTGAAAAATCAGTAAAGAAGGAAGAAATTTCTTTATTCGTAAATTCGTGATTCGTTGATACTACTTCAGTCATAGGGGAATCACTCAAATATTCGTAAATTCGCCCTGTACAGAAGAGTTATAGCATACAGGTGGAATCAAAAAAAGACATACGTGTATTAGAACTGGAAGAGTTAAAAACCTTTTTTACTGAAAAAGGCGATAAAGCTTTTCGTGCCAAACAGGTTTATGAGTGGCTCTGGAAAAAGTCTGCACGTTCATTTGAGGAAATGACAAATCTTTCGAAAGAAACACGGGAGTTGCTTAATCAGCATTTTGTGATCAATGCGGTGGAGGTGGATGATTTCCAGGTAAGTAACGACCGCACAATAAAAGATGCCTTTAAATTATACGATGGGAATATTGTTGAAGGTGTTTTAATCCCTACAACCGAGCGTATGACGGCTTGTATTTCCTCCCAGGTTGGTTGCAGTCTTACCTGCAAATTTTGTGCGACAGGAAGACTGGCTCGTTTGCGAAACCTGGATGCAGCGGAAATTTACGACCAGGTGGTCCTCATTAAAAATCAAGCCGAAGAAAAATATAAGTTACCGCTTACCAATATTGTATATATGGGAATGGGCGAGCCGCTGTTGAATTACAGTAATGTGATGGAGTCAATTTCAAAAATTACTTCGCCTGAGGGATTGGGAATGTCGCCGCAACGGATAACGGTGTCAACTGCAGGTATTGCGAAGATGATTAAAAAACTGGGTGATGATAATGTAAAATTTAACCTGGCCTTATCGCTTCATGCTGCGAATGATGAAAAACGCAACAAAATCATGCCGATCAATGAACAGAATTCACTTGATGCCCTGGCCGAAGCGCTGAATTATTTTTATGATAAAACAGGAACGCGTGTAACGTTTGAATACATTGTGTTCAAAGATTTTAATGATTCCATAAAAGATGCACAGGAGCTGGTTGATTTCTGGAGAAGGGTTCCGAGCAAAATAAATATTATTGAATATAATCCGATTGATGGTGGAGAATTTCAGCAAACCACGGAATCAAGACTTGCTGCTTTTGTAGCACATCTTGAAAAAAATAAATTGATCGTAAATGTCCGCCGCAGCCGCGGAAAGGATATTGATGCGGCATGCGGACAATTAGCCAATAAGAATGAGCATGGCATGGAGAAACGAAAACTAAAACCAATTTGAAAAAGTTTGTTTTTATTTTTTTTTGTTTCAGTTCAGCAGTATTGTTTTCCCAAAGCAATCCGGCAAATTTTATTACAGGTACCTGGCATGGTGTGCTTTTGCAACCCGACAGCACCAGGGCTCCATTCACTAATTATGCGTTTTGGCTCGACTTGCGACAATCAGGAGATTCGGTATTCGGTGTATCTCGGATCGAAGTGAATAATACATTATTATTTGGCGTAATGAACCTGAGAGGAACATTCGTCAACAATACATTTCATTTCGAAGAAACCGGAATCCTGAACCAAAGCGTTGATAATCGTTTTTACTGGTGCATTAAAAAAGGCGACCTGGTTTATGACGCTAAACTTGGCGTGCTTAAAGGTCCATGGTCGGCTATCAGCCCTTCCACTTGTGCACCGGGAGAAATCACCGTTTATAAATCAGAAAAAATTCAGGATAACAGCGTAGCTCCCTGCCGGGAATATGTAAAGTTTGAAGAGTTTGCAAAAATGTTAAGCACACAATCTTCCCTGCTTTGTAAAATGGTTATTATAGAAAGTCTGCAATTTGATAAAAGTAAATCCACATTACTTCCTTCATCGACGCCTGCATTAAACAAAGTGGTTGAGTTACTGAAGCAGTATCCGACTGTACAGATTTTAATACTTGGTCATACGGATGATGAAGGAGATGATTCCCAGAATTTATTGTTGTCGTTTCAAAGAAGTAAAACCGTTTCTGATTATTTGGCACAAGCAGGTATAAATAAAACCAGGTTAAAATGCGAAGGCTTCGGAGAATCCCGGCCAATAGCTGACAATGATACAGAGGAAGGCAAAACAAAGAACAGAAGAGTGGAATTAGAAGTGATCTATTAACGAAAACCTCTGTCAATTTTATTGTGCAATACCATACATTCATATAACTTTGTTTAAATAAAAAAATTCTCTCCTCACAGGAGAGACAAGTTGAGGTCATGAACATAGATCAGATAAAGACGCCGGTAAAAGCAGAAATGGACGAGTTTGAGGATAAATTCCGCGATTCCATGCGTAGTTCCGTGCCCTTGCTTGATAAGATCACACACTATATTGTTAAGCGAAAAGGAAAGCAGCTTCGCCCGATGTTTGTTTTTTTGTCTGCTAAATTATGCGGACAAATGAATGAATCAACGTATCGCGCTGCAGCATTGATAGAACTTTTGCATACGGCTACGCTTGTGCATGATGATGTGGTGGATGACTCTAATATCCGTCGCGGATTTTTTTCTGTTAATGCACTTTGGAAGAATAAGATTGCTGTTCTGGTTGGCGATTATCTTTTATCAAGAGGTTTGTTGCTTGCAGTGGACAATAGCGATTTTCATTTGTTGAGAATAGTCAGCAACGCTGTACGCGAAATGAGTGAAGGCGAACTATTGCAAATAGAAAAAGCCCGCAAGCTGGACATTGACGAAAAAATTTATTTTGATATCATCCGTCAGAAAACAGCAGTGCTGATTGCTTCCTGTTGCTCCTGCGGTGCCGCATCTGTGACAGAAGATAAAGAAGTGATAGAAAAAATGCGGAATTTCGGAGAGCTTGCCGGTATTGCATTTCAGATCAAGGACGATCTGTTTGATTATGGAACCGGTGAACACATTGGGAAACCGACAGGCATTGATATCAAGGAAAAAAAAATGACCTTGCCTCTTATTTATGCATTGAGCAAATCAACATATCTCGAGAAGAGAAAAATAATCAACATCATCAAAAACAATAACAACGATCCTGAAAAAGTGGCGGAAGTAATTGATTTTGTTTTGAAAAGTGGAGGCATAGAGTACGCTAACCAGTGCATGAATGAATACAAACAAAAAGCGCTCGATGTCCTCGCAACCTTTAAGGATAATGATTCCAAAAAATCATTGATTGAGTTGGTTAAATTTACTACCGAACGAAAAAATTAAAATGCTGCGATTAATAATTATACTCAGTTCATTTTTTGTATGGACGAATCTATTTTCACAAGGAGAGTTTAAAAAATATAATTATGAAAGCGGCAAGTTGCGTTGCGAGGGCTATGTACTTGATGGTAAATATACGGGCGAGTGGACGTTTTATTATGAATCAGGAGGTAAGCAAAAGCATGGATATTATAAGAATAGCAAAGGAGACAGCACCTGGACCTACTGGGATGAGAATGGAAAATTTCAACAGACCGGAAAATATAAGGATGATAAGATGGAAGGCTTGTGGGTTATCTTTTATCCAAATGGAAATAAAAAACTGGAAGAAGAATATTCCAGGGATATTCGCGATGGCATTTCTATTGAGTGGAATGATAACGGTACAAAAAAAGTTCAGGGTCAGTATAAAAATGGAATAAAGGAAGGAAGCTGGATCACCTGGTATCCCAATGGCTCAAGGCAACGGGAGGAGAATTTTTTTAACGGAAAAGTTAACGGTGAATTAATTTTATGGTACGATAATGGCCGTGTTCAATCCAGGGGAAAAATAAAAAAAGAAAAATCAGAAGGTGAATGGAAATTCTGGGATGCCAATGGAAATATAATGACGATTGGAAATTATAAAGAGGGCCAATGGGATGGACAATGGACTGATTATTACACGAACAAGCAAAAGAATTCTGCAGGTACATATAAACTAGATAAAAAAACAGGTACCTGGAAATACTGGACCGATGATGGCAAACTAAAAAAGGAAGAAGCCTATACTGATGGTAAACTGATTAAAGAAACCAATTATGCACCCGATGAAAAAAAATAATCTGCCAGGCTTATTTGTTGTATTAATGCTAGCTATAGCGTGTTCACAGGCACCCAAGGCAAATGAAAAACAGGAAGTGAAAGACAGCTCCTCAACAGAAATTATTTCGCCGAAAGATTCAACGAATCCGTTTTTGAAGGATGGAGAAGAAAAAACAAAGTACAAAAATGGTATTGTTAAAACACTTGGGAACTATAAAAAAGGAAAGCGCGATGGACAATGGCTATGCTGGTATGAAAATGGTAAACAATGGAGTGAGGATTTTTTCGATAACGGTATAAAAAATGGCCCGACAAAAACCTGGTATGAAAACGGCAAGCTGCGTTATGAAGGTCAATACAAAAATGACGTTAAGTCTGGTGTATGGAAATTTTATGATGAAGATGGAACGCTACAGCAGACAGTAGATTACAGTAAAAGATAAGCCACGAATTTCACGAATTGGCACGAATTTTTTAAACAATTCCGAATTAGTGAAAATTGGTGAAATTCGTGGCAGTACTTTTTTACTGGAATTGGAACAGCTTCTGAGAATATTTACTACTGCTTCTTAAGTCCGACTAATACAGAAACACAGCCTTCCGGAATTATTTTATTTGGAGAATCATTTGGAGGCACTTCCACTTCAACAATTAATTGCATGGTGGTTGCGACATTAAAATCCCATTGTTTGGAATCGGCTTTTTTGCTATTGAAAAGCTCCTTTTTATCCGCATCCATTACCTTGAAATTTACATCTCCAAGCACAGATTCTGAACAAACAAATAATCTGTAATCCTGACCAGCAAAAAAAGTCATTTGCATATCAGCCGTTTCGCTCGAAGATAAACGCGTGCTGTTGAATTGGCCGTTTTGTACGTAAGGCAGCAACTGAGGAAAACATTGCTTTTTGGCAACGTTGCGGCATTGTGAAGATCCATTAATTGAAAAAAATAAAAAACATGCTGCTGCTATTGCTAGCGACTTCAAGTTTGTTTTTATCATGTTGGTTTATTTAATGATTTTAGCTCTTATCGCCCCAACCTTTTCAGTAATAGATTTTAATTGTTCCGGAGTTACAGTTAATTTGCTTCCGCCTCCGATTGTTGTTACACCTGTTTTGGAATCAGTGCTTGCTGATGCACTGGACTTAGTCATTTTTACCTGGTCGAATACAGTTTTGAGATCCATCAGATCTTTGCGGATGCTTGCTACCGTTTCGTCAAAATCATATTTCTTTAACATGCCTGTTAAATTTTCCAGCGTAAATTTTTGTTCGGCAATACGTGTTACAATTTCCTGGTTTTTACTGCTCTCCGCGATCTTGGTAGCAATATAAACGGCTTCAACCCAGCCGCCTGCAATGATCAGTGAAGAAGTACCTGGACGTTCATTATCTTTTAAATAAGAATCTGCAGTCCAGAATGATTCAGAGATAATTCCTAATAGAGAATCTCTGTTGCTTTTGTTTGCTTCAATACGGTTAGCTGTATTTTCATCAAATGCACCGCTGATGCCAAGTCCGTTTGCCAGGTTGTTCGCACACTTTAAATACAACATTGATTCCTGCGTCTGATCATAAATGCTTGTAAAGCTAAGGTCTGAGCCATATACACCCAGGTTCAATGCTTTATCACCTGTGGTTGTGTATTTGGAAACTTTCTGAATATCATTTAAATAATCTTTGTTGTAAGGAACACCTGTCTTTTGAATAAGCGTTGCCGTTTCAATTGGAGATGGAACAGAATAAAAGATATTTTGTATGGAAGTGTCTTTTTCAGTTGAATGAGGACCGGATTTTTCATCGCCGCCGATTGTTTCATCTGTTTTATCCCCGCCACCGCAGCTTGCAAGAGTTAATACCAAAGCAGCCGGTACAAAAGCGACTGCAATCATTTTTTTCAAATTCGTGAATGTCATAGAATCCTCGGTTTTAGTATTCAAATATAAATAATTAAGATGAATAATGTACAATATTAGGGCTTCAGGACTAAAAAGCTCGCGCAGAGACGCAAAGTTCGCAAAGCGATGATACAAAGGTGAATATTACAATTTCTTAGCGCCTTTGCGTCTCCGCGCGAAAATAGTTTGGGTGAAACTTAACCAGCGATAGCCTTCGAAGAAGAAGCTTTATTTTCTATCATTTCACGGACGGCTGCAAGAATAGCTTTATCGTCATAACCACATTCAGCATAAAGCTCTTTTTGTTCGCCATGTTCAACGATGCGGTCGGGGATGCCTAAACGTTTTACCTGGGCAGAATAATTATGATCAGCCATGAATTCAAGCACTGCGCTGCCCATTCCGCCCATGATGCAGCCATCTTCAACAGTAATTACTTTATTGAATTTGCTGAATACTTCGTGTAATAATGCTTCATCAATTGGCTTCACAAAACGCATATCGTAATGCGCAATGCTGAGCCCTTCTTTAGCCAGTTCATTAATCGCCTTGGTTGCAAAATTACCAATGTGACCTATACTCAATACCGCCAATTCATGACCATCTGTGAGTTTACGGCCTTTGCCGATTTCAATTTTCTTGAATGTTGTTTTCCAGTTTGGCATCACACCATTTCCACGTGGATAGCGGATTGAAAACGGAGCATTTGTTTCCGGAAGTTGCGCGGTATACATGAGGTTACGCAATTCTTCTTCATTCATTGGGGCAGAAACAATCATATTGGGGATGCAACGGAAAAATGCAAGATCATAAGCACCATGATGTGTAGGTCCATCTGCACCTGCAACTCCGCCACGGTCTAAACAAAATACAACATGTAAATTCTGCATCGCTACATCGTGGATCACCTGATCATATGCGCGCTGCATGAAGGATGAATAGATATTACAGAAAGGAATAAGTCCCTGCGTAGCTAATCCTGCGGAAAAAGTAACTGCATGCTGTTCCGCAATACCAACGTCGAAAGCCCTGTCTGGCATAGCTTTCATCATAATGTTCAACGAACATCCGGAAGGCATGGCAGGAGTAATGCCCATGATTTTCGGATTCTGTTCAGCTAGCTCAACCATGGTATGTCCGAATACATCCTGGTATTTAGGTGGTTGAGGTTCAGTTGGAACAACTTTAAATATTTTTCCGGTGTGCTTGTCAAACAAGCCAGGAGCGTGCCATGTAGTCTGATCGCCTTCTTCAGAAAATTTATATCCTTTGCCTTTTACAGTTAATACGTGCAGGATTTTTGGTCCCGGAATATCTTTCAGGTCTTCAATAACTTTTTTAAGGCGGATCACATCATGCCCGTCAACCGGACCGAAATAACGAAACTTCAGCGATTCAAATAAATTACTCTGATGAAGCAAGGCCGTTTTAATTGTGTTCTCAACTTTGGATGCAATCTCCTGTGCATTAGGGCCGAACTTACTGATCTTGCCCAGCAGGCGCCAGATATCATCTTTTACTTTATTGTAAGTATGCGAAGTGGTAATATCGGTGAGGTATTCATTCAGCGCACCAACATTAGGATCAATCGACATGCAATTGTCATTTAAGACAACCAGCATGTTCGACCTGTCAAAACCTGCATGGTTCAATCCTTCAAAGGCCATACCTGCTGTCATGGCTCCATCACCAATAACGGCAATGATTTTACGGTCTTGTTCTTTTTTATAACGTGACGCAACAGCCATTCCAACAGCTGCAGAAATTGAGGTGGAGGAATGTCCAACACCAAACGTATCGTATTCGCTTTCTTTTCTTTTTGGAAAACCGCTGATGCCTTTGTATAAACGGTTGGTTGGAAATACCTCGCGGCGGCCGGTCAGAATTTTATGTCCGTATGCCTGGTGGCCAACATCCCACACTAACTGATCATAGGGCGTATTGAATACATAATGCAAAGCAACGGTGAGTTCGACCACGCCAAGACTAGCGCCAAAATGCCCGCCTTTAACAGAAACCACATCAATGATGTATTGACGAAGTTCTTTGCAGATTTCCGGAAGCTGATCCTCGCTGAATTTGCGCAGATCGGCAGGATATTGAATTTTTTCGAGTAGCTCTCCCGGTTTAAATTCCATTGTAGTGTTGTGGGTTGGGCAAATGTAGTGATAATTTAGAAATTGATAGGGGAACGGGGATTGGGGGAAGATTATTGTTGCGTTTCAGCAAAAACCCCCGGCCACAGACCGGGGTTTAATTGTGCAACTATATTGCTTTATTTTTTCAGAACAGACTTTTATTGATAGCTTGGAATCAACCCGCGAATCCCCATATCCACAACTGTATCACCTGCAAGCGGTTCATACACGCCATTCATGTTTGCATCTTTCCACTCAAAGCTTTTGTTTGTTGATACGGACATAGTCACGACAATGTCTTTGGTTTCATTTCCTGTTATAGTAAGTGGAGTTACAAAAGCTCCTGTAACCAAACATGATCCTTGTTGAATTGGTGAGGTTGCAAAAAGAGGATTAGGGACCGTTGTTGCCCCTGGGGGCGTTTGTCCTGTACCTGCCCATTTGTAATTTGTTCCAAGAATATTGACAGAAGTTTCAAATCCCCAGTAACCCTGCAGTCTGTTTCCGTTTACTGTTATAGTGGAGTCTTTGATTTTATAAGAAGTAATATAGGTGTCAAAACCAATGAAAGAAGCCAACGTGCCTGTCAGGTTATAATCAGTACCGGAAAGGTTCTCCCTGTATTTTATGTCGTAATTCTGGTAAGCCAGGGAAACACGTAAATACGGATATGTTCCGGGAGTAATGCTTGACAACGGAACTGTAAGACATGTTTGTCCTTCAGCAACGTTTACTGATTTTGAGAAATCAATTGCGCTTGTTCCCCCGGCTGTTGTTTCTGCCGCTTTGTACAATACTTTTCCTGAGCCAACAAGCGTATAAATATTTGGAGAGAGCTCAATATAATGCGTGCTGATCAGGTTGAATTTAGGACATTGACCTGAATGACCTGCAGGAAGTACGGAAACTACCTGGCCATGACTGTCTAATCTTACCTGGGTGCTATCGAATTTAAATTTAAATACCAGGTTTGGACCCGCTGGTGGAGTAGTGGGAGTTGTATCATCTTTTTTGCAGGCATAAAATCCTACAAGCAATGCCGAAGCAATAAAAAATAGTTTTTTCATAGTGGGCGGAATAAAATTTAGACTGTGAAATTACAAAAGTTTACCAAAGCTATCTCAAAAACAAATGGAGAACGAAAAAATGGCCACTAAGGCGCAAAGAAATAACTCTAAAATAAACATTGCGAACCTTTGTGTCTTGGCGCCTTTGTGGCAAAAACATTTTTGAGATAGCTTCTAAGCGGATAACGTGAGGAAGGAAAGTTTATTGCAGATTATTTTATCCTGAGCCCGGCTGAGGAAACCATGGCTACGTTAAAAAATCCAACAGCTTTAACACTGGATTTCGGATCGGTATTTTTAATATTTGTTCCCACATTAGCAGGAGGTGTCGCAAACAGCCCTCCGTTGTTTGTTTGTTGGGTTACATTGCCAAAGAAGAAAAATGTTTCGTAACTGATGGAATGTACTTCCACATAACAGGTATCTCCAAGTGCATATCCTTTTCGTGGATTTATAGAATGTCGCACCGGATAAATAAAAGGTAAACCATCAACACCTGGTCCGCCAACTCCTCCATCCTGTGAAATATTTAATCCCTGCGGGTCAAGTAATGAATCGTTTTTATACGTTTTTATCCAGTAATAATCAGGACGTCCTTTAAAATCTGTTGCAAAAAATTGTGCAACATAAGATCCTTTTGGTCCGCCGTTCGTAAAGCCGGTTGATAATACATCGCTCATTGAATCAATTTTGGGCACAGGATTAGCCAGTGATACAGCCTGGTAGTTAACAGAATTATAATTGATTGTGAGTGTGTAAGTATACCCTAAACGAATCATTGTGTCGCCCGGATTCGGAACCCATTCGTAACGTCCTTTACTTATGGCATCAACAAAATTATAATTGTTGCCTTTATTATCTTTTACAGAAACAGTAGCACCTGTCGCGGCGGGTGAAGGTGTATTGCTGAAATAACCCGTTGTATTGGAAAGGATAATCGTTTGTGTTTCCGGCTTATTGTTAATGAAAGCACTCATAGCCAGCTGAGATGTTCCCTGGTCAAGGTTCACCGTAATTTCTTTCTGGCACGAAGTAAGTACACCTGTTAAGATGGTAATTACGATTACTATATATAAATACCTCTTCATCAGAAATTAAAATTAAATGCAAGTGAAGGAATTACGCGCCCCACAATTGAATATTGTATCGCCTGTGTTTGCTGACTATTATCCGGGTTTTGCTGAAAATAAATGGAGAACGGATTTTGCCTGTTGTACACATTGTAAACCGACAACACCCAGAACCCATCCCATTTTCTTTTTTCTTTTTTCTTCAGGTGTAACGTAAATGAAATATCAAGGCGGTTGTAAGGTGGAATCCTATAATTATTTCTGCTGTCCTGGGAATTTTGGGGAACAACAATGTTTGCGTAATTATTCGGATCAGCTGATGTAACCAGGTCAATCCGGTTGGTTGGAAATGTTGCTGGCGTTCCGGTCATGAACACAAAATTGGCAGAAACATCAATGCGTTTAGTAAGTGCATAAGAGGCAACCACATCCAGGTTATGTAATTTGTCAAAACGGGTTGGATACCATTTATCAGAATTAATTCCGTCTGTTAATTGTTCGCTGCGTGAAAGTGTATAACTGATCCAGCCGGTTAATTTGCCTTTTGCTTTGCGCACAAAAAATTCAGCCCCATAAGCACGGCCTTTTCCATTCATGAGATCAGCCTCTAAGTATTGATTTAAACGTAACTGTGCTCCATCAATATAATCGATCTGGTTTTGAATAGCTTTATAATAAACTTCCACAGAAGCTTCATACATATTGTCTTTTCCGAAATTCCTGAAATAACCCAACGCTTCCTGGTCAGCAATAAGCGGCTTGATATTATTTGTACTCGCTGTCCATACATCAAGAGGAACAGAAGCAGTAGTATTCGATATTAAGTGGAGGTATTGGGTGGTACGGTTGTAGCTCGCTTTGATGGAACTGTTTTCAGTCAGATCAAACTTAGCAGACAAACGTGGTTCCCAGTTGTTGTAATTCTGGACATCGGTGTTTTGTTTTGCATACGTCCGGGCGTCAACAACTTTACGCGTGTTAGGTTCTGCATCATGAAATGTGTAAACACTATCGCCACCCAAATACTGGTATGCTGAGTAACGTAAACCATATTCAAAAACCAAACGCGCCCCGACTTTTTGTTCATTGGAAACATAAATACCCGATTCCAACGCGTATTTATCATTCAGGCTGAAATTGGTTGCGATGCCATTGCTCGTAGCTACTGCAGTACCGGGGACAAAATTGTAATACGTTGATTGCAGGCCAAACTTGACTGTGTTATTTGAATTCAGAAAATAAGTGAACTCAGGTTTGATGCTGTAGTCAATGATTTTTGATTTCCATTGAAAACCATCCGGTCCGGATGTGGCACCGAATTGCAGACTGTAATCGTAGTTACTATAAATGAAGGAAGTATTCAGAAATAATTTTTCACCGAACACATGGTTCCAGCGAAGAGTTCCTGTACTGTTTCCCCAGTTAAATCCAAAAATATTTGCAGCACCAAATACATCCCGGCCAAAATAGCCGGAGAGAAATACTTTATTTTTTTCGTTGAATGTATAATTTGCTTTTGCAGTGAGGTCATAAAAATAAAATTGAGAACCGCTTAAATCACTCGACAAAAAAGGTTTTGCGAGTACATCAACATAAGACCTTCTTCCTGCAATAATGAAAGAGCCTTTGTCTTTTACAATCGGACCCTCAATGGAAAGACGGCTGAAAATAAGTCCGATACCACCATTGACTTCAAATTTTTTATTATTCCCATCCTTCATTCGCACATCCAGAATAGAAGAAATGCGGCCGCCGTACTGAGCGGGGATCCCGCCTTTGATCAGTTTCACATCTTTTACTGCATCCGGATTAAAGACAGAAAAAAAACCGAAGAGGTGAGAAGAATTAAATACCGGAGCTTCATCCAATAACACCAGGTTCTGATCAATTCCGCCTCCGCGCACGTTAAATCCGCTTGCTCCTTCACCTACTGTTGTTACACCGGGCAATAATTGTATACTGCGCACCAGGTCAACTTCACCAAGCAAAGCAGGAATTTTCTGAATGGTTTTAATGTCGAGTTTGTTGATACTCATCTCTACACTTTTTACATTGGCATCGGCTTTCTCTGAATTAACAACCACTTCATCCAGTTGTTTTGCTTCTTCAGCCAGTTCCATGTTTTGTGTGAGATCCTGCGACAGTTGAACCGTTTTTGTTATAGGCTGATAACCGAGCATATTATATACCAGGCTGTAATTTCCTTCCGGAACAGAGATCGAATAGAAACCGTAAACGTTTGAAGACACACCTGTTTTTAATTCTTTTACAAGAACAGTAGCGCCGATCATTGCCTCTCCATTTTTTGCATCCTTGATATATCCGCTTACTGTAAATTTTTTCTGCGCGAAAGCGGAAGCAATGAAAACTAAAAGTCCAAGTAAAAAGAAGATCTTTTTCATATTAATAAGGACGCAATTTATCAAGATCAGATTCTTTGGAAGGCTGTGCTGGGTCATCCAGCTGATAAACTGATTTATTGACGAATGCTTTACAGATCAATACAAAGAATGGAACATACATCAGCCACATCAGGCCTGCAGGCATTTTAATGTGCTGGAATATTTTCTCTGCCTGCTCCTTCAAACGATACGCAACCAGGTACATCGCTGGCACAAGTATCAATGTGATGAATGTGGCAAAACTCAAACCAAAGATCATTGTCCACGATAAAGGACCCCAGAATGCAACACTGTCACCACCGAAGAAAATATCCGGATTCAGATGAGTGAACAATTTAACGAAATCAATATTTAAACCGACCGCCAATGGAATCAGGCCAAGGATTGTGGCGGATGCTGTCAGCAATACCGGCGTCATACGTGTTCTGCCTGCTTCAATAATTGATTCGCGTAAACTCATTCCCTGTTCACGCATCAGATCGGTGAACTCAACAAGTAATATTCCATTCCGAACAACAATGCCAGCCAGCGCAATGATACCAACCCCAGTCATTACAATTGACATATCCATTTTAAACGTGGAGACGCCAAGTAATACGCCAATGATACTGAAGAAGATCTCTGTGAAAATGATGATCGGTTTACCTACGGAATTGAATTGTGTAACAAGGATCAGGAGGATGAGTCCGAATGAAGTCATCAATGCACCAAATAAGAAAGAGCCCGTTTCCTTTTGTTCTTCCTGCTCCCCACCCATACGCACACTAACTCCTTCTGGCGTATTGAAATTTTTGATTTCGTTTTGAATGTTTCCTACAACTTCATTCGGATTATATCCGCTCAACACGTTTGATGAAAGCATGATAATACGTTTTTGATTTTTGCGTTTGATCCCCGCATAACTGTTTTCATAACGGATATCGGCAAAGTCGGCAACGGGAACCTGGCGGATCTGCCCACCCATGGCCATATCGCGGTATACAATTTTTATATTTTTTATCGCTTCTATACTATTGCGCTGACTTTCTTTGTAACGTACCTGGATTGGATATTCATCTTCCAGGTCACGGAATTTGGAAGCTCCTTTTATTTGTCCGAATATCGCACTGCGGATTTCAGTTCCAATCTGCCCGACAGAAATCCCTTCCCGGTTTGCACGTTCACGGTTGATATCGAAAACAATTTCAGGTTTGTTATTCTGGAAATCTGATTTCAATTCTTCAATACCGGCAATGTGGGCATCAATCAAATGTTTTTTAAGATCATCGGATGTCTTAATCAAGGCTTCCAGGTCGTCTCCTGTAATTTCAATACTAATTGGTTTAGCAGTAGGAGGTCCGGCTTTTTCCTGGTCTACAGTAATTTCCGCTCCGGCAATACCCTTCACTGCATCACGAACTTTATCGAGGTATTGTGCAGTTGATTGTCCATGACGATCTGCAAAAGGAACAAATGCAACTGTAATTTTCCCTTTGTTCGCGTACTGTCCCTGATCTTCATCCTGAGGATCTGTTACACCAACTGTCACATTCGCGATAACTGAAGAAACGATATCGTTCTTTGTTCCGTTCGGATATAAAACATCGTTCACCCTTTTTTCAACAGACAGTAATGTTTTATTTGTGTAATCCTGATCTGTTCCTGTAGGCATACTCAGGTATACGTACACAAAGTTTGGATCTGATTTTGGGAAGAAGACCACTTTAGGACTACGGACGCCCATCAGTATAATGGAGAAAACAAATAACCCAAGTGTGCCAAGGATCATTAGCCATGGATGACGCAGCCATCTCTCAAGTGTGCGCGAATAAGCGCCAATCACTTTTGGCCATACTTTTGTTTGGAATGAATGTATCCATTTGATAAGAATGAAATGGTGCAGTAAATAAATCAACAGGAAAAAGATCATTAGATTGCCCATTCCAACATTTCTTCCCGCAAAGAATATCAATGCCAAAGCTGCAAAAATAATGCTGGTTACTTTCACGCCTTTTGTCCAGGAGCGCTTGCTGTATTCAGCTTCATTATGTGGCTTCATAAATGTAACAGCAAAAACCGGGTTGATAATGTATGCAACAACCAACGAAGCCAGGAGTGTAATAATAAGCGTAACGGGAAGGAAGAACATGAATTTACCGATCAGTCCTTTCCAGAACGCAAGTGGGATATAAGGAGCAAGGGTGGTAAGCGTTCCGGAGAGTACAGGTAAAAAGACTTCACCTGCAGCCATCTTCGCCGACTGAATGATGCTTCGTTTTCCGTTTTCAAAAATGCGATGCGTATTTTCAATCACGACAATCGCATCATCCACCACAATTCCCAATGCAAGGAGGAATGCAAACAGCACGATCATATTCATGGTAAATCCAATTCCCTGCAATACGATGAATGCAATGAACATGGAGAGCGGAACAGATAACGCAACGAAGATTGCATTCGACGCGCCCATGAAAAACATGAGGATAATTGTAACAAGGATAAATCCGATCACGATTGTGTTGATCAGATCATGCAATGTAACACGGGTTTTGTCGGATTGGTCTCCTGTAATTACAACGCTGAGACCTTTTGGAAAATTATTTTTCTCCATGTCTTTTACAATCTCATTGATCTTATCTGATGATTCGATCAGGTTTTCTCCTGAACGTTTTACAACGGCAAGGGTGATTACATTTTTTCCTGCCAGGCGGGCAAAACTTTTTTGTTCCTCAAATCCATCTTTTACTTCAGCAATGTCTTTAATATAAATAGATGCACCATTTGGTGATTTAACCACCATATTTTTGATCTCATCTACTGTCTTGAATTCTTTTTTAATATTCAACACTCTGCGAATCCCATCCATTCTGATATCTCCGCCAGAAATGGTTCTGTTCTCATAGCCAACAGTTCGTTCAATATCGCCAAGGGAAAGCTGCGCGGACTGTAGCTTATACATATCCACATTGATCTGGATTTCACGATCCAACGCACCGATAAGGTCAACACGTGTGATCTGCTTCATCGCTTCGATCCTGTCTTTCAGATCATCCGCATATTTTTTCAGTTTGTTCAGATCAAAATCTCCGGAGATATTCACATACATGATCGGTAATTCCGAAAGATTTATATCATTAACAGAGGGATCTGCCGGCAAATCATTGGGAAGATCACTCTTGGCTTTATCCACAGCGTCTTTCACTTTTTGTTTTGCCTGAGGAATATCAATATCCGTATTAAATTCAACAATGATGTTTGAATAATCCTGGTAAGAATTGCTGGTAATCTTTTTTACACCCGCAATACTTTTTACCTGCTTCTCAATGTGCTTGGTTACCAGGTTCTCCATATTTGCAGGAGAAGTCCCAGGGTATAATGTCATCACAAATATTTTCGGGATAACGATCTCCGGAAAACTTTCTTTCGGCAGGGAATCGTACGCCTTTAGTCCTACAAACGTAATGACGACGGTCAATACATATATCGTCACGCGATTATTGATTGCCCAGGTTGAAACGAAAAATTCTTTTATTTTGTCTTTCATAAGCCCCTCCTAACCTCCCCAAAGGGAGGGATGGTTTAGTTTAATAATATTTATTTTTTGCCCCTAGTTCCCTCCCTTTTGGGGGAGCCGGAGGGGGCCACTATTTAGTACTTCAGTTTTTCTCCTTCGTTCAGATCCTGATAACCTGCAGTGATAAGCTTATCTCCTTCCTTTAATCCGTCTGTTATTTCTGCCTGTCCATTGTATTCATGTCCGACTTTTACGTGTACTTTTTTTGCTGTTCCTGCGTTGTCGATGTAAACGTAATCGCCTTCACTTGTGTGTTGTACGGTTCCTTCTGGAACGACCAATGAATTTTTATTCGTGTAATCAACTATT
>Ga0206957_1033_pt1 | contig 38568 bp, 24 predicted proteins | sample Alteio_BWOrgHeat_32_FD_152975 | JGI IMG/M metagenome (GOLD analysis project Ga0206957, IMG submission 152975) | Enriched cells from forest soil in Barre Woods Harvard Forest LTER site, Petersham, Massachusetts, United States -... | ecosystem: Environmental > Terrestrial > Soil > Temperate forest >...
AAATGTAATTTGAAGCCCAGATAACATCGTAACCGTGACTTTTGTATAACCCACTTACAAAATCAACCGTTTCACCTTTGGTTCTGGTTGCACATAGAATAATATCGCATGGAATAGCGATAAAACTTTTTAAACTTGGAATCAAACGTCCTCCTGGGTCTCCTTCGCTTTCAATACCAATGGTTAATTTGCCAATTTTAACAATCACTTTTATATCTGTTCGTAAAATAATTTCCTGAAATACTGCATTGGGGAAATGAGCTTTAATCAGAGAATAAATTAGCTGAATTGTTTGTGATTTACCCTGATTGCTTGCGCCAAACACTGCAATGATTGCCTTCGTTTTCATAACATCAATCTTTTACTCTAGCAGAATTACTTGTGCAAATGAACATTAATAAACAATTTGAAAATGTAAAAACTACGAATCAAAGAAAGTACAATCAAGACGAATGCAAAAAAGGTTATTAATACTGTGCAAACTTGAGTAAACTTTATTAGTTCAAACTGTAAACCCAACAATGTAGATAAAACTAACCCTACTTCAAGAGCAGCTCCAATTAAGACACCTGCAACTTTTTTATGCAATGAACTTCCATAAAACTGTGCTTCTTTTGAAATTATCTTATCAAAAATTGTTTGTTCTGGGCCTTCCAACGCTGAAGCATCATTTTGTTCATCAACTGGTTTATTCTTTTTATATTCTTCAAAACCTTTTTTAAAAGTTACGATGACCGTGATAATCGTTAATAAAAAACCTATAAGGGATGAACTGACTGATATTAACGAGGTTCCGACTTGGCTTATTATAGTTGGAAAATGAAAATGAGCCTTAATGTAGGATTTAAAAATAAAAATCACAGCAGCCAGTATTGCACAAAATATTAAATCCCAAAATACTGCATAATCTAAATACCTACGAACCATTTTATTTTATTTGGTATTAGTAACTCCATCTTTAAGGTAACTATTGAATTCTTGACCAACGCATTCCTTAAAATCGGTGGGCTTATATTGCGTTGAAGTAAATAACGGTACATTGACTATACTTGTTGTTTTGTTCTTTAAAAAATCTAAATCTGCATATTCCCCATTGTCTAATTGGTACGACATTTTTAAATCATCAACATGCTCAATGTTATTGTTATCAGACTTTAACCAATCTATTATCCCTCGTGCAAAATCAAGCCCCTTTATATTCTTTTCATACAGGCCCTTTTTATCCTTAACTCTTTTATAAAAAAATTCCAACCTAACATCTTTGAAACCGGAATCGTCTTTCAATGTTTGCAACGAATTATGCCAGTCGACCTTAGAGGAGTATTTAAGATCATTCACATTAAGTTTTACTGTAACGCCAAAAACGTTAGCAATTCGACCAGTTAAATCATCATAATTAATATCAAGATGCCAGCTGCTGCTGATTGCTTTTGCTATTTTATATTCCTTGCAAACCTGTCTAAAGTAGAATTCAATGTCAGATAACCTTGGCCCTGAACTATTAAACTCTATCATAATAACAGGGTCAGAATTTTCCGAAAAATGAATTACATAATGCGTAACATCAATGAACTTTCTATTTTCTTCTTTTAATATTTCTTCAACAATATCCTTGCCCTTCCATAACATTGGAGGCTTATCCTTAATAATCGCGATACGACCAAAACAACGTCTACCACTATCTTGTAGTGGAGCTGCAATGTGTAACAATTCCCTTGTTGATGCCCCTTTACGATTTTTAAAACGGTCTATCACTCTGATTGAATCAGGTAGGTCTTTGTCGTTCAGCTTATTAATTACTTCACGTAATAATTTTGAACTTGAACCAGCAGATTTATTATATGGCTCAAGGATTAATGAAGCATAATTAAACTCAAACGGTGTTGTGGAAATATTATTAGTCTGGGTTGACATAACTATAAATTAGGAAATAAAAATTAGTTTAAGCTAACTCACAATAACCTATTTCAAATGTAGAAAATATTCCACACTACTATTCTTTTAGGCAACAAGAAACCCAGCCAAACTGCACTTTTTCTTACATCTCTTTCGCCTAAATCACCAACTCGTTTTCCATGGTTTAAAACACTATGGCTCTATTTTTCATGAGGAAGTAAACCCCTTAGGTTTACTTATTAATCGAGATACCATTTTATCTGACTACGCAATTTTATAAAAAGGGCTTCAAAAATGTCTTTATCGCAAAGATGATGGATGTTCGTATAGGCATTTGCTTTCAGAGGTATTGGATACCTTCCTGACGAAAGCACTGCTTCATTTGCTATATTACAAAACGTCTTTTCTTTATCTGTCAGATTAATTTGGGCCAAGTCTGCCAAAGCAAATAAATCATGGATTTTTAGCTTATCGCTTAACTTTTCATCAGTTAAATGCTCAGGGTTTTTGACAAGCACTATTCCCTTAAATAAATTTTCGATGCTAAAACCCAAAAGCATGTTATAAGTGGAAATTATAATCGGCTTAGAAATCAAAATTTCCTGCTTTCCGCTTTTCTGATTCCTTTCGATATGCTCATTAGCTTCCTTGAAACTTCTATCAATTTCTATTCTCAAAACTTCTGCTGCGTGTTTTAGTTCATCGGCCTTATGCCTCCAAACTACAGGTGAGCCAGATAATTTAAACATGAATTCTTTAATCTCTTTTTTCATAATTATCGACCAGCAGTTCTGTTTTTTGTCATGTTCTATACTTGAACCCCAATTTCACACCGGCAATTATATTTAACTGCGGATTCACTCCACAATAATCTTCTGCCTACCAACCGCACCGGTTACAATATTCCTCACCTCCACAATGTACAAGGCTTTCGGAAGGTCGCCCACATCAATAGAATAAGCAGAAGAAACCGATGGCTCAGAACTGGAAACAGTTTGCCCCAGCATATTCCGCAAACTGATCTGAACAGGATTGGATTGCGAGGTTCGCACCGTCAGGCTTGTTGTTGCCGGGTTGGGGTAAATATCAAAGCTTAAACCGTTATTTAATTCATTAATGTTATTGGGCGTACATACACTCTTAGAGATTCCTGTAAGATTTGTAAAAGTGAAAGAGGTGTCAATTGTTGCACCAATCGAGAATTGTAACAGTGTTGTGTCTATAACTTTGAATGGTGCATTATTGACAGTTGTGAGAAAAGAATATTGGTTACAACCGACCTCACCCAAAGAATCCATTGATATTATCAAAGACCCATTATAGCTTTGCGTAGAAGCACACATTATGAGGCCGTGCTGTGAGGTTTCACGCACATTACTCATAAATTCGTTTCCCGGCCCGCCATACGTATTTGACCAGTTAACATTGCCATGTAAGTCCGTTTCTATAAGTAGTATATCCCAAGCGTTATTTAGTGTATTTGTATATCCTTTTAGTAAAAATTTGTTGTTTGATAACATGACACCTGAATTCCAAAGCATTGAACCTGCATAATTTTCCGTTGAATTCCCATACGTTTTTGACCAAACTATATTGCCATTTATATCACATTCAAAAAGAAAAAAATCATCCATACCGGCACCAAAACTATTTGTTGATCCAGAAACAAATACTCTTGTCCCAGAGGAATCAATGTTTACGCTTGTTCCTTGCTCTGACCCAGACCCATAGACAATTTTGTTCCATTTTATATTTCCCATTGAATCTATTCTGGTAAGTAAAATATCTGAATTCATCGAATCACGAAAATTTGTACCCCCAGATATGATAAATCCTCCATCATTAAGCTGAACCGCAGAATACATATTTTCACTCATTTTTGTTCCATAATTCATTCCCCATTTCATATTCCCCAATGAATCTATATTAAATGCTACAATGTCCTCATCACCTCCCGCATGTCCATAATTAGTGAAGCCAATTAATATACATCCATTATTTTTCGCAGGATAAATATTCCATATTCCAACGCCCATAGTAGAATACATTTTTGACCATAATATATTAGTATTCTGGTCAATTTTTGTGAGCAAAATATTGTCGCTGGTATTTGTCTTATTGAAAATAGTTTGACACCCGATCAAAAAATCATTTTTCATTTTTCGGAAAGCCAACCAGCCAGAAAAATTAGGTACGTTAAGGCGTTTAATACTTTCTATATTCCCAAAAGAATCTGTTTTTGTCAGTGCGTAATCTATGAGTGTTCCATAAACCGAATCAGATGTTTGTGTCAAAAAACAATAACCGCCATCATTACATTGCTCAACATCAAATAGCCATGTATTTTTTTTGATGGTACATAGATTCATAAATTTAGGTTGACAATACACAGTGGCAGACTGGATGATAAAAAACAGAACACATAATACAGTAGACTTTTTCATTATTGCACAATAACTTTCTGTCTGCCCTTCGCCCCGGTTACCATATTCCTCATTTCCAAAACATACATTGCTTTCGGCAAGTCTCCTACATCAATTGAATAAGTAGAAGAGAGTGCTGGTCTATAATCATAGACAATTTGACCTAATAGATTTCGCAAACTAATCTGAACAGGATTGGATTGAGAAGTTCGGATTATCACATTTGTTGTTGCGGGGTTAGGAAATACAGAAAACGACAAACTATTGGACAATTCGTTTATGCCGTCTCCACTATATGTTGTATCCTGAACCACACTTACGTTATCCACATAATAGTAGGCCCCGTAACTTCGATTACCTGTCGTTAAAGTATCAATTCGGGTAAGTGAGTCAGGATAAAAATTACCGATAGTTATATATTTTTCTCCTCCGGATGCAATGTATGTTCCACTAATCAAAGTCCAGTCGGTCATGTTTGTTATCACACTGTCCTTATGATTATTTATTTGTGGGGTATAGTTTAAATTTAAAGCTGTTGTATAATCATTAGCAGGAGTTGTTGAAATATACATACCCATATTATCTATAGCCCACTTAGAAGAATCGGAAAGCGATACATTGAATGCAACGTTATATTTTTTTCCAGAGATCAATGGTGACAGTAGCTGAACGGCTACATATTCACGTTGATGTGGATAATATGGGCCACCCCACGAGCCTATACCAACATAGGAATTGCCTTGCTCTGCCATCTGAGAACCAAAAGTATTTTGAGGAATACCTAATTGTGCTACTACGCTCCATGAGTTAAAATAATCAGGTGAGCCTTTTGTCGGATCGTACCAGTTTAAACAATATATGTTGGTCGGTGAAGTGCATAACGATGTTTTGCATGTAATCAATTTATGAAGAAGTGCTGCTCCCGAAGCTGATGAAGTATCCTCAAAACTCGGGTTAGGCACCAAATTCTGACAAAACGAACCATATCCACCAAATAGCAAACAACAAATAATAACCACATTTTTCATCATACCTAATTTACGAAAACTACCGCCCTTATCCTATTTAATGATAATCAGTTTATCTCGTGCTTTTACTTCTCCATTTACTATTACCAAATAGAAGTAAATACCATCCTTTAGGTTCGTCTCACTTATTTTCAAGGTATTATTTTCTCCTTCGCTCAGTCTGTAGTCTGCTACACGTATTCCTGATAAATCGTAAATCATAAATTCACCCATACTGCCGGTTGGAATACTATAATCATATTGCATTGTTCCATTATTGGGGTTAGGGTATACTTTTCCTGACATTGCAGGTGCTTTCTGGTCTTTTTTGTTTTGCAACATCAATGGGTTTACTCCATTCAGGAAGTTAAAATCAAGACCTAACATAGCACGAGCACCATAGACGGCATCAGTTCCACCCAATACAGGCTCTTGTTTAGCAATATCATAAAGTGTTTTGTAATCCGCTCCCATGAATTTATGTGTACCCGCCAACCACTTGTTGATATAAATATCATTCACTGTTTTGCGATTAGCTTCCATTATGTTAGAAGGTGAAATACCCGCATTCATAGCTGAAGCTACAGCTCTGTTTGTTGGTAACTTCCCATTTTTAGCATGCAACACATCTTGTACCGCTTCAAACTGACCCATTGCGACTGCTGATACCGAATCATAGAATGCAACATAAGCCCCATCATCTATACCGATATGTAGGTCATTTTGATGGGTTTTTAAATGCTTGTACGCATATTGTTTGCTTGCGTATCCTATCTCCTCAGCATATAAACTCATTTCTGGAACAGCTTTTACAATGTAACCAAGTTGATTATCTCTATTTTGAGCTGCACCGGCTGCCGTCATTTTAAATTGCGGATACGTATTATTGGAACAATTATCATTCGTAGTTCCAGAAGAATTAAAATTAAAACTACCAATAACCATTGAGTTGGGGTAAGGACTATAACTTGCTCCTGGCCCGTAATTGAAATTAAATGTAGTTGGTCCTTGCTGCCCATCCAACCTGTTGGTAACACTTCCAAGCCACTGATTTCCTTGCTGAATACTGCCGGAATTTAAATCACCAACTGTCGCATAACCGGCTACCCCATCAAAATTAAGACCATCGTAGCAATCATCTAAAATATTACAAGCCAATTGACTATTAGAGCAAGCATCAGTACACAAAATTCCCGAACCGGCATTAGTGATATTGTTTAATGCAACTTTGCAATTAGCGCTATTTTCCACATCAATACCAATAATCGTACTCACCATTCCGCTTGAAGTAGCAGTACCTTCCGTAATTGTATTATTATCAGCTGTAACGCCGTTACAATATTGCAGGTCTACACCTGACCAATAAGTGCCGGAATACACTGTATAGCTTCCGCTCGAAGGCAGGTCAATTGCATTGTTATTTACTTCACATGCAGGGGGGCTGCCGAGTCCGGATGCATAGGACTGATCCACATCGTACAGTTCTATACCATGAACAGCATCAGTTATATGGTTAGTATTATTAATTGTAAGATTCAGATAATCCGGATTGACATTTACCACGTAAATCCCGGCTGTATTAAGACCTGACCCTATACTCGTAGTTGACATACCTATCGTATTCCCCTGTATGGTGATTGTTTGCTCCGGGCATTCAAAAGCAGCAATCCCAAAAGCACCAATTCCGCTCATAGTATTATTCTTTGCTTCCAGGCTCATGTTGTATTGGGCCATTGCGCCCATAAAGCAATTTGTAAATGTATTCGGCTCGTTAGCTCCCGTTCCACCGACAATAAGCCCTTTTGATCCCGAAGCATCAGACTCGGCTTTAACGCCAAAACCTCCGCTAAAGAAACCGGTATAATTTATATTGTTGAATGTGTTGTTATACACCTCCACATTACTACGCAAGGCATTAATACCATACCCATCTATATTCTCAAATGTATTTTTAGTAGAGGAAGAAGTATTGTCTCCGATGCTCGTGGCATTTACATCGGTGATCTCAATGCCTTCATATGTATGAACGGTAGCGCTGGGCGTTACAACCAGTAGATCTTGTCCATAAGGTTGAAGTAAGGCCCCGCCAGAATGATTTTGGAAAATGCAATTGCTGACCGTGCCTGAATGTATATTATTATACGATTCCATAACAATCCCTTTGTAATCGAGATCAAAATTTGTATTGCTGATCTGGAAATCGGCCACATTAGGATAAGTGCCAGCCATAGACACTACAGCACGCTTTGCATCTTGTATAACTGTTTTTGCCGATGAGCAAGCAGAGCTGATCACCAGCTGCGCACCGGGTTCCACATAAATCCCATCCCACATATAATCACAACCTGCTTTTAAAGTTGTTGGGGAAGAGCAGGAAGAAGACGTGGTTTGAATGGTGAGCTTATGTCCGCTCTGTACTAATATTTTAGAATTATAACCCATTAATAAAGTCAGCGGAGTGGAACCATCATTTTCCATTACGAGATCCGCATTAACGGTGAGTGTACCATTTACATGTATACCTGTTGAAGACAGAGGATGCAATACATAATCAGTTCCGCTTGAAGTAACATAACCGGAAGGACAGTCAGCCATTGCGGTTACAGATGTATTCGCAATGATCGTTGCACATGCCGTATTTACGAACTCTTCTCCAGTCATCCCACAGCAAGGATAAACATAAAGCGTATCTGAAAGGATTGTGCATCCATCCGCACCTGTGGCTGTTACTACCAGGCTTGAAGGCACATACGCATAGGGGTCGGAATTCCAGCAAACACTGATGCTTGTTCCTGTTCCTGTAGTACTACCGCTAGTGCAAGTGCTTCCAATTACCGGAGCAGAAGCCTTGGTAGGGATATAATCATACGCCGCCCAGCTATACGTTACTCCGGAAACCGGTGCGTCAATGCTGTACGTAATATTGGTTTCATAACATTTGTTATTCTCTCCGGTTATTTTGGGTTTATCCGGCACGGCATTTACTGTAGCAGTAGATGTGCTGGTAGCCGAGCAATTATGTGCATCTGTAATAGTAACCGTATATGTTCCCGTACATAGCCCAGTAATATCGGCTGAAGTAGAAGAAGTAGTGATACCTGTTCCGCTCGACCAGGTATAAGTATAATTGGCCGTTCCACCGGAAACGCTTGCGGTGACATACCCGTCACAGGAGTTGGAGCACACCGTTGAACCGGATGCGCTGGCTGAAGGTGAAGTATGGGAAACAACCGTGCTCGCGGAAGTCCCGGTGCAACCATTCACATCCGTCACCATTACTGTATAAGTACCAGCGCAAACCGATGTGATTGTTTGTGCCGTTGCGCCGCTGCTCCAGCTATATGTATATGGAGAAGAGCTACCAGAAACACTGGCTGAAACAGAACCTGAGCAGGAAATAGCAGAACAATAATTTATTGCTGAAGCAGTAACAGTTATTCCGGGATATGCAGAAATAGTGGTAGAAGTAGTTCCTGTGCAGCCTGAAGCATCAGTAACTGTCACTGTATAGCTACCGGCACAAAGTCCGTCAATATATTGTGTTGTTCCTCCATTGCTCCAGCTATAGGAGTAACTCAGGTCGCCACCCGTAGCGTTAGCTGAGGCGGTACCGGAACAAGTACCCGGGCACGTTGGAGTTGGAGTAATATTTATAGAGATGGCGGCAACGTGGACAATTACATCGAATAAAGCCGCGTGTTCACCCGAAAGTCCTGAGGCAATATCTGCAAAATTTATTGTATATGTTCCCGCTGCAAAAGTAGCGGTTACGGGATTTGTATTAACATTAGGATTCCAGGTAATTCCTGAAGAAGGAGAACTATACCAATAATCGAATGAAGTATTCATCGAATTTAAATTTCCTGTAAGCACTATACTTTGTCCAGGGCATATATAAATATTGCATGGAGTACCTGAGGTGGTACTAACTCCTGTACTACAAATGGGCGCACCTGTAGATGGATCTGTTATATCAATAGTAGGATAATTTGTTCCTAAAACTATATCCAATGCGCCATATGTGGTAAGCGGAGAAAAACTTGTAACCGTTCCTGCTGTTAGATTTCCTGTAGGATTAGTTTCTCCGAGGTCTTTCCATTTCGAACCGTTCCAGCCGGAAACATGCATATTGCTGTCGCTTACATTGCAGCTATTGCTGTTCCACCCCAATGTTACTTTAACATTGCTGCTACCTGCCGATCTATTTAATGTCCAGTACTCACAGGTATCCATTTTTATAATGGTAGTGTCCAGAGTATTTCCCAGTGTTTGTTTAGCGTTAAAATACTCCGCCGTAAACGCATCCGTAGAGCTGGAAGGAGCAGTAATACTCAAAGGCTGGTAATCGCTGCCTTTGCCGATTGGGAAGGTGAATGCGCTGTTGCCGATCTTTTTAACGGGACCATCAACAAAACTGCTGGAACTTCCTCCAATTACTTTTGCACCATTGTTTATTATCAATGTATTGCCATTGGTTTTAAGTTGTCCATTTGTCAACGTGAGGCTGTCTGTTATAACAAGGCTTGTATCCAGTTGCAGGTTATTCGAATTATTTAGCACAACTCTTCCCAAAACTACAGGCTTATTCCCTTTAATATGTTGTATGCCTGTGCCATTGAAAACAAGACTGCTCCCGGAAGTGGATGTTGTAACAACAACTCCGCCGCTAATCTGATTAATGGTCAAATCATTGTTGATCTGATTATTTGCCGAACCATAAGCCAGATAAATATCATGACTTGCTGTAAATGTAACTGGACCATTAAAAATATCGGCTGCACTTATTCCCATTCCCAAATTTGTATTACCGGTGTTAGAGATGAGCGTTGTGTCGTTAAATGTGTTTCCTCCGGGATTATTGCTTCCTCCTCCGCCTATTAAAACATTCAGGTTTATGGATGTTGGTCCATTAAAGGTATTGCTACCTAAATAATACAGGTAGCCGGTATATACACTCAGTTTGTTAAATGTATTATTGTATGCTTCGAATGCGTAGGTGTTCGTGGAATTGAAGGATCCGCTTATATTACAATGGTCTACTACTAACACTACACCGGAACTGCCGGTAAATGTTAATGTATTTACTACACTGCTTGCTTGTGTAAAATAATGGAGCTGACAATAACCAACGGCATAGCCACCCGAACCAATCGAAATGGTTTTTCCTGCGGCTTGTGTAAAGGAACCTGAATTACCAATGTTAACCCCTCCATATCCACCGGAGGCATTGCTTAAATATAGGTTTCCGCCAAAATCACCTCCTCCATTACCTGCACCGAATGAGATCTGTATGCCGGAACTTGTTGTGGCTACATTGCAGTAAACATCTCCTGAATACTGATTATGCTGGGAGAATCCGCCAAACTGCAGATCGGCCGTACCATTATTGTTGGCTGTTAATGTACTGTTAAATGTATCCGGTACATTATAGGCTAAGGAAATTCGTCCGCTTCCATTCTCATTTATTGTCACGGGTGCTGCGAATACATTTCCACCACTGCAAATATTTACACTGCTTCCTGTTTTTGTCAGGTCTACGGATGAGTTCAAATGTGAGGTGCTTACAAAAACATCTTCGCAGGATGCCGTAATGCTTGCTGAAATTGCAGTTGATGCTATGTCGATCAATTTTCCTGTTGCCTGAATATCTCCGCTGGTTATAGCACTGCTTGCGAGTTCTAGCTTATTGCTTGTAGTTAATGTATGGCTATTAAGTGTAAGTGTGGCACCCGTAATAGACAACCATGCAATTGTTGTATTGTTTGCTAACGCCGGATTATTGGTATGGCTTGTAATGATCACGGTATCTGTTGAGCCGGGTGTTCCGGCTGGTGTCCAATTGCTTGTGGTATTCCAGTTGGTTGATGTGCTTCCTGTCCATGTATAGGTTGTTTGCGCGGAACAGTTAACTATTACGAGCATTAAGCCGGCTAAAAATAATAGGCTTCTGTCTTTTTGTGATCTAACTATTTGCTTGTTCATTCTTGTTGGTTTACAATTTATACTGCATTGCATTTAACGCCCAGGTTTTTTCTTATTTATAGAGAAACTTTTTTGTGACTACGGTATTTCCACTCTTATCTTTTACAACATAAGTGCCATACATGGCACCTCTCACGGTGAAACTTCCAAGTGTGAGGCTGATGTTGTTATTTTTTCGCTCATAGGCCAGCCCGGAAGGCAGTCCTGTTTTCACATCGTAAATAAAGGTGTAGGAGAGTAAGTCACTGGCTCCGTCTGTTGAACCCAGTGTAACTTGTATTGCAGATATATTGGATGTATCAGCCTGGTTTACATCTATTGTGAACGGGAAATTGCCGGCAAACGCATTTGAGGGTTTCAGTGCTGTAAGCAACAGCAGGATAAAAAAAGAAAACATGAATTTTTTCATTGTCATAAGGGTGGATTTGTTTAACCAATTTCCTCACAATGATAAAATATTTATGTACTCCTGAAGACAAAATTATTTTAAAATATTTTTTCTTTGAAAGTACTACGGATAAAGGCTTACAGAGGTCTAGGTTTTTATACCTAGAAAAGTGAATTGAAATTTGTATTAAACTACGCGCGAGAGGAATGAACTACGTGTGAGTGGAAATCTCATTTCATCTTAATTTTTCCAACTCTATACTCTATACTATTCTTCACATACTAACTACTCAAGACTAACTACTCCGGACTACTAAGCCCAAACCTTAGTGCCTTCGCTGCAATTGGAGCAGATGTCTATTTCTTTGCGTGAACGAAGAACAGCAGAGCGGAAATTAGTATAAGAGGAATTCTGCCACAATTCTTTAAACGGAATTTTTTTAAGGTCGCCCATCTGATGCTGTGCATCCTTATCAAAACAACAGGGAACAACCAAACCATCCCATGTGATCACAGTTGAACTCCATAACCTCCAGCAGTGATTGTCCAGGCTGTTTTTAATAGTATACGTGCCGTTGCTTTGTTTTTTGTAGCGTGAATACTTTTCGTTTTCCGGAATTAAAGGATGCCCGACTTGAGGGTTATAAACTTGTGCGGTTTTAAAACGGACTTCATCAACACCAAGCTCTGCGGCCAGTTTGAGCACATCATTCGTTTGGTGTTCATTTGGTTTAACAACTAAAAACTGAAAGATCACATGCGGCGTTTTTGATTTTAATTGTCTTTTCCACCTGATAATATTTTTTGTTCCCTCAATAACTTTTTCAAGATTCCCTCCAATGCGATACGACTGATACGTTTCCTGCGTTGTACCATCTATGGAAATAATCAAGCGGTCAAGGCCTGACTCAATTGTTTTTTTCGCTTGTTCATCATCCAGGTAATGCGCATTGGTTGAAGTCGCCGTATACATTTTTTTTTCAGAAGCATAATTAACCATCTCCAAAAATTTAGGATTGAGATAAGGTTCCCCCTGGAAATAAAATGTTAAGTAGTAAACTTTTTTGTACAGTTCATCAATTGTTTTTTTGAAAAAATCCTGCTGCAGCATTCCTGTCGGCCTTGTAAATTCCCGTTTGCCGCTGGGGCATTCCGGACAACGTAAATTGCAGGATGTAGTCGGTTCAATGGACATCGTGATGGGCAAACCCCACTGTACGGGCTTTCCGCTCCATTTAGAAACATAAAAACTTAATGTCACCTGTGCGGCATTCAGGATCTTGCCCGCACTGAGCTTTGATAAAAGATTTATGTTATCGCTGCGTTTCACTTTCCAAAGATAAACACTATTAATATAGCGGATTTGTCAATTATATAGTATACTTGTTTACGTCTTTTTATAATCATGGTCACCGGAAACAGCAGAGTCTTTTTTGCAATTTTATTTACGCTTCTGTTCAGTACAGCCGCAAGTGCTCAAAAGTACAGCATTTCAGGAAAGGTGATTGATTCAAAAACCTTAAAACCACTTCCGTTTGTAAATTTTACAGCCGATAATTCCGTTCAAAGCGGTTCAACGGATATTGACGGACGTTTTGCATTTACTTCCACTACAGCAGTGAAATTTATTTCGTTTACCTATGTCGGTTATGAGCCTTATGTATATTATACCAAAGACAGCGCAAGCTTCAATCATATAATTGTTCTGAAACCCAAACAGTTTGAATTACGCGAAGCAGTAGTCGTTGCCGGTGAAAATCCCGCTTATCGCATCATCCGGAAAGTAATCGCAAACAAGGATAAAAATGATCCGGAGAAAGCCCTGCATTCCTTTTCGTATATGACCTACAGCAAACTTATTTTTGATATAAATAAAGACAGCCTTGCGCGTAAAGACTCGTTGCTGAAAACATCCACGGATACAGCCTCGCAGCGAGAAGTGAAAGAAGCTAAAGAATTTGTGGATAAGAATTATTTATTCATGATGGAGTCAATCTCCAGCCGCAAATTTTTAAAACCGGATAGAAATAACGAAGAGGTGCTGGCATCCAAAGTTTCCGGATTCCAGGATCCTATGTTTACCATGCTGGCTATGCAGTTGCAGTCGTTTGATTTTTATAAAGAGTCCTTCAGCATTTTTGATAAAGAATATTTTAGTCCGATCAGCAGCGGAGGCATTCCCAAATACTCTTATTTAATAGAGGATACGGTCTATTCCGGAAAAGACAGCGTTTTTATTATTTCGTTTAAACCAAAACGCAGTAAAAATTTTGACGGGATGAAAGGTGTGCTGTACATCAATACAAACGGGTATGCGGTACAGAATGTTATTTCAGAACCAAATGACAAACACGGGATCCATATTAAAGTGCAGCAGAAATATGAGTTTCTGGAGAACAGGCAATGGTTTCCAACGCAACTGAATACGGAAATAAATATGGGAAGGGGATTGACTGTCGGCACCGTACGGCCATTGGGAGTGGGACATACTTACATAAAAGAAATTGAGTTGGATCCGGAATTAAAGAAAAGGGAATTTTCAAGAACAGAGTTAAAAGCGGTGAGCGATGCTTCCTCTAAACCGGATGACTTTTGGAATAAATACAGGGCAGATACGCTAACTGAAAAGGAAATGCATACGTATCACAGCATGGATAGTATTGGGAAAAAGGAAAACTTTAACCGGAATTTAAAAGCTGTTGAAATAATGCTTTCCGGAAAAATTCCGCTCTGGAAAGTTGATCTCGACATTGACAGATTTGTTGCATACAACAGGCATGAGGGTTTCCGCCTGGGTGCAGGCGCACATACCAGCGATAAAATTTCAGAATATATTTCCGTTGGAGGTTATGGGGCATATGGGTTTACAGATAAAGTTTTAAAATACGGGGGAGATCTTATCCTGAAGCCATTTCACGATCCGGAAATAAAATTCAAAGCTGCCTATGTAAATGATGTGCTGGAATCAGGCGGAACTAAATTTTACGATGACAACCAGTTTTTAACGCCCGAGAGTTACCGAAATATTTATGTTAACACAATGGACAAAATTGAAAAGACGGAAATCTCCGGTTCGTTTGTCTTGTTTCAATATGTGAAAGCAAATCTTTTTTTGAATAAACAAACAAGATGGGTTACACCTGACAACCCATACAGCTACGGACAGCTGGTAAATGAACGAACTGTTTTGAGTAATAAATTTAATCTTGCTGAAGCCGGACTTTCATTCAGGTTTGCATACGGAGAAAAATTTATAAATACAGGTACCTTATTAATATCCAATGGCACAAAATATCCTGTCCTCTGGATGAATGTAAGCAAGGGTTTCAGCGGAGTTATGAATGGGGATTTCGATTATTTTAAAGTGGATGGAAAAATTGAAAAGGAATTTTTAATCCGGAGTATTGGACGTCCATCTTTTCAATTGAATTTTGGTTTTGTGGATGGCAAAGTTCCGTATTCACTTCTGAACAATGGCAAAGGAAGTTTTATACCGTATACACTTTCTGCACCTAATTCATTTGAGACCATGGGAATGAATGAATTTTTATCCAGCCGGTATGTCTCTTTGTTTTTTACACACGCCTTTAATCACCGCATGTTCAGGATTAAAAAATTCAGGCCTTATGTATCAGTAGTAAGTAAAGTTGGTTTCGGACAACTGGATAATCCCGAAAATCATTTTGGCATTCCAATTAAGACTATGGAAAAAGGATATTTTGAATCCGGGTTAGTGCTGGACAACCTGATCAGGTACAATGTTTTTCGTTTTGGAGTTGCAGGATTTTACAGATACGGACCATATGCAAATCCTGATCCAATCGATAATCTTGCTATAAAATTTACGCTTGGGATTGCGCTTTAATAGAACAGATTCTTGTTTGCATAAATAATATCCTTGGCCCGGCCTTTCAATGCTTGCCCTGCATTCAAAACCATCGCCGGGCTTGGAGGAAACGGAACAGGCTGGGTCCCTAATTTAGCTCTTGTTTCCGGCTTCAGGGCGTCAATATTTCCATCAGCTCTTGCGGCATTATTGGTAAATACATTTTCTGCAACAAGCGGTTCGGATTTCATTAACTGTTGGCTTGCATTGTTGATAAAATCAAGCGTGCCAGTGATCATTGCTCTTTTGAACTGATGCAATTCTGTTACTGAACAAAAGATGGTTTTTGTTTTGGCCACCTTAATATCGTTCCCGCCCGCATCCTTTTTTACATTTCCATGATCATCCAGTACATACTGAAATCCATCATCAACAATACGTGATTCAGTATAGGTACTTTCATCTGCTTTTTCCGGGGACACATCTATCATTTTCATATTCACCAGGATTGTGTAATCATAGTTTCTTCCACTTACATATTGAGTATTGTATTCAAGCCAGGTTCTGTTCAGATCACTCAGCGAAATTTTAGTCAGTTCACTTTCAAAATCAGGAGGTAATGGCAGACCGGATTGGTTTTGCATTTTAAAGAGGATGAATGTCATCCCCATAAAATGAGCCTGGTCGATTTGCGCACTTACATCTTTATAATCGGGATAAAGTGATTTCACGCGGTTTAATTTTTCAAAGGCATTCCGGGCATCTGCTTTATTTCCTTTGTCTAGCAATTGCATAGCAGATGCATAATCATATTCAGCAGCTTTTTGTTTGGCAGCAATGAGATCGGCGTTTAAATCAACGAGGTTGAAATTTGCATTGCGCTGTTGAGACTTAATGAACAGCGGCAGTAAGGGGACTATTATGCTTTGTTTATTCTTAAGATGCGCATAGGTATAATAAATTTCATCCCAGTTTTCAGGCCTGCCTTCCTGTTTTAAGAACTGAATTCTTGCAAGATCTTTTTCACTGTCTTTTTTGTAAGCGTCTTCTAAAACAAGGACCTGCTTTTCATCTGTTTTATCCTTCGCAAGTTTTTTGCAGGCAACGGCAATGGCTTCATCATAATTTCCCTGGTTTAATAATTTTTGTGAATTTTCACATGAGAAAATAAGAGAGAGGAATGGTATTAACAGCAGGTAGATTTTTTTCATAAAATTTATTTTATCTGAGTCATAAACTATTCGACCAAGAGGTAAATACAACTGTTCACAAAACATTCTTGTTCTCTTCAGTACAAAAAAACATCTTTTTTTGAATAAGCACTGCATAAAACCTGTATTTTTATTATCAGGTCGTAAATAAAATTTATGTGGTCATCCATTTCAAGGTTTGTTTTGCGTAATAGGTTATTGCTGCTTATCATTTTAGGCTCATTAACCGGTTTCATGATTTACAATGCATTACAGGTTCGGATCGTTTACGAATTTGCGCGGCTTTTACCCGAAACAGATAGTGCCAGCATCCAATACGAAGAATTTAAAAACAGGTTTGGCCTGGACGGAAACGTTGCTGTGCTGAGCGTTAAAGATTCAAATATTTATAAACTCGATCGTTTCAACGACTGGTACCAGATAGGAGAAGAAATTAAAAAGATCAAAGGGATCCAGGAAGTTGTTTCCGTTGCACGTATTTATAACCTCACAAAAAACGATAGCCTCGGAAAATTTGAGTTCAAGCGGCTCATTCCTCAAAAACCAACCTCACAGGAGCAACTCGATAGTCTGAAAAAAATTATTGAAAGTCTCCCATTCTACGAAGGCTTTATTTATAATAAACAGACGAAAGCAACTGTGATGGCCATTACGTTTGATAAAAGTGAACTGGATACCAAGAACAGGATTCTGATTACAGATACGATCAAACAAAAAGTAGATGCCTTTGGGAAAAAGTATGGGCTTGATGTGCATTATTCCGGCTTGCCCTATATAAGAACAGTGCTGCAGCGGATCGTATCTTCTGAAATGCTCATGTTCATGGGACTTGCATTGCTTGTCACCATAGTGATCTTGTTCTTATTTTTCAGGTCAATCCTGGTGGTAGTCTTTTCAATGCTGGTTGTTATAGTGGGAGTGGCCTGGTCGTTTGGAACACTGGCCTTGCTCAATTACAAAATAACAATACTCACAGGACTTATCCCGCCTCTCATTATTGTTATCGGTGTGCCGAATTGTATTTTGCTTTTAAATAAATACCACGTCGAATACAGAAAGCATGGTAAGCAAGGCCTGGCATTATTCAGGATGATCCAGAAAATAGGGATCTCGCTGTTTTTTGCGAACCTTACTACTGCAATCGGTTTTGCTGTTTTTTGTTTTACCGGAACGCAGATTCTCTCACAGTTTGGCCTTGTAGCCTCGTTAAATGTATTGGCGACTTACATTATATCACTTATTCTTATGCCGGTTGTGTTCAGTTTTTTACCGCCTCCGGGTATAAAGCACACGAAGCATCTGGAGCGTAAACGCCTTTCAACAATATTGGAGAAAGTAGTATTGCTGGTGCAGAACCATCGCAAAAAAGTTTACATAACCGTTGTCGTAGTTGTCTGCATTTCTGTCGCGGGAATGTTTCTGATCAAGCCGCTGGGCTATGTTGTGGATGATCTTCCAAAAAATCATGTGGTATATTCAGACCTGAATTATTTTAACGAAAATTTTCACGGCGTTCTTCCCTTTGAAATTGCGATCGATACAAAAAAAGAAAACGGTGTGTTTGCGGATAATGGAAGGGTTTTGTACAAAATAAATTTATTGCAAAAATTGCTTGCAAAATATCCTGAGTTTTCAAAACCTGTTTCAGTTGCTGAAGCTGTTAAGTTTTCTTACCAGGCCTATAAAGACGGGAATCCTAAATTTTATCGGCTGCCGGGTGCAATGGATTTAAGTAAAATATCGGCTTATACCGGTGAAGCAAAAGTAAATCGTTTCAAAGCTTTTATTGATAGTACAAAACGTTATACGCGTGTAAGCGTGCAGGTTGCGGACGTGGGCTCAATTGAATTAAAAAAGCTTGTCGATGAATTAAAACCCCGTATCGACAGTATTTTTAATTACGATACTGACAACAAAAAATGGGTGCAGGCTGATCAACGGATAGATGCAAATATGACCGGTTTTTGTGTGATGTTTTTAAAAGGAAATGAATTCCTGGTAACTAACCTGCTCGAAAGCGTGGCGCTGGCTGTTATTTTAATTTCCCTGGTGATGTTCACCTTATTCATGACAGGCAGAATGGTTTTTGTTGCTGTTATTCCAAGCATAGTCCCCTTACTTGTCACAGCGGGCCTTATGGGGTTTTTCGACATTCATTTAAAGCCGAGTACCATTCTTATTTTCAGCATTGCTTTTGGTATTGCTTCCGATGGAACATTATATTTTCTAACTAAATACAGGCAGGAACTTAAACAGCTCAATGGGAATATTTCAAAAGCAGTATCTTTAACCATCCGTGAAACAGGAATCAGCATGATTTACACGGCTGTGATACTTTCGTGTGGATTTGGTATTTTTACGGCTTCCAAATTCGGTGGAACAGCAGCTTTGGGAATTTTGGTTTCATTTACATTACTGATTGCATACTGTTCAAATTTAATATTGCTGCCTTGCTTTTTATTGTCGCTTGAAAAACGGTTGAGTAATAAAGAATTTACGGGCAAGCAGCTGGTTGAGCTTGAAGAGTTTGACGTTGCGGATGAAGAATAATTATTAACTTAATTGCTATGAAGGGAATTATTTTAGCCGGAGGATCGGGCACACGTCTGCATCCGCTTACGCTGGCAGTAAGTAAGCAACTGATGCCGGTTTATGACAAACCAATGATCTATTACCCCTTGTCTGTTTTGATGATGTCGGGTATAAAAGATATTCTGATTATTTCAACACCGCATGATTTACCTCACTTTGAACGCTTATTAGGCGATGGAAAAAAACTGGGCTGTACGTTCAGTTATGCTGTGCAGGAAGTTCCGAACGGACTTGCGCAGGCATTTGTAATCGGGGAAAAATTTATTGGTAAAGATAAAGTCGCGTTAATCCTTGGGGATAATATATTTTACGGAAGCGGTATGCAGCGCCTGCTTCGCGAAAATAATGATCCGTCGGGGGGAGTTGTTTTTGCATATCACGTTTCTGACCCTGAACGTTATGGTGTGGTAGAGTTTGATCAGGATAAAAAAGCGCTTTCCATAGAAGAAAAACCTAAACAGCCTAAATCAAATTATGCTGTTCCGGGTTTGTATTTTTATGATAATAGTGTGGTGGAAGTCGCTAAAAATCTGAAACCAAGCGCGCGGGCAGAATACGAAATCACCGACGTGAATAAATATTACCTGGCTAAAGGACAATTAAAAGTAGGAATACTCGATCGCGGAACTGCATGGCTGGACACAGGAACTTTTGCTTCGCTAATGCAGGCTTCTATGTTTGTGCAGGTCATAGAGGAACGACAGGCCTTGCGCATAGGTTGTATTGAGGAAGTCGCCTATAGAATGGGATATATTTCTGCTGATCAGCTTCGTTTAATAGCTGAGCCACTTGTTAAAAGTGGATATGGTACATATTTGCTGGATATTATTGATCAAAATAAAAAATAATTAATGAGCGCAAAATCCGATCAGATTAAAATACTTGTCACGGGAGGAGCTGGCTTTATTCCAAGTTGTCTGGCTGAAAAGCTTGCCGAAATGCCTGAAAACTTTGTAGTGATAGTAGACAATCTGTTGACAGGAAGCCTTGATAAGGTGCCGTCTTCGAAGTATGACAACATTAAATTTATTAAGTGCGATGTGAATGATGTAAATGAAATTGCTGGGGTTTTTCGTTCTTATTCATTTGATTATGTATTTCATTATGCAGCATTGGTTGGTGTTAAGCGCACACTTGAAAATCCTGTAAAGGTATTGAATGACATTAATGGGATCCGCAACATACTGGAGCTATCTAAAAACACCAGTGTAAAAAGAGTGTATTATTCTTCCTCATCGGAAGTATATGGTGAACCTGTTGAATATCCACAGAATGAGGATACGACACCTTTGAATTCCCGTTTGCCTTATGCCATTGTGAAAAATGTGGGAGAAGCATTTTTTAAATCGTATAAAAAAGAATTTGGCCTGGATTATACTATTTTCCGGTTCTTTAATACCTATGGCCCAAAGCAAAGTAAGGACTTTGTGATCTCTAAGTTTATTTCCAAAGCACTTAAAAATGAAGACATAACAGTATATGGCGACGGAAGTCAGACACGTACTTTTTGTTTTTTTGAAGATAATATTGAAGCTACAACGAATGCGTTTTATTCCAGCAGGTTTGTGAATGATGTTGTAAATGTTGGTGGTGAAATAGAGGTTCCGATCCTGGAAGTGGCACAGTTGATTGTAAAACTTACGAATTCAAAATCTAAAATAGTTCATCTTCCTGCACTGGAAGAAGGCGACATGACCCGTCGCAGGCCAGACATCAGCAAAATGAAGCAATTGCTGAATCGCCCGATGAAACCACTGGAAGAAGGATTGAAGGCTGTAATTGCCGATACCCGTTATATTCTCTGAAGTGAATAGTATTCAGCAATACCAGGTTCAGATCAATAATGGAATTGAAAAATTCTGCAGTGAACTGAATGGCCGGCCTGTTGAGTTGTATGAACCGCTGAGGTATACACTCTCATTAGGTGGAAAAAGAATGCGGCCTTTACTCACCATGCTTGCCTGTGATTTGTTTGACGGAGATGCCGCAATCGCATTGAATCCCGCACTTGGCATCGAATTGTTTCATAATTTCTCATTGATCCACGATGATATCCTGGATGACGCACCGCTTAGAAGAAATAAGCCGACTATTCATCAGAAATGGAATCGCAACATTGCCATATTAAGCGGAGATGCTTTACTGGTTAAGGCTTACGAACTTATCTGTAACTCTTCTGTTCCTTCTGAAAGAAAAATAGAGATTCTTAAAGTCTTTAACCAGGTTGCACTTTTGGTATGCGAAGGACAACAACTGGATATGAATTATGAGAAAGCATCTGTCATTATTATTTCTCAATATATAAAGATGATTGAACTGAAAACAGCAGTATTACTGGCCGGTTCATTGAAAATAGGTGCGCTGATAGGTGGCGCAAAAGAGGAGGATGCGAAAAATATATATGAGTTTGGGAAAAATATCGGGATTGCATTTCAACTGCAGGATGACATTTTAGATGTTTATGCCAACGAAGAAAAATTCGGGAAACAAAAGGGCGGCGATATAATCGCTAACAAAAAAACGTTTTTGCTTTTAAAAGCATTGGAACTTTCCGGACATAACGCATATAAAAAAGAGGAATTACAACAATGGATTTATGCTCCTCAGTTTGATGCCAAACATAAAATAGAGGCTGTTACTGCTATCTATGAATTTTTTAATGTGAAAAAGATTGCAGAAGATGAAATGATGAATTATTACAAAAAGGGACTTTCATTTTTAAATCAGCTTCCTGTTAATGCACAAAAAAAGGAAAACCTGATTAGTCTTGTAGAAAGTCTTATTGTGAGAGAAGTATAATTTAATTTACCTGTTTTAATTTTTAAATGATTTACGATAAACACATATTCATCTGCACCAATCAACGTGCAGCAACAGCAACACGCAAAAGCTGTGGTGAAGTCCACGGCATGGAAATAGTGGACGCTTTTAAAAAGAAATTAAAAGAATTAAACCTGCCCATAAAATTGCGTGCGCAAAAAGCGGGTTGTCTTGATATCTGTGATTTCGGACAAACAGTTGTTGTTTATCCGGAAGGTGTTTTTTATGTTGGTGTTGAATTGAGCGATGTGGATGAAATTATCAGTGAACACATTGTCAAAAACCAACCTGTTCAGCGCCTGATCCTGAAAAGACCGGACTAAACCCTGAACAAAAAAATAATGTTTAGTTTTTGAATTTATCCAATGAAAGGTAAAACACAATTTCAGAAGACTAAAATAGTTGTAAATTTTTTCGTATTATTTTTCTTAGTATTCTTAACCAAAACTGTCAGCGCCCAATATTCAGATATTGAAGTCAGCTCCTGGGATGGAACTTATTTTAGTGATTATAAATTTGCCGATTCTTCAGCGATCCCGTTTTATAAAATGAAGTACAACAGGCCTTTGGTTTTGAACAGGGAGTATTCTGCAGCTGACCAGGACCTGCAAAAATATCTCCAGGAAAACATTAACTATTATCATATCATGGGACATATAGATCCATGGAACAGCGCGCAGGTTACATTCGTTGTTGACAGCACCGGCAAAGTAAGAGACATCGAAATGAAATTTTACAGGAAGGCCGATGACGTTGTGAAAAATGAATTAGTAAGAGTCATAAATAATATGCCTCCGTGGCAGATACCCGGTAAAGTGGATAGTAAACCAGTAAATGTGAGAATGGAGTTTACAATCAAATTCGGCTGGCAGGCATTGATGCGTAAGGACAAGCGAAAAGATTTCCGCAGAAAACATTTGGGAGTTCGTCTCGCTTATATTAACCAGGGCACAAATTTTGGAGAAATCGGTTTGCTGGCTGCGAAAAAATTTTCGGAGTCTTATATCGGGAATATTTATCCTGCAGCGGAATTGTCTGCCGATTTTAATTTTGATAAAACACATTTTATAATAGCGCCAAAAGCTTCTGTATCCTATGTCTTTTCAATCTTTGGGGCACGATTGAGCCTGGCTGATTATATAAGTTCCGGGCAAAGCGACATACGTTTAACGCCGCAGATTGGGGTTGGCTATTTCGATTTGTTTATGGTTTATTATGGATATAATATTCCGCTTTCCGGAGTTGAATTGCCATCCGTTCTTCGAAACCAGTTAATGCTTTCTATCACACTTCATCACTAGCATTTCGTACTGTACACTTCGGCTTCGCTCAGTGTACAGTAATATTATTCTTTAAAATTTCGAGAAGTACACTTCGGCTCCCTGCCTACCGTCAGGCAGGCGCTCAGTGTACAGTTATATTATTCTTTTATTTCCTCCTGTTACTTTATTATTATGAGCACAGAATTTGTACTTTTAACTAAATCAGCAGAAAGGAGTAAGATGAATATCACCCAATACATCAATAACCTGGAATACATCAATGCTACAGCAGAGCAGATCAAGAAGGATTTTGACCTGTTCGGACTGGAGATAAAATTTTCAGGAAATGAAGCGAATGCTTATGATGAATTACTGTACCAGATTGTCCCGCATATTTCTCAACTGGCGGAAACCAACTATAAAAAATTACTGGATTTGTTATACCGGATTGATGTGCCTGAAGGAAAGGTGGCGGATTGCGTAAACAATGAAAATGGAATGAGTATGTCAGAAGGAATTGCTGACCTTATTATTAAAAGAGAGCTTCAGAAAATCGTTCTCCGCAGGCATTACAAGGCTGAAAACGGGATCTACGATTAATGGCTTGTTTTTTAGTCTGTTATCATCAAAATCCTTTGCCAAATTAAGGGCATATTTCCCTAAAAAAATGCTAAATTTGATAGCTTGTAAACCAACCTGTCAAAATGGACCAACACGGATACTTAGGAAACGCTGAAATTGCCTCGGTTGAGGACCTTTACCAACAATATTTAAAGAATAATGAATCTGTTGCACCGAGCTGGCAGCAGTTTTTTAAGGGTTTCGACTTTGCCCGTACAAGTTATCCCGAGTTGCCGGCGAATGGAACAAGTGCGGCTTCTGCAAACGGAAGCGTAACAATCCCTGAAAATGTACGCAAGGAATTCAATGTAATTAACCTGATCAATGGTTATCGCAGTCGCGGACATTTATTTACCAAAACCAATCCCGTTCGTGAACGTCGTCAGTATACACCAACTCTTGACATTGAAAATTTCGGTTTGTCAAATGATGATCTGGAGACTGCTTTCCAGGCCGGAACACAAATCGGGATTGGACAGGCTAAACTAAAAGACATTATTGCTCATCTGCATCAAACGTATTGTCAGTCGATAGGTGCAGAATACATGTATATCCGCAACCCGGAAATCGTAAACTGGTTGCAGGAAAAAATGGAGTCCTCAAAAAATACGCCTAAATATTCCATTGATGAAAAGAAAGTTATTCTCAACAAATTAAACCAGGCGGTTGTTTTTGAAAATTTTCTGCATACAAAATTTGTGGGACAAAAACGCTTTTCACTTGAGGGTGCAGAAGCTGTAATTCCGGCATTGGACGCTGTATGTGAACGGGGTGCTGATCTTGGTGTAGAAGATTTTGTAATCGGGATGCCTCATCGCGGACGTTTAAATGTGCTGGCGAATATTCTTAATAAAACGTATAAAGATATTTTCACTGAATTTGAAGGAAGAACAACAGGCGATTCGGTTTTTGACGGTGATGTGAAATACCACATGGGCTATTCATCTGACCAGACCAGCAATGGCGGAAAGAAAATTCACATGAGTTTAACTCCGAATCCTTCGCATCTGGAAGCTGTGGATCCTGTTGTGCAGGGAATTGGTCGCGCTAAAATCGACAATATGCACAAGGGCGACAATAATAAACTTTGTACAATCCTGATGCATGGCGATGCCGCTCTTGCTGGTCAGGGTATTGTTTATGAAGTTATTCAGATGTCGCAGCTGGAAGGTTATAAAACCGGCGGAACAATTCATGTGGTCGTAAATAACCAGGTTGGATTTACCACTAATTATTTAGACGGACGTTCAAGTACATATTGCACAGATGTGGCTAAAGTAGTTTTGGCTCCCGTATTTCACGTTAACGGTGATGATGTTGAGGCAGTGGTTTATGTATCGCAGCTGGCAATGGAATACCGTCAGAAATTTCATCGCGATGTATTTATAGATGTTTTGTGTTACCGCAAATACGGACACAATGAAGGAGATGAACCCCGTTTCACGCAGCCATTGTTATATAAAGCTATTGCAACACATCCTAATCCACGTGAAATTTATACAGCTCAATTGCTGCAGGAAGGATCAATAGATGCTTCAGTGGCAAAAGAAATGGAGCAAAATTTCAAACAGCTTTTGCAGGAGAAATTAGACGAAGCCAAGCAGGTAGAAAAAGCAAAAATAACTTCCTTCCTTGATGGGCAATGGAAAGGTATTCGTATGGCAACGGATAAAGATTTTGAGGTTTCGCCGAATACAGCCGTTGATAAAAAATTGTTTCTTGAAATAGCACAAAAAACAACAAAACTTCCGGGTAATAAAAAGTTCTTCAATAAAATTGAAAGTATATTTAAAGAGCGCCAGGGCATGATTGAGAAAGATGCTTATGACTGGGCGATGGGGGAGTTGATGGCCTATGCAACATTGATGAATGAAGGAAATGATGTCCGTTTTTCGGGACAGGACGTAGAACGTGGAACTTTTTCTCACCGTCATGCAGTTGTGAAAGTAGAAGATTCCGAAGAAGAATATACGCCATTAAACAGTTTTGGTGCAAAAGGCAAATTGGATATTTACAATTCACTCCTTTCTGAATATGGTGTATTGGGCTTTGAATATGGCTATGCACTTGCAACTCCCGGAGACCTGGTAATCTGGGAAGCACAGTTCGGGGATTTCTTTAATGGAGCGCAGATCATGATTGATCAGTTTATTGTTTGTTCGGAATATAAGTGGAGAAGAATGAACGGATTGGTGATGTTATTACCCCATGGTTATGAAGGCCAGGGCCCTGAACACTCCAGCGGACGCATGGAACGTTTTTTGCAACAATGTGCGGAGAACAATATTCAGATTGTTAACTGTACAACGCCTGCAAATCAGTTTCACGTATTACGCAGACAATTGAAACGCGAATTCCGTAAACCATTGATCTGTTTTACGCCGAAAAAATTGCTGAGATATCCGAGCTGTGTATCGTCCATTGATGATTTCACAACGGGAACGTTCAAAGAAACAATTGATGATGCAAGTGCTGATGTAGCGACAGTTAAACGCATTGCGTTTTGCTCTGGTAAAATTTATTATGATCTGATTGAAGCAAAACAAAAGACCGGTGGAGATGACGTGGCTGTAATCCGTATTGAACAATTGTATCCGTTCCCTGCAAAACAAGTACAGGATCTGATTTTAAAATATAAAAACGCGAAGGAATATTTCTGGGTACAGGAAGAACCGGAAAATATGGGAGCATGGACATTTGTAATGCGTATGTTCGCGAATATACCTGTGAGATATATTGGACGGAATGAAAGTGCAACACCGGCTACAGGTTACAGTAAGATCCATGCGGAACAACAACAAAATATTGTGAACAGGATTTTTACTAAAGCACCTGTTGAAGAAGTAAAAAGTAATTAATCGTTTAACAGTCCCGGCTAAAGAATCAGGACTATATACTAAAGACTAAAAATTATGGCAATCATCGATCTTAAAGTACCAAGCCCTGGTGAATCAATAACAGAAGTAGTTATAGCCCGTTGGCTGAAAAAAGACGGAGAATATGTAGAGAAGGACGAACCTGTTGCTGAAATAGATTCAGATAAAGCTACGCTGACAATTAATGCGGAAGACAGCGGTGCAATAAAAATAATGGCCAAGGAAGGCGATACAGTGAAAGTTGGACAAGTTGTTTGTTCAATTGACAATAGTGTAAAGGGTGAAGCCAAGAAACCGGTTGCTGCGGAAACAAAGCCTAAAGCTGAGGCGGCTAAAGCTCCGGTAACTGCACAGGAAAAAGCAACTGCAGCTAAGACTCAAGAGACTTATGCGAGCGGAACACCGTCTCCTGCTGCAAAAAAGATAATGGACGAAAAAAATATTCCTGCTGCTAAAATGAACGGAAGCGGTAAGGATGGTCGCATTACAAAAGGTGACGTGCTCAATGCTGTGAGTAAAGGATTTGATACAAGTTCATTGAATGGATGGGCAGGAGGACGTGATTCGGATCGTCAGAAGATGACTCCGTTAAGAAAGAAATTAGCACAACGTCTGGTGTCGGTTAAAAATACCACTGCAATGCTCACGACTTTTAACGAAGTTGATATGAGCCAGATCTATGCGCTGCGTGCCAAGTACAAAGATAAATTCAAAGAAAAATACGGAACCAATCTTGGGTTCATGAGCTTTTTCACCAAAGCGGTTTGTGAAGCACTGTATCTGTTTCCTGCAGTAAATGCAATGATCGATGGAGAAGAAATTGTGTATCATAAATATTGTGACGTGGGTATTGCTGTAAGTGCGCCTAAAGGACTTGTTGTTCCTGTGTTGCGTAATGCAGAAGGAATGTCACTTGCTGAAATTGAAAATGAAATTAAAAATCTTGCTGTTAAAGCCCGCGATAATAAAATTGAATTAAAGGACATGGAAGGCGGAACATTCACTATCACTAATGGTGGTGTGTTCGGTTCGTTAATGTCGACTCCGATTATTAATCCGCCTCAAAGCGCGATTCTTGGGATGCACAATGTTGTGGAGCGTCCAATTGCTGTAAATGGACAAGTGGTGATTCGCCCGATGATGTATGTTGCATTATCGTACGATCATCGTATTATTGATGGCCGCGAGTCAGTAGGTTTCCTTGTGAAAGTAAAAGAGATGTGTGAAAATCCAACTAAATTATTGTTCGGTAGTAAAGACCCGAATGAGGTATTGCTCGGATTTTAATCTTTATTGTTTTCAATCGTAACGTCCTTATCAGTTTCCGGATTCTGATCGTGGTTTTTATTTCTGCCTGCTATTCCTGTAATAACAACGAACAGAACAGGCACAACTATAATAGCTATAGAAGAAGCTGCAAGCATTCCTCCCAAAACAGTCCAGCCTATTGTTGAACGTGCGCCTGCACCTGCGCCGGAAGCGAATGCCAATGGTAAAACTCCCAGGATAAATGCGAGTGAAGTCATTATGATTGGCCTGAAACGAAGTTTTACGGCTTCAATGGTGGCCTGGATAAGCTCCATTCCTCTGTCGGATCTTTCTTTTGCAAATTCAACAATCAGGATTGCATTTTTTGCTGAAAGTCCGATGAGTGTGAGCAAACCTATTTGTGCATAAACATTGTTGGATAATTTTGGAAGGAGAAACAGTGTCAGGAGTGCTCCAAACGCACTGATCGGTACTGCCAGCAAAACGGAGAAGGGGACAGACCAGCTTTCGTATAAAGCTGCAAGGAAAAGAAAAACAAAAGCAATGGAAAGAATAAAAATGTAAATGGTGGTTGATTTTGCTTTTAACTCTTCACGGCTTAAACCTGAAAATTCAAAACTATAGCCTGCTGGTAAAACTTTTGCGGCAGTTTCCTGTAAAGCAATTATAGCTTGCCCACTGCTATAACCCGGCGCAGCATTGCCATCCACTTCTGCTGATCTGAAAAGATTGTAATGGGGAATAAGGGATGCGGTCTCCACCATTTGGTAAGATACCAATGTGCTCAATGGGACCATTTCCCCGGATTGACTCCGCACAAAATATTCCTGCATATTATTCATACTCGCACGGAAAGTTGTATCTGCTTCTTCAATGACGTGATATGGTCGTCCGTAAATTGTAAAGTCATTGACATAATTGCTTCCCATAAAACTTTGTATTGTTCCAAATACGTCAGATAGTGGAACACCAAGTTTTTTACACTTTTCTCTGTCCACTTGTAAATCGTAACCAGGTGTGCTGGCATTGTAAAATGAAAATGCCCCCGCAATTTCCGGACGTTTGTTTGCAGCAGCGACAAAAGTATGTACCACTTTTTCTAAATTTTTTACTGTTTCTATAGTGGACTTTTGTTCAATAATAAAGCTGAACCCGGCTGTTGCACCAAGTCCCGGTACAGCAGGTGGCGGAATCACAACAACTGATGCTTCAGGGATTTTCGAAAAACGTTTCTGCAGATTTGCGATAATTGCCCCCAGCTGAAGTGATTTGTCCTTACGTTCGTCCCAGGGTTTCAGCATGCAGAATATTGTCGCATTGTTTGATTTGGTTGAGAATGTAACAACGTTTAAGCCTCCAAGTGCAGCAAAGTGGCTTACTCCGGGAGTTTGCTTAAGGATAACCATTATTTGAGAAAGCACTTTAACTGTACGCGTTGTCGATGCTGCATCAGGCAATTCAAAGGTTACATAAAGTCTTCCGATATCTTCAGGCGGAATAAAGCCGGTCGGTTTAAATTTTAAAAGAAAAAATGCCGAGGCAATAATGAACAGCAATAATAAAATAATAAACTTCGAATGTTTAATCCCGTTCCTGACCCAGTTCGAATACCTGTCTGTTATGCTTTGAAAGCGTTGATTGAAAGCAAAGAAAAAGTGGTTTAATCCTCCCGACTTTTCGTTTAAGGATGTTTCTTTAAGTAGTAGTGAGCACAATGCCGGAGAAAGGGATAAGGCAACAAAAGCAGAAATCAAAACTGATATCGCAATCGTTACAGCGAATTGCTGGTAGAGTCTGCCGACAATTCCCGGGATAAATCCAACCGGAATAAACACGGAGGCAAGAATCAGCGCAATAGCAATTACAGGGCCGGTTATGTCTTTCATCGCTTTTTCTGTTGCATCTGCAGCTGACATTTTTTCGACATCCATATTGTGCCGGGCAGCTTCAACGACAATTATGGCATCATCCACAACAATGCCGATAGCAAGTACAAAACCAAATAAGGTAAGTGTGTTGATCGTAAATCCCAGGGGAATAAAAAAGATGAACGCGCCAATGATAGCAACAGGAATAGCGAGGATAGGAATGATAGTTGACCTGACGGTTTGCAGAAACAGAAAAACGACGAGTATCACAAGTCCCAGTGCAATCAGCAAAGTTTTAATAACTTCCTGTATAGATACTTTTACAACGGAAACTGTTTCGAATGGAACAAGGTAATCTACATCGGCAGGAAATTTTTTTTTCAGGCGTTCCATTTCAGCATACACTCCCTTTGCTGTTTCCATGGAGTTGCTTGTCGGCGTTTGATAAACCAGAAGATAGGATGCCCTGTTGCCGTCCACAAATGAATTGCTCGAATAATTGAATTTCCCAAGTTCCACACGGGCCACATCGCTTAACCGGACAACCGAGCCATCGGTAGGTTTTGTTTTTACAATAACGTTTTTAAATTCTTCTGCGGTTGTCAGGCGTCCGTTAACCAAAACAGAATACTCAAAAGCCTGAACGGAATTTTGCGGAGGAGAGCCAACAGAGCCGGCTGCCACCTGTACATTTTGTTCACGTAATGCATTGGTAACATCGGTTGCTGTTAAGCCAAGCTGGGCCAGCTTATCCGGGTAAAGCCATACACGCATGCTGAAATCGTCAGCACGCACAAAAATATCGCCAACACCTTTTACCCGGTTGATTGCATCGCGTACATAAATATTTGTGTAGTTATCCAGATACTTAATATTGTGAGTTCCCTTTGGAGAATAAATGGCGATGATCATTAACATGCTTGGATTTCGTTTTCGTATGGTTAAGCCAAGTTCTCTCACTTCCTCTGGCAGCATAGGTTGTGCAATAGCAACCCTGTTTTGTACATCCAGCATGGATACGCCTACTTTTGTTCCTACATCAAAATAAACAGTCATGGAACTCTGTCCTGTGTTCATGCTGTTGCTCTGCAGGTAAGTCATACCAGGAGTTCCATTGATCTGTACTTCAACAGGTGTGGTAACGGTTTGTTCAACCGTCTGAGCGTCTGCTCCTATAAAGTTGCCGGTGATCTGAACAGTAGGTGGAGTAATTTCCGGGTACTGGCTTACAGGTAAATTGATCATTGCAAGGATCCCAAGCATCACGAGTACAATTGAAATAACAATTGCTGTTACTGGACGCTTTATGAATATATTCCCGGTCATTTGTTGCTTATGTAAATTGCAATGAGAGCTGCCTTTGAATGTTTACTGTTTTCCCTGTTATTAAAAACCGGGAGAGATATTTTTTCAATTGCTTATAATCATTTTTACTCGACCTATAGGCAATATATAGATCGGGCCTGATTAAGTAATATCCATTATTTGCAATAGAGAGCGTTTTGAAAATAATCTCAGTCTCATTACTAAAGGGAATTGTTTCAGCAGTTAAAATATCTTCGTATTCTTTCGTTAAAAAACCGATGTCAGAAAACAGGTTGTCTTTTGAAAAGATGAAAAGATGAAACGTTTTGCCCTTGACCCGATCCTGTATATTCAGTTTTTCACCATTTTTATTTTTGTAAATGAGAAATGGCAAGCGGTCTCCCGGTTTTGGTGCATCCGAATCAAAATCACCAAATGAAGCATTTTGTGAAAGAGGACTTTTTCTGTATTGAATTCCGATTTCAGAAACCGTTCGGAAAATAAATTTTCTGAAGAATTGTCGCTTGCTCATTAATTGTGAGAATACAAACCACAAAACAGGGGTAATGTATTTCCGGATTTTTTGTCTGCTGACAAAGTAGAATATGGTGTCTGTTGTACGTACTATTTTTTTAGCCACAACGAGCCGTTCTTCTGTATACGTGTTTAGCAATAGTTCAGGAGCTTTTCCTTTTATTACCAACGAAAGTTTCCAGGCAAGATTATAGGCATCTTGTAACCCGGTATTCATTCCTTGACCGCCAATAGGACTATGAATATGTGCCGCATCGCCGGCTATGAAACAATTTCCTTTTTTGAAAGCCGGAGCATACTGGTGATGGGCGTGATACATAGAAATCCATTCCGGATCACGCAATGAAATATCAACTGGGACTCTTTTTTCGAAACCTTTTTTAATATCATTAAACGTAATAGTATCTGATCCTTCGAGTTCATCAGGAACCGTTCCAAGAATACGATACCGGCCCTCTTTTAACGGAAAAAGACCAGTAATGTATTTGCCGTTAAATGAAAAGTAAAATTCATTTTCCGGTAATGTGATATCCAGTTTGCAATCCAGAACAAAAAGCGATTGCGGATAGGTTGACCCGATAAAAGGAAGATTCATTTGTTCTCGTACCTGGCTGTGTGTACCATCGCAGCCAATAATGTATTTTGTGTAAATTTTTTCTTCTATTCCATCTGTATTTTTTATGATTGAAATAATTCCTTGTTCATTTTCTTCAAATGAAATAAAGGTTGATTTCCGTTCAACAAAATGTCCTTGGGACATTAAAAAATCAGACAATAGTTTTTCCGTTTTTGCTTGTTCAAGCATAAGTAAAAAAGGAAAATGGGTTGAAGATTCGCTGATCCCCCTTAAGCTTATTTTTACTGGACTTTTGGAATGAAAAAATGCGCCGAAGCCATCTGCAATCTGACCTATTTCGATTGCTCTTTGCGCAATTCCCATTTGATCAAATATTTCAAGGCTGCGGGCCTGGAGTACCATTGCCCTGGATTGAGTGGTGTGATCTTCGGTTTTATCAATGATCCTGAAGCGGATATTATGAATTGCTAACTGACAGGCCATCATTAATCCTGTCGGTCCGGCACCAACAACCAATACTTCGGTTTCGTTTTTATCCGGACTATTGATTTTTTTTATTTTCGGTTCCATCATTCTTATTTTCTTGTTGGTCTTTCTTGTGAGCATTATTCTGGAGCTGTTCCAGTTTTTCTTTCCCATAAGCAAGGCGTGTAATCGTTACAAATAAAACCGGAACAACAAATATGGATATTGAAGTTGCTGCAATCATTCCTCCGAACACGGCCCAGCCAATTGTTGAACGTGCTACTGCTCCTGCGCCTGAAGCAAAAGCCAATGGTATTACACCTAAAATAAATGCAAGAGAAGTCATGATGATAGGACGAAGCCGAAGTTTTACTGCTTCAGTAGTTGCTGCAATTAATTCCATTCCGTTGTCAACTCTTTGTTTTGCAAACTCAACGATCAGGATTGCATTTTTAGCTGAGAGTCCTATAAGTGTCAATAGTCCGATCTGTGCATACACATTATTTGTGAGCGATGTGTAAATAGTCAATGTAAGAAGTGCGCCAAAGGCACTGATGGGAACAGCCAGCAGAACTGAAAATGGAACCGACCAGCTTTCATAAAGTGCTGCAAGAAAAAGAAAGACAAAAACGATGGATAAACTAAAAACATAAATTGTGGCCGAACGTGCTTTTAATTCTTCGCTGCTCAAGCCTGAAAATTCGTAACCATAACCATCCGGAATTACTTTATCGGCTGTTTCCTGTAAGGCTTCAATGGCTTGCCCGCTGCTGTATCCCGCACTTGCAACTCCATCAACTTCGGCTGAACGAAAAAGATTAAAATGAGGAATCAAGGAAGCTGTTTCAATAGTTTTATAGGAGATCAATGTACTTAAAGGAACCATCTCGCCGGATTGACTCCGCACATAATATTGTTCCATTTTATTTATGTTCGAACGGAATGTTGTATCAGCCTGGGCAACAACATGAAAAAGTCGGCCGTAAATTGTAAAATCATTTATGTAATTGCTTCCCATGAAAGTCTGGATAGCACTGAATACATCAGCAAGGGAGACTCCGAGTTTTTTACATTTCTCGCGGTCGACCTCAAGTTTGTAAGCAGGAGTGCTTGCATTGTAAAATGAAAAGGCTCCGCTTATTTCAGGACGCTTGTTAATTTCGGAGAGAAAATCTTTCAATACTTTTTCCAGGCTTTTAACATCTTCGTTGGTTGAACGTTGTTCAATGATGAAGTTGAACCCTGCCGTAGCACCCAATCCCGGAATGGGCGGAGGAGGAATGATCTCAATAACAGCTTCCGGTATTTTTGAAAATCTTTCCTGGAGATCGTTTATAATAGCTTTTAACTGAAGCGATTTTTTGTTTCGGTCCTCCCAGGCTTTCAGTTGACAAAGTATAGTTCCGTTATTTGGTTTTGTCGAAAAAGTAACGATGTTTAAACCTCCCAACGCAGCAAAATGACCAACACCGGGAGTTTGCTGAAGAATGTCCATCATTTGCTTCATCACATCAGTTGACCGGACTGTTGAAGAAGCTTCTGGTAGTTCGAATGTAATGTATAACAAGCCTTCGTCTTCAACAGGAATGAATCCAGATGGTTTGTATTTAAATAAAATAACTGTACAAAAAATAATGATCAGCAGAATGCTAATGACGAGCTTGGATTTCTTTATACTTATTTGTACGGCATTGGAATATTTTTCAGTAAGTCTGTTAAACCAGTTGTTGAACGAATTGAAAAAACGTCCGAACATGTTTTTTGACCCATTTTGTTTCTCTGTTTTTTTAAGAAATAAATAGCAGAGTGCGGGAGAAAGCGAGAGGGCAATGAACGCAGAGATCAATACTGAAACAGCAATTGTAATGGCAAATTGCTGGTATAAGCGACCGACTATTCCCGGTATAAAACCTACCGGAATAAAAACCGAAGCAAGAATTAATGCAATTGCAATAACCGGACCTGAAATATCTTTCATAGCTTTTTTTATCGCTTCTTTTGCCGACATGTTTTCTTCGTCAATATTATGTTGTGCCGCTTCCACCACAATAATGGCATCATCTACAACAATTCCTATTGCCAAAACGAACCCGAACATGGTGAGTGTATTGATGGTGAATCCCAGCGGAATAAAAAAGACAAACGTTCCAACAATGGCAACAGGAATCGCGAGAACAGGAATGAGTGTTGATCTGCCTGTCTGAAGAAATAAAAACACAACTAACGTTACTAATCCAAGCGCAATGAGTAACGTAATTATAATTTCGTGAATAGACACTTTTACGACAGAAACCGCTTCGTATGGTATAATGAAATCCAGATCAGGAGGAAATGTTTTTTTTAGTTCTGCCATTGTATTATAAATGCCCTGCGCAGTCTCCAGTGCATTACTGGTGGCAGTCTGATAAATGAGCAGGTAAGCCGAAGGATGTTTATCTACAAATGAACTGTTGGAATAATTAAAATTTCCAAGTTCAACACGGGCGACATCGCTGAGATGGACCAATGAACCATTTTCTGGCCTGGTTTTTACAACAACGTTTTTGAATTCATCTACAGACGTAAGCCGTCCGTTTACATTAACTGAATATTCAAATGCCTGTAAAGCGTTTTGTGGAGGAGAGCCGACTGCACCGGCTGCAACCTGGATGTTTTGCTCCTGCAAAGCATTTGTAACATCGCCTGGAGTGAGCCCCAGCTGAGCAAGCTTGTCGGGATAAAGCCAGATCCTCATGCTGAAATCATTCGTACGTGAAATAATATCAGATAAAATATCTCCGACTCCTTTTACTCTGTTCAGTGCATCACGCACATATATGTTTGCGTAATTATTCAGGTACTTAACCGAATGTGTTCCTTTGGGAGAATAAATTGCAACGAGCATAAGAATGCTCGGATTTCGTTTCCGGATAGTCAGTCCCAATTGTTTTACTTCGGTAGGTAACAGAGGTTCTGCAATAGCAACTCTGTTCTGCACATCAATTGCCGAAATGTCAATGTCCGTTCCGATTTCAAAATAAACAGTCATAGTGCTTTGTCCATTGCTGGTACTACTACTTTGCAGGGAAGTCATTCCCGGTGTTCCGTTTACCTGGACTTCAATAGGCGTTGTAACGGTTTGTTCCACTGTTTGTGCATCAGCGCCGGTAAAATTTCCTGTGATCTGTACGGTTGGAGGTGTAATGTCGGGATACTGACTTACAGGTAAATTAAAAATGGCCAATGAGCCAAGCATTACTATTACAATAGAAATGACAATAGCCGTTACAGGTCTCCGTATAAAAACATCTGCTATCATGGAGCTGCGTGCTGATCACTTTTTTTATTCTTTGCAAGAATATCTTCTTTCACACTGTCACGTGCTACTTTTACCAGCATATTATTTTTTACTTTTTGTATTCCTTCCATAACAATGGTATCTCCCGCATTTAATCCTTTTTTTACAACTACTTTGTCATTTATCTGCTGCCCTAATATGATATTACGCTGCTCTGCTTTATTGTTTTTTATTACATACACTGAAAACTCACTCAGCTGTTCGGTAACAGCTTTGGATGGAACGAGTAATTGTTCTGCGTTTCCATTTAGTACTTTGGCAATACAGCTCATGCCGGCTTTTAATAAATTGTCGGGATTAGGAAATTGTATTCGTACTCTGATTGTTCCGGTCTGGGGATCTACTGCACGGTCAATGGTATAGATTTGTCCATTAGAAGGATAATTAATTTTTCCCGGCAATTGAATTCTGAAAGTAGAATCAGCCACATCCTCTTTTTTAATTTCTGGCTTTTGGTTTTGCTGTAGTTTTATAAAGCGCGGAATGTCTTTTTCATCAGCTGCAAAATCTACTCCCAAAGGATCATCTGAAGAAATACTATTCAGTAATGTTTGTCCCGGGGTTACCAGCGTACCAATTTTCACTTGTGAAATCCCAATTGTCCCATCAAAGGGCGCTTCAATTACAGAATATTTAAGGTTATTTTCAGCAGTTTTTACAAAAGCTTTCGAAGCATCTACCTGCATTTTTGCACTTTGCAGATCGTTAACGGCATGATCGAGAATTTGCTTTGCAATTGCTTCCTGTTTATCAAGTTCTTTATACCTGTCTGCATCCTGTTGTGCTTTATTTTTATTTGCTTCGGCAGCATTTTGATTGGCAATGGCCTGATCATATGCCGCTTTGTATTGTTGCTGATCAATTGAATAAAGCAACTGGCCCTTTTTTACACGCTCCCCGTCTTTAAAATAAATGCCTGTTATATATCCTGTAACCTGCGCTCTCAGGTCTACCTGGTTTAATGCTGAAACTGTTCCGGGATATTGATCATAGAAAAGTGCCGTTTCTTTTTTAATCACATAGGCTTTTACAATCGGTGGGCCCTGCTGTTGTCCCTGTATATTTTGCTTTTGTTTGTTATTGCCGCATGAAATAAGGAATGCCATCACAGAAAATATGTGTAAAGCAACGATCGGTTTATGGAATGAAATTTTCAGCATCTCAACTATTTTAAATATATCAGGGAGAAATATTAACTATACCAATTGCTTTTTTTACGTCAAGCGTTGACGATAAAACCTGGTAAAGTGCATTCAGGTAATTAAGTTCCGCTGTCCGCAAATCCGTTTCTGCAACCGTTACGTCAAGGAACGTTTTTATACCTGAGTTATATTGTAACATCACAACCTGGTAAACATCTTTGGCCATTTCCACATTTTCTTTTTGCAATTTCCATTCATTCAGGAAGCCTTTATACGCTCCCAATGACTGCACATATTCGGAGTTCATTTGTTTTTCCAATGCAATTTTGTCCCAATCCATTCGGTTGAGTTGTAATTGGGCGAGACGTATATTCTGCAACCGTTTTGTCCCCTGGAATAAGGGAAGTGAGAGTTGAATGCCTGCTAAAGAATTCGGGAAAGAATTATTGTAGAGGTCAGATAGCTGATCATTGTAATACAAAATGTTGTAATTCGCGAATAATGAAACAGCAGGAGCAAAGCTGAGTTTTTGATAAAGTACATTGTATTGCGATAAACGCTGCTGTGTCTGTAATTCCTGGTACTCAATCCGGTTGTCGTAATTCAGGATCTGTGTGGTGTCAATCTCCAGATCTTTTTCAATTTTTAGTGTATCATATACAAGATGCAGTTTTTTATTTTCGGTAAATCCCATTGTCTCCTTTAATACAGCATGTTTTAATTTTACCTGTTCCAGTTGTTGTTTTCGTTGAGCCATTATATTGTTCAATGCAATGGCGGCCTGTTTAAAATCTGTTTTGTCTGTAATGCCATTTTTTCAATACTATTTTCAAGACTTAATTGCCTGTGTAGTGAAACTATTGTCGTTAACATTTATCCCGGCATTCATTTGCAATGCGTTGAAAATAAATTTGCGGCATTGCTTTGCTATTCTGTATTTATTATATCATCCCGTAAATTATGCACAATCCATTCCTGATACTTTAAAAGAAAGTATCAGTCTGAAAGAATGCCTGAATTATGCGCTTCGTCAACAACCCGCTTTACAGCAGGCCAGGATAGATGAACTTATCACTGAAAAAAATATCGATAGCAGGCTCGCAGACTGGCTTCCGGCAGTAAGTTTCAACTATAACCTTGTTCACTATTATGAATTGCCGACTTCTGT
>Ga0206957_1034_pt1 | contig 38249 bp, 39 predicted proteins | sample Alteio_BWOrgHeat_32_FD_152975 | JGI IMG/M metagenome (GOLD analysis project Ga0206957, IMG submission 152975) | Enriched cells from forest soil in Barre Woods Harvard Forest LTER site, Petersham, Massachusetts, United States -... | ecosystem: Environmental > Terrestrial > Soil > Temperate forest >...
GGTTCCATCGAAAATTAGTTTGGTTAAAGTTTAATGACGCACTACCCATTTATAAAATGGATGGCGGCCAGTTTTACGATATTACGACAGCATCATCAAAACTGAAAGTTACATCAAGGAATTGGAAAAAGACTCGAATGTCGAGAATTGGAACTGATGTATGTGAAACATTTCTAATTTAGTTAAGTTAAAGCACCATCCACATTTCATGCTCCACGCATCCAACAATTAAAGCTACTATGTCTTCGTGTTCTATCGTGTTATCAGATGAATAAAATAAAGATGTGGTAGTGCTATATATATGATACAACTTATTATTTTTTACATCTTTAGATGCCATTATTAGCCACGATGAAGATAGTAGCGTAGGAATAGATAAAGAATAATAAATGAAAAAAATCCAAAAATCCCCGCGTTTGCAATACAACTTAGTAGCAATGATTATATTTTTAGTCTACTAGAAATAGTGGACTACAACGATATATCTTGTAGATAGCTAAAGCCTACAACTAGATAATTCTACATTTTTCTACAAGTTTCTACATTTTTCTATCATGTTCTACAATTGAATAAATAAAATAGAAATACAAGAGAAAACAAAACATTTCAAAGATATAAGGATCTATATAAACGAATTAACTACTTGAATGTGTCAAGGAGATGACGAGTTTCTTTATCTTCTTCAGGGGTAAAACGCTTCATCCAGCTAGAACCCATAAATTCGTTCAATGTGGAGCATCGAGTCATTTCGCATGGATCCATTAATGTATCAATAAGAGAGGTAAACAATTCAAGTTCGACATCATCGATGTCCGATGGTTGTTTCTCATCGAAATATGTTTTTAACCATTGGTCTTGTGTCCATTTCCAGAATCGTTTACGATGATACACCCAAGATATATAATGAGGTGTTTCTTTGTGATTTAATAAGCGGGCAGAAGCAAAGGGAGGCACTCCAAATCCTAAAATATATAACATTTTACCAAGAGCAAAATAGTCTGCCCACGAATTTGAAATATGCAGGTGAAGAACGGGAGACCATTGAGGATTTTCTAACGCTCTAGAAATACCCTTTTTAAGTTTTTGTGTATCTTGTGTATTATCACATTGATAAAGCCCTAAATGTTCATCAAGAAAATTATCTATCACCGCCCATTGTTCAGGAGGAGTATAGGAATCGGTCATCGAGAAAAGGGAATTAAATTCAGTCCATATATCAGATACAGGAGATGAATCTATATTCCGAGACTTACTCATATCTGCAACAGTTTCTAAATCGCCTAAAAGAATTGTACCCTTCTCGCAAATTAAAAATTGCTCCAGTTTGACATCATGATGATACATCTTCCGACTGTGTAAATGATGAAGACATGTGACCAATTGAAATGCTATGCCTCGCAGTACAGACCAAGGGAGAACCTTTTTCACATTCACATATTGACTTGTAAAGAAATCAAACAAATCGCCTTTGGGACAATATGGAGTTACGACTCGATGAGGACTTGACAGAAGAAGAGGATACTGAATACAATAAAGACGTGTCTGTGTATCCTCTTGATTTAACACAATTTGTTTATCTTCTTCATCTGTTAATGCACACAATATATAAGGACTATCATGAAGTTTGGAGGCAATCTTTTTCTCTTGTGCAGCTAAACATTCATAAGTAGTCTTCAATACAAAGAGAGTGGGCGAATACACACTATGACCCAATTTGACGATATACACATTGTTTTCAGGATCGCATTGAAGGAAGGATTGAATTACATATGGTAAATGGCTCATGGACTTTGATATATATGTTGAACTGGATACAGACATGAGGTACTGAGTCATAAAAATTGAAAGTATAATGATGTGATAGTGTGATATAAATACACTACACATGAATTGAAATAGAGACAAGAAGAGCAAATGACAAAAAAAAATACAATATGAACATAAAACATAAAACATAAAACATAAAACATAAAACATAAAACATAAAACATAAAATGGCGGTAAAAAAAGGTCCCACCATTCATTAAATTCTTTGTTTCAATTCATTCATTCATTCTTTCATTCCATTGGTTTTATTTACTTTATTTTATTATTTATATTATTTATATTAGATACAATTTTAATTTTGTATTTTTATATGCCAGGTCATGGAATTTTCATCTTCTCCAAGTTTATGTGTGAATGATTCTCCCCCTAGATCTCCCGTCTCTTGTCCTTCATTGTCTCCAACAAGATCTATATCCACATCCTCGTGGCTTGATACATTAAGTCTTTCTTCCTCTCGTACAAGTCCCATGTCCATGTCTTCCCTTAGTACAGAAAGCCAAGAAACTGATGCATTGGATGAATCTAAAGATTTAGAGTTTATTTGCAACCATCATTTGTCAGATATTCTTTTACCTATATCTCATTTAGCAACTATTTCTGACCTTGCTGAAAATCAAGAATATTTGCTTCAAGATTTTCAATCATCTTGTACAAATAAATCCAATCTTTCTAATCCTGGACATAATTTAGATGTGTATTTTTCTCCTCATATTCCTTCTGTTTCTTCCATGGGCGCTCTTCAATCTACAGGATCTATTCAATCTGAATCTATGTCTGATAGTCTCTCTAGTAGATCCCCCTCTGATAGACTCACTCTTTCTTGTCCATTGTCATCACCTTCTATGCCTTCTTCTATTTTAAGTCCTTCTCCTTCGCCTATTCTTGGAATCATTCATGGCGCTTCTGACATAACTATTCACCATAGTGATAGCCGTGGATCCTACGCATTGCCCCCTTGGCTTAAAGGAGTGTGTCTTAAACAAGTACAGCATAATAAAAGGAAAGCGAAACTTCATCAAATGCGTAACTCGAATCAAGAAGATCCAGGTTTGACTCAAGAGACCGCTCAAGCGAATAATTTACCTAACCAAGTTATTCAAGGGAATATTCAAGAGACTAAACAAAGAAATAGTCAAAACAATAGTGATAGCCCTAATCAAATCACTCGTCATATCACCAGTCATATCAACAGTCAATCAACTTTCGTACCTTCTACATTGATATTACCAGACAATACAAAAACAAAAAATCAGAGATTACCTTTATAAATTGTATTCATCAAAATTTATTCTTCCTCGTGCATTGCAATCGTTTAATTTTTTGTTTCTATGATCCATTGTTTTATGGGTGATTATTCTTATGTTTCTTAGAATTTGTATGTTTTAAATCTATCTTTTCAATGTTTCTAATGTTTCTAATTCAATTTTTTTTTTAGAACCTTTTTAGACTAGTTCGTGTCAAACTGATTTATAATCATTATAATCCTCCTGTATACATACTAGAAGAATCAGGATACATCATAATGGAATAGGTGAGAGTAGAAGACATAGAATTCACAATGCTCTTGGCAAATTGATGTGCCTTGGAAAGAGTGATTGGGGTTGAAAAGCGTCCATTATTTGCAGCGACAATGAATTCTATAGATTTGATAGATTTGAATTTTGACGGGAATAAAAGAAAAACTGAAGAGGATATAGAATGTTTGAAAGAACATTCCCACATTCTACTTGAATTATACAATAATTCGAAGCAAAGACCATTCATGCCATGGAAACATATCGTTTCCACATTTGATAGAGAAGTTATGAATTTTTGTAAATGAGGAAAATCGATTGTACTGGGATCTATGAGTCTTAAATGCCGTACGTAGGAAAGCCATGGAATAGTCCTTCCATTTTGAAAAAAATATAAAGGTCCAACGGAAAGACTTGTATGTCCAGATGGACGAAATTGGCAATAAAAGATACTTGTACACGATTCATTATACGGGATCCACCACGAATAAATAGGAGAAAGAGGAGATTGGAAGAACTCCATTTGATCCCGTATATTCGGACGACGAGCGTGCTGAAAGAAAGGCTGGATTATGGTGCATAAAGCCATATAGAGATATTGACAACAAGGGATATCCGTATATTGGGATGATCTGGTTGATAATATTTCTACTTGCAACAATTTAAACCGAGATAGCATACTTGTGAATGTGTCAACAAAGGAAGAAGGGATTGACACACTATCTCTATTGGCAGAAAGGTAAATTTCTCGTACATTGAGAATCGCAAGATACCGTAAGGAGTTGGTACAATGTGACAATAAAGATAAAAATGAAAAATCGAGTCGCACGTCTCGCATATGGGGAAAGGCGGAGGTATTATAATCTTCATTCATCAAATAAAGCACACTACAAGGTTGAACGATATTTCCACTCGTAACATGTATATCTAAATGTAAATATTGAAGGGTAGTGGAAAAAGCAAAACTATTTGGTGCAGGTCTCAAAAAGAAACAACCGATAAATTCTAACGAGTAGGCATTGGAATGACGTTTCATAAGTGTTTGAAAGGAGAAATGGTTAAAATTACCATCTTTGAACGTGACGGAAGAGGGAGGAGGACATAAATAGGGAGCAGGTTCTGAAATTGAGTTAAGATTTGTGTAAGTGAAAGCGTTGCGTTCCTTTCTCTCCTTCAGCGACGATATCCAAGAACGAGCGAGATGTTTCTTATCGTGCTCTTTCTCTTTCACATCGATTTCATGTATGAGACGAATAGTCTCAGAAGAAAGATATTGAGACACCATATATTTAAAAGCATTATCCATCGCCTTGAAACAAACTTCAGTACGACTCAATAAGAAATGTAAATGTAAATATGAGAGATTAAATTAACATGTTGTTTTTAATTCAGAAACTTCATGTAATGCATGTATCAAATATTGTCAAGTACGTTGGTGTCTTTCAAGCTCTTAGACAGCAGCTGCTTATTCTTATAGAATCGAAAATTATACAGTGGTATTACGATACGACACCCAACATGTGACAGACAACATGCTTGTATTGACCTTTTGGTTAGTGAATGAATGAGGATAATTGGCTTGTTTACTCAGGAGAACATTAGTAAAGTAAAAGAACGTACAAATTACCCAACAAAGTCACGATTTTCAAACTTATCACGTTCAAATATTTTCAGAATAAGCTTAATGATCGGAAGTATGCTATATTACTAAAATACTCTATTTTGGTTCTCTATTGTCCTCCGTTATAATGACAATTTTATATATTTAATTAACTCGCTATTCCAGCACCAAGTGAGATAAAACAAATAAAAAGAAATAAGACAAATCATACACATACATATAAAATAAATAAATATAAATAGAATCATATATTTCCCAACCTACAAATTTCTGTATAGTTCTATTGTTTTCGTAGCCATACGACACGCACCTTCTAAAGAAGATGCTGAACCAATAAATCCAGCACTATGGACGAAGTTTGCATCCGATATTTGTGAGATATCCAATAAAGGTTGTCCTGATAAACCTCTCCATGTTTCATGAAGCATTAATCGACTTTTAAAATTGTCGTTTGGTAGAGGCACAGTATGTACCATCCATTGTTGTTGAAGCGGATTTTCATAAATGACAAATAAAATTTGTCGTGATACTTTAAGCTCTTCTTCTACTTGAAAGAGGTGAGATTTCCAGGGTACATAAGATTTTAAAATCAGAATTTCATTAGATAGACTACTACTGTCCTGATTATGATTATTAGTTAAATCATTCACGGCATCATATACACATTGCCGCGCGGGAATCCAACTTTTATAAGCCCGCATCACATGATCCGTCAACTCTTGTCCTGTCAATTGTACTGCTTTCTGAAATCGCATCATCATTTGCTCTTCATTCACCTGCTCATGCCATTCAGGATTTAAATATCCCACTCGAGCACTTAAATCCGTTTTTATAACATAGTCAGGCGATCCACCTTCCTTGTATTGTTTAATCCCATTGTCAATTCCATCAATACAGGCAACAAATCCTTTATAAATATGAAAATAAAGAATATCGAGGGTCTTCTGGGAAAGCAAAGGTGTGCCAATAATTTGCTGAATAACCTCACGACCGAAATGTTTGTAAATTAAACCAGCAGACGAGAGTTTGATTTTATGGTGAGGGGATAATGTTTCATTAAATCCTCGTTGGTGGTGATCATATCGTCCTTCAGATGGAAGATATACACCCCCCACGTCCACAACTACTTCGCAAGAATCTAATTCTTTAGGAGATCTAGATCGTACAATTGTTGCGTTTTCAAACATAGACAACGATGATAACATCCATATAGCAAGCGCTTCATCACAATGAAAGGTGCCATTATGAGTCCCAAGTTTAATAGGAATAGGAAGAGTTGGAACATTTTCAACAGCAGATGAAGTCATGGCTATTTCAATTTGTTCGTTTGATTCGACTTTCGTATTGACCTTGTTCGGAATTTATATACTTTAAGATATGTATCAATACATGCATAATATCATAAAAACATAAACATACAGAACAAGAATTAATAGAATATCTATATATAGAAACTCTCATTACTGATTATTGACTCGCATTCTCATTAGCATGCCGAGACTACTTCAAGCGACTACTTCAAGATGTAAACCAAAGAACCGGGATTGGATTTGCATATTTGTATACCTGAAACAGACGTCTCCAGTCTTCTAATGAGCAACGACTTTGATTGAATTGGAGATCTAACAAAAGAGTTAGAAGTACAAGAGCGGTTGTTGAAATTCAAAATGACTGTAAAACACCGAAGAAATAAACATTTTTCAACAATCTTTAATTTCTAAACACTTTATATGAATAAGTTATTGACCCAAATTTAAAAATCTCCTTGTAAAAATGATGACTAGTCATCGAAACTCCCGACTAAATTAAACAACGTTAATTTGTTCTTTCAAGATTATTTTAGCAAACTCTGGAAGTTCAATATTATTGGATTCACACGCATTACGTAAATTTGTATGTATATCTTCTACTACGAGAAAGCGATACAATCTTCCAAACTCCCAATAGTGACCAAAGTTTGACAGCATAAATGCAAGAAGTTGTCTCTTTTCATCCAGACAAAGAGACCTGTTATAATCGACACTTTCATTACGAATTAATTTATTTGTTCTTTCTTCAATTTTTCGGTTAGTCGATAGAGGACGGCAGTAGGCTGTATACTTACATTGAAACGCATCTTCAAATGAAAAGAATTGAGACTCAGATGAATTGATACTCAATGTAGATAAATCAATGGATTCAAATGGAGATTTAATAGATGCTTCTTTTGCTTGAAGAATAGACATTTCAAGCGTGTTTATAGTAATATAGCTTGGTGGAAGAACAAAAGATAAACGGATGGGATATAAGTGAACATGATGTGTTGTTGTTGTTTTCAATCAACTACATGTCAATATTCATGCATATTTGAAACTTATATAAAATAGGTGTTACACTATATGTTCATTATTATTTTGTCTATTTTCGGTTTATATTTAAATTGGACACTTCCCCATCCGTACAATTCATGAGTTTACACTCTAAACCTAAACGCCGCAGTTCTCGAACAAGCGAACGTATTACGCCTATTACATCAATAGACGTTGTTTCCGAACCATATTCTCAACTTAAAAGAGTAATAGATGTTTCACTGGGTGAGACAACGACAGTGGACAAAACCAAATCTCTTTTAAATGACCTTTCCCAGCTTCAACAATATGTATCAAATAGGCTATTGACAACATCCACATTACTAGAAGACCAAATCGTTATGGTGTCGTGCTCGGAAACACCGTTTCAAGATATGTCAGTTCATGTACAAACAAGAGAAGTGCACGCGTCGTTTCAAATAGGCCCCCATAAACATCCATTCACGATCGATATTGAACATACTGATGTGGAAGGTGAGAAGCCGGTGTTGACTTTAAAAACCGATCTGTTTGACTGGGATTGCTCTGATGATGAAACACGCCCTATTGACATGAATCACATCGATGTCGTTCAATTTTACGAAGATTGTGGTCTGAATCCCGAACATTTTGTGGATGAAGAGATAGAAACTTATAGTCAAGAAGACCTTCGTTTTTTGTGGGATATTATGGAACAATGTTTCGAAAAAATCGAAGAAGAAGGGGGTGAGGAAGATGCGTATGGTATGGATTTGGGATTTACAGTAGACAAGTTGAGGGAAGCTGAAATACGAATTCCCGCAAAAAAACAGAAGAAATCGTGCAAGAGAAAGTCATGATAGCTCTCAATCCAAAAGGTAATCTTCAAACATAAATATATAATAGAATTAGATTTGCTTTGCATGGAACTTTTTTTAACGATACATATAAACAATCATAACTTTATTCTTGCCTTCTTCCTAACTATCACCTGATTGGGCTAATTTTACGTTTTGCAATGGCTAATTTGTCTCAGGCCTGTACAATATTTCTTGATGTTCAGTATCTTCAGCAAACCAAAGAACTGTTAGATTTGAAGGCAGCTATATCTCGTGAATTATTTCTGGACAATTTGCAGTCTCTCTTAGATTGGGTTAATGAAGATATTGTAAAGTGCGGTTGCGAACGATGTAGTGATTTCATAGGTGGAAATTATCCCAAACACGATAATTATTTTGAGGAACATAATAAATGGGGTCCGCTTTCATTGGAGACGAATCCGGTCGAAGACATCAAAGGCTGTCTTTTATTCAAATGGTTTAAGTCGACATGTGAAGAGTTCAAGGTAATCGTACCTAGAGATGAACAAGATAATCCATCTCTACATCTTCGTAGTTTTAAATTGACAACATGCCTAGGGGAAGGCGTCCTAAACTTGGGATTGGGTGATTTTGATCAGTCCTGGCGTCAACGTATAAAACGGCTTCCATACGCGACTCAAGTAAATACAGTGTATCGAATGTTGTACGCGATGACAGTGAATGAAAAAAAGCGCGTATACCCAGATGTGGAAATGATTTCTTTTACTGACTGGTTTCGAGTGAAAAATCACAGTTTACTTCCCTAATATAAAAATAAATAATAAATGAATAATCGTAAAAATTTCATTACAAGATAATTATAGCACGTTACTTAAGTTACTTCAGCGGAGGAATAGGCATCTGCTTTAAAAGAGGACGGCCCGATATATTGTCAAATCCAATATACGTCCACAAAGGTGGTTCAATCTTATTTTTCTCTGCTTGTAGTACCTGATTCATGACTTGTGCTTTGTGATTCCACAATTGATGACATTTATTTGAAAAGGCGTCAAGGGGTTGTAATGAAGTTGTGGTTGAATTCAAATCAACTACAGAATCGACTCTTTTTTCGTTTTTCAAGCGTTTAGGAGTTTGAGAAAGAGATGAAGCAGAAGAAGGTTTTGTTACTTTCACGGTCCGCTTTTTTGCTGACGGAGTAGTGGTTGTTGAATCATAATTGTTCGTGACAGACTCTGTTGCGGTATTCATGTTTGTTTGAATTGATTCGATATTTTTTTTATCTTATTTTCCTAGATTTTAATTTATTTTTATACTGTTATACATTATATATTATACATTATACATTATACGCATACAGACGCATAATGAGTCATTACAAAAACCCAAGGTAAGATGAGAGAAAAAGATTCAAAAATACAAACAGAAGGTACTAACAGATGTGATTGGATGTTGTCGTGTGTATCTTGACTATGATATTTTTCTTTTCTCAACATGTTTTGCATCGACTGGCTTTGTAACGATTGTTGGATGAACAAGTGAGGATTTAGCTTCACTTTACAACGGATAAATCCATCAGCAAAACTTTCTGCATCGATTTTTTTAATAAGAAGGGCGTATTTTAACCACAATTGATGTCGTAACACAGTTTCCATGAGCAATTCTTGATTGGATTCCAACGAGGGAAGAGTTCTGGAAAGAAACGTGTACCATAAAAAAGCACAACGAGTAAAAGAAGAGGGATCGTCTATAGACATGACTTGTTTCTCATCAAAATAAGGTTCAATATAAGAAGGATTTTTAAACAAGACACGATACACGGGAAATTTCGATTGATAATCATCAAAAAGTTGGCCCAAGCCATACGCAAGTGAGTGTTTCAAATGAAGAGGAGACGAATTCACTTTGTTCATATCTTCAATCACCCAATGAGACCAGTCTGGTAAATCTTGCAGTTTCGTGACAAATGGGGAGGACAATATACCATCATTTTTCTTGGCTTCTTTCCCATTATATGATACCCATTGCATTATAACTTTATGATCATATGCCAAGTCTTGGAAATCATCAATATATTTGATTACTTGATTCTTATCTTGTGATTCATAGTACCACCAAAGCACGACGTGCAAACCATTAACTGAATGTACATAAAGAGGAAGCTGAAATTTTCCTACTATGGACATACTGTTTTTCCGTAATGTCAATTAATATTTAATATTTTACAGGATTGATTGTTTCAAGGCACCAAAAAAATTGGTAACTAAATATAACTAAATATCGTGTTTGTTTGTGTAACAGAGTATTAAAGTATGGAATTATTATCTTTTTAGTGCAACTGATCCACATGCACCCAGGCATGATGGCAATTGGGTTGTATTGGCTAGAGATCGTCAACTTATTTCATTAAAACCAAACACCCATGCACAGTTTTTTGTCATTTACTTTAGTTAACTACAATTTTGAACTTATATCATTTATATATAACTACAGTGCTGTATACTTTATAAATACCAATCTAGATTCCAGCAGAAGTACTTCAAAAAGAGGACAACGGAAGAAAAAAAATTGAGTTTCTGCTGCTCCTATTAGAATTCTCCCAACTTTAATTCAGACTGCCGTAATTAGTCCTGTTACTGGCAACGTTCAATCTACTCTCCTCAGTTCTGCACCAATGTTAGGTTCAAACAGTGAATCTAAAGCACAAAATATAACCAATTCTCAGAAAGTAAACCTTGACACCATTTACGCTGAAAAAGAAATGCATTTGTATCCTAAAACTCTCTCAACCGATTCTGAAATTAATCAATGCATCGTGGACTCCAACATTCCCGCTACACTAAAGCCATTCTTATGGTTGTCAAGGGGACGCCTCATTCTCAGACCATCACTCGGTAAATTGTTACTTAAATTTGGAGCCAAGTGGAATTCTTTTGATGGATACAAACATAGAATTAAGATTGGGGTTGGTACGGGTACAGAAGATCCCAAAAACCAAATTTTAAAAGCATTTCACGAAATTAATCCTCATTGTGAGATTGCCATATTTGACTACGTGGATTTTGAGAAAGTGACAGGCTCTGAAATTCAGATGTCCAGTTGTAATAAATATTCAACTCCTAAGTTAAAAAACCTTCAGAAATCCCTCAAATTACAGGTGATGCTCGATGATTAATTATTAAAAACATATCGTATAAAGTTATGAGTCCATTTCCCCGTTTGTTGAGTTACGGAAGCTTAAAAGATTCTATTCAGATGAAAAGGAAATGGGGAAGCTATATGATTCCCACTTTCAAGTACTAAAATTAGAAGCAAAAGAAAAAGAATTTGATCAAGTATTTAATAAATGGATTCTGATTCTACCTCAGGATTAACTGTGTAGCTTTTCTTCGGAACAACTTGTTTATTTTGTGGATTTGCATTTGTCGTTCATGTCAATGATAATGTAAACTTGAGTTTCGTGCGAGAGAATACAGCGGACCTGATACAGTAGATTCATTATTCATTACAGAATACGCTTCAGAAGGGTTTACCTCAACATCCAAATTATTCGCGTTGATCTTCCCCTCTTTCTCTTCAAGTTAGACAAACTCGTTGCCAAAAATCACTCATATATGCGAATTTAAAAGTTGGATCTCCAACGATAATAAAATTCAATTTTATTTTATTTTAACCAATTCGGAAACTAGATCTTTATATGCTTTCTTAATTTCTACATCTATTCTTTCTTTCTCTACCACCAACCTATGTTGTTCTTTGAACATCTGAAGTTGTTCATTTGTAGCCACAATCTTGATCTTTCTAGGTGGTTTCCCTTTTTTCGTGTCGTCTGCTACAAATCTATCCACGTTAGATTGAAAGGCATAAATGTGATCATTTGACACATCCATATTCAAACATAACTGAAGACAAGGTACAAATATTTCTTGGATAATATGTGGTCCCCCATGGATAAAATCACTTACACCATCACAGATGTATACATCATAGACCAAAACTTCATGTTCAGATTGAAAGTCATGACTATTCTTTGTATTCAATTCTTTCTCTTCTTCGAGTTCTTTTGTGAGACCTCCAATAGTGTTGATATAACAATATTCATCTAAATAATCATACCACTCCCCTACTGTACATCCTGTTTTGGGCGGCCCAATTATATCACACCAATTTCCTATTTTGACTATCTTGGACGGATCATTCAACCACTCTATTGCAAATACGATATGATCTGTTGGTTTCAATACATCCTTGTACTGTAAATAATATTCAACACACCTGTGTTGACACAACTTAATCTTCTTTTGAATCTCTGCTCTTGATACAGGATCATATTTCTGCATTTTAATCACAAAAAATAAATAAATGTGTTTGATTTAAAATGAAAGAAAGATATCTTTCAAGTTTTCTTGTAAAGACTAGATGACCCTGAAGTACATGGTATGATGTATAACGACATTCATTTCAACAAACCCAATTGCAATAAATAATCTTTTTATGTGTGTACAAATGATACAAGCTCATGCAGTAGTTTCTAACAAATTTGAATTCCCTTTGTAATCATATTGTTGTTATTTTATCCTTTGTCGTAGCATAGAAGAAATAGATTGTTGCAGTAACCTAGGTTATCTTTAATTAATTAAAAGGATATTATTGATCTATTATAGGCAGAGGTGATATAAAATACAGTCTGATCTATAAAGATCAGTATCAGACTATCAATTTAATTTAACCTTGCTGTTGATAACTGCTCAATAACTAAGTATGTACAAGTATGTATGCCAGTTGGAACGTTTGAAAGTCTTTTATTTGCAAGACTTTAGGGATAGTGTATTCTAGTAATAAATAGCCATGGCGATGCCCGTGAGAGCATTCTCTACCATGTTGGATACAACTGTTTGTTATTTGCGTACTCGTCTTCATCTGATTCGTATTCACCTGATCCGTATTCACCTGTTTGACGCCATGTACGAGATTCATTGACAAAAGGATGAATCCAGCTGACGATTGTCATTGTTTCTCTTTTTTTTACATTTTGGTTCTCTGAGGAGAGCGTTGCATTTTCGGTAATTTTGATATTGGTTTCAGATAAAGATACATTTTCGGTCGATCTAATCTGTTTCTCTTCAGAGTAGTTTTCTACAAAAGACGGGATTTCAAGGTCATTTTTGATTTCATTTGGATCGTTGTCATCTTTAAAAATTCTTGTTTCTAAACCTTCTCCGACGTTATTTGTTTGTGCATCCATTGAGTGATCAGGAAATTTTAGTAGTAGTAACAGTAACGTAAAAAGTTGTTATCTAGTGAATAATATATTTTTATCCTTTAACTTGACATCCTATGCATCAACGATCATAACATTTTATAGCAATATGTTTAACATTACATATATGGTATTGTTCCATGCAGCAACATTACAAACAACATAATTTATCTAGTATTATATATTTATAATTGTATTATTTATATTTTATAGTGTTGAGTTAATATATAGTAAAAGATTTATTTTCAAGTAATTCTATACTAATGCTAATGCATGGGATCATATGTATAGTCTCATAAATGTAAAGAAATTGCTTACAAGATTGTACCTTTATGTGCATGTGTGATACTATCTTTTGTTAGAATTATAAAGTAATATAAATCAACACGAAATATCTAAACTTATTATCTACCCCGTTGAAATTTACAATCACTACTTTCTTTTCTAAAAAAACAAATGGACGTTTACAACCCGGTTTATTCAATTTACAAAGCTGGCGGTATTGAAGATGCTGCTGATTTTACATGTAAACAAAATCAAAGGTACGGGGCTCAAGAATGGTATCCTCTCTTACACGATGTCACGCCTGAAAGTGTGTTATTTGAATTGACCGATGATGAAGTGAATTCGTTAAAAGAAGGAGAAGACGCAACAATTTTAAAAGACGCATCTTTCCAAACAAGAATAGAAGATATGATTCTTAAATACGGTTATCAATTTGTTAAAACGACACACAAAAGTGCTCATATTCAGTCCTGTAAACCAATGTTAAATTATGCAGACTTTATTGAAAATATTACAAACGCGTCTGTCGTGATGAGTTTCAGACGTTATTCATGTCGTTATCTATTTTTCCGAAAATTTGTTCCCATGAATGTAGAATTTCGTGTATATGTATATCAAAGACAAATTAGATACATGGCATTGTATCGCGATACAAACAGCGAATTTACTCCTTCTATGTTTACGAACGTAGCTGCGTTTGTACAGACGTTGATCCCGAGATTGTCATATTATAGGGATTTCACCGTGGATGTTTACTTAATGCACTCGCAACCAATAATACAAGAAATACATACAACATCGAATATGGCTACTACGGACCAGGAATCAAAATCTCTTTGTTGCGACTCCTTTCAAGTCGTTGAAATTAATAGTCCATTATGGTTAAAGTGTGGGACATATCATCTTGATTATGAATTTGAAAAGGCTATTATCCATGAAACGAAAGATCCTATTTGTGTATGGGAAAATGGTCGATTAATGTTATCTGAAATCAAATAGACAGTTGCCGTCAGACTCCTTTTGTGCTCCTAACGGATGTATTTCTCGTCTATTAGAGGAAATCCGAAAAATGAGATATATTACTTGTCATTAAGTAGTTTTTCTAGAATAAGAATTTATAAATTAATACACAGGCTATAACTATACGACAATATATGAAATGTGACTGATTCTCGATAATAAGTACTCATTATTTAATGCATGGAATGTATTCATAAAACAATATAATATATCGCAAGTTTTTGAAACTCTCCATCATTATTATGCGACTAATCTTTGTGCCATGATACTCAATTATATTCATCCTACACTTACAAATGAATCCATTTCCTTGTTTGGGTCCTCCTACTTATTTTGAAGTAGGATCATTGCTTTTTTTATTTGATGTATATGTCTTATATACCGTTCCTTCAGATTCTATTTCAGCCCAGGTCATGTTGATGACTTTTATGATTTTTTTGGTGATTACATATATTGATATTTCGTATCAATACGTGTGTACAGCCAATGACTATACCGGTGGGCACGATTTAAATGTTGAAGATGAAGAATCTCAAACACCCTTATTGCCACTTCCTCACTCCCAATTAGATCTTGCCATGAATCGACATTTACCTGTATATATTCAATATTTATGGTGTTTATGCTTACTTACGGGTCCTTCTATCCTAATTCAATGGGTCTTCCATACATATCTCATCTATTCGGTGAATGTTATAAATTTCTTAGCAGGATATATCGTCGTTTATAAACATGTACATTTTATGATTGAACTGAAGCATGTCCATATGTGGTTGATGATGGTGATTGGATTGATACTTGCTGGATATATGACTATTTATGAGGATTAAAGAAAGGTTATGTAATGCGTGCCAATTAAAACTCGCCAAACTCTAAATTTAAAATTTCCGAACTAGAGTAGAACACGTGTAGATTTAGCATCAGATTTAGTGCGCGCCAAAAAATGCCGCGATTTAATTTATGATGTAGAATAACAAAGACTCAACAAAGGTGATATACACTAATATATTTATGTAGTAGGTATGTACTAGTGTACGAATACATACTATTAATTGAACTAGCTAGTGTTGAAATACAGAATGAATAAAGTGAAAAGTTTCACTCGACCTTGTGCGTGAATTTTTTTGTCAACAAATGATTTTGTTGGAGACACAAGAAAATAAAAGAGGTTGACAGTTTCCAACAACGTGACGGTAAGTAAAGCACAAATCTATTTTCGAAGGTATTTTGTCTCAAACTAAATATACCAAATCACAATGAATAACACATAGGTTAGAGTTGAGACCGACGACATTCCTCTTCACTCTTGTAGTAAGACAGTAAAAAAATCACAGAAGTTAGCGTCTGCGTTCTGCTATGTCTGCAGATCAAGAGATAGATATTATACTGATCCAAAAATTAAAGCAATATTATCATCAATTTACAATGAATATTCGTCATTGAGTGAAAAAGATCACGTAATTCAGTTCATATACAACGATTTCATTAAAATGATTGTACAACAAAATGATCCGGAAACATTGCAAGAAATGATAAAATTATGCTTAGGTGAATAAAACTATAAATCTCGAATCACAATATATCATTATAATTTAGCAGCAATTAGCCCACCATTACCAGCAGATGTCTCGGGTTTATTAGCTCAACTTTTCAGTACTCATATATCGACCACCATGAGGGATAACTCGGCAACCGATTCATATTCAGGACCTTCTTTGCCTCAAATATCAAATGAGTTTTCTAGGACGTCTGGACCCAGGACGTCTTTAGAAGAAAAATCTCGCGGTTCTCCACTCTCGTTGGCTTAGGTCTCTCCTGGATCATCAATCCCTCAAATACCATTGATGGGACTACCAACCCTAAGCAACAGCCTATTCACTCGTCTTGGCAGCACACCGCGGACGGACACCTATACGTCCGCCATCACCGCCAGGGGTCGAAAGATCAATACATGAAGAATCTCCAACCCCCCGAGGAAGTAGCCATTTAATGTCACCTGTAGTTCCATCTTCTATATACTCACAATATGGTTCTGATTCTACTTCTGCCGCCTCTTCTAATTCGAATTTAAATCAAAACCCGATGAGTGAGGATATGAAGTCGATGTCTACAGAACTCGATAATGAGATTACGACAAGTATCATCATGAAGAATTTACTTGATTACGATCAAACTCCTACGGATGTAGTTTCTTCTCTATCAAAGCAAATTCGGGAGCAATTTCGAGATTGCCTTGACGTTTTATATTTCAACAACAAAATCATGGTCCGATATGCCTCTCCATTGGAGTTCGACAGACTCGATCTTGCGATTAGGAGGAAGTTTTTCGCAGATAAAAAACGAGCCACTGTAGATTGGCTTCTAACTTTTCTTGAGCCAATGGAAATCGACACCAGTGACCCCAAATGTCGCACAATTCTTGATGCTGAACTTCGAGTGTATGTCTCGACATCTACATTCAACAGCTCCAGTTCCAGTGGTAAGTCTCCAATATGGGGATGGAAAATTTAAATTTTATAATCATTATCGAATAATTCAATTTTGTTAGAAAGTTAAACTTCCATCAAATCCAATATATAATATTATATTTTCTAAATTAGTCTTCATTAGGTATTAGGGATCATAAAGCGACAATTTTAGAATTTTACAACTTTATTTTTCATTTTCATTTAACATTGAAAATCAAGGTATTGAAATTGCATGATCACTTCCCATCATTGAGTTTACAGTTAGTGGACTTATTCTTTCGTATATGAAGGTTTTCTTTTCTGAATAACAAGCTACAAATACATAGTTGATTTTGAAATTGTCATTTTTAACTTTTGATACTGTGCAAGTAAAATTATCCTCCAAATTTGAGGCTGTCAATTAATTTCCAATATCAGCAACAGATGTCTCTGATCAATAATGCTGCTTCTTTTATATCAATGACGATTGACGAAAATGAATTTCGAAAACCAATTGATTGGATGCGTATTATTTTTCCCTCAGATCTGCGTATTAGTATGGACGCGTGGAGGACTGAGAATGTTGATCCAAGTATGTCAATATCGTTACTGGAATTTATAAGTTTAATTACACATAAAAATACGTCCATAAGTGACGGTAAAAAGTTGGATAAACTATTAACTAATCCTTTGCTGAAACTGTGCAACGAAGAACTTGAAAGAGATAGTGAAAGTATAATGGAACACCTTAAACTCAGAAGTGAGAAACAACTCACTGTAAATAAATTGAAAATATGAATAAAATGCAATATTTTGGTGTAGTGACATTGAATTAATCTTACAAAATATGAGTATATTATAAAATAAAGAATAATAACTGCATCAAATATAAAATATAAATCTAATAATAATAAAAATACAAATCAATCCAGCCACACACCAGAAATGAATGTAATTGACTAAAAATCTAACATCCTTTTCATTTACAATAGAGTTTGCTTGAGAATGGCAAACTGATGACAGACGTCTATCATCGAGGGTCTCGACGCAGGGCTGCCATGCCAACACAATTGCATTATTGAAATCAATGCCTGTATCACGTTGCCATCATTTTGTTTCACAAGCTGAATATCGGGTCGCTGTTCATGAAGGACCATGTCATAAACGACACGACGATTCTTCTCCCCTGCTTCTTTTTTAACTTCACCGCAATATTCCAATTTTACTTCTCCAACATCAATATTTGCAACGTCGGCTAAGAATCGAAAATGGCTTGACCGACCTAATCGACTAAACTTGTCTGTATCCATTCAACGGCATCTGGATAACGCGTTGTAAAAAATTTTGCCAGTGCCGGATCAGCAATTACAGAAGCATACGTTGAAAATTGGATTACTCGGTTTTGACCTGATTCCGCCAATTGATTTCGCGAATTACAGGATATCACACCACCATATTGTCGTTGAAATTCCTTATATTTGTGAGGATCAGGTAAATACTCTTTCTGCAGAAGATAAGTTGCCAATATAGAACGGACTTGACTAGATGAAAGTTGTGGGGGATTTGATAGAAGTATCTCTATGTTTTTTTCTGCATTACTATAAGTTCCATTTATACTCCCAAGAACATTTTTAACTAATTTGCAACAGTGGAAGAGCAATCAACTTATAAAGAAAAAAGAATCCTTATTTTTGTATTAATTAATATTCATATTTATGTCATTCTGTGTAGATTGGCTCTCACGGCAGTTTTCATCTGTTCTTAATGTCACTAAAGAAGAGATAAAGGAAGGAAACGGAAAACAATCTGAATTTTGGTTTCAAGATCCTTGTGGAAGCGTTAAATTCGTTGTAAAAAGACCGTATCACTGCCCAAGGTGTAAGTTTATTTGGGATACAAAAAAAAGATTTCGTCTCCATATCTCATGTTGTTTGCTTGGCGATAAATCTGTCTCTGAATATGCCATTCGTGAAAAAGCTTTTTATTTCGATACTAACAAACAGTCGAAATCTGACATTCTTACAAATCGTTGCAAAGTAAAACTTGCTACTGGTTTGCGAAAAGGTAAATACTGTTTACGAGAGAACATTGAAAAATGTACTCGTTGTTCATATCATGAAGCAGAATTGACAAAGGTCCAATAAACCCTTTGAATACAACTGGCAGATATACGCATCCAACGTCGAAAAATAGCATGGACATTCAGAAACAATCCTAAGAATTAAACGATCAAAGTAGCGTTTGGAAGGTGCACTTATTCCCTCTTTCATCTAATATTTTTATAAACAAGAATATTTATCCCATGCATTTGTTATTAAATAAAATACACGTTTACTTTACTTGTTGAATTCAGAATTATCCTTGTGTATTAAGATTAAAAAAAAATATCATCGTAACAAATAATATGCCTTCTACTTGTATGAAAGATACTCAAATCACTGAACTGAAAATCCATGAGGATTTAATGATATTAAATCTATTAGATCGTACGGAATTAGAGTGGTATTGTAGAGCTTTATATACACATTGGCTCAAAGTCCCACGTCAATCACGTCCTATTCCCTTCCAACCTCTTCAGTATGTGGAAGTAATTAGATTGCAACATTTATTTAAGAAATATGGTTCTTTAGAAGAACAAAAAGAAGTAAACAGATTAAAAAACGTTATCATAATATGTCATTCGTTTCATGAAGATGTTATAGATCCGTGTTTTATCTTCCCGCCTGAGCTAATTCCATATAGCAACGAAATCTACCATATACATAAGTATGCTGAATTGGATGACATTGAAAATAAGGATCAAACTCCAAAGTTGTTAGCTGGAAACATTATTTCTCTACAAGAGGATAAGAATCTATTGCGTCTAAATCTTGATGATGTACCTCAACTTCTTCTCTATTGCAATCGCTTATATACATTTTGGTTGTCCAAAAAACGTGCAGAGCGTATCTTGGAATTTAAAGATGTAGAAAGTGCGGAGATGTCTATTTGTATAGATACTGCTCATCATTCAGTCGTTGTTCAATATTCCCTATATCCACATGGTATATTCTATATCCCTAAACCTCTTTTAGGGAAAGCAATAAGGTTTGAAGTAAGTATGTATATGTTAAATCTATAGATATGATATTAAATAGAAATAAAAGTTAAAGTACGATACGAATTAATGTAGATAAATAAAAACCAAATTGGGCGACAGATTGAACTCCATTTAGTAATATAGAAATAGGAGCAATTTGTTCGACGAACGGTGAATCACATAATAAAGAATTCGTTCCGTCCACATTAGACTGTGGATACCAGGCAATTTGTAAAATCCACCACCCAAACGTGAATATGATAGGAACAAGAAAGGTGTATTTAAACAGATTTTGAATTGATAGAGTCCAGAATCGTCGATGAAGCATCCATATAAAAGGACCGACAAAGGTCATTTGAATACACACAGCAATGAGGTTCATCCATTCATGATGTACATAATGATAATCCACGGTACACTTTGAAGAAGCGCTTTGTATTCCCAGAATACATTGAGTCATAGGCCACATCAACAACAAGAAAGAAATTTTACGATGATGATACAACGTATTGGGAATATCACTTTCAAGTTGCTCGGATGCTATAAGAAGGGGTGCATCTCTAGCATAAGGCGAATCACGCATCCAAGCAGAACGCACAGAAGAAGATCCAGAATAATCATTGGAAGAATTTCGGACATTAGGTAAGATGCTTGAATGATGCATCATTTCAGTCATTTTTGGTATACGAATTTAATGTTTCAAAGAGTTTTATATTTATAGGACTACTATTTCTATATTTGCAAATGGTAATAAAGCATATATACATTTCAGTATGCATGGGTATATACTTTTATAACCATAGTTTCCAAAGATGTCAAAGATGATACTTGAATTTATATGCATGAATTTTAAGTTTTATTGCCTCAATTAAGTTTATTTTATACTTCTTTCAATTATTTATTTCTTTCTTCTTATTGTTTAATTAAATGTCTGTGCCTACGACATCTACTTATCTGCCTCTTACATTTGTTGTTGTTGGAGGTAGAGGAGTGGGTAAGACTTCTGTTTCAAATATGATCAGGATTAACGGTTCCCACAATACTGAAGACACCTCGACGTTCCTTAGAGATACAAGTTGTACAAGTCACAAAATCAAAGGATCCTTCCATGGATCAGAACTTACAATTATAGACATTCTGAGTATCGATTTTTCAGATGAAAAGAAACTAGATAAGTCAAAGAATATTATAGAGGAGTTATGCGATATTCGAACCATTGTTTCTCTTGTGATATATGTCGTCGAACAAGGTCGACTTTCTGCTAGTGAGAGTGTAAATTTCAAGCTGATGAGGACTATTTTCAGAATGAGTCCATTTTTATTATGCGTTACAAAATGTGAAATTGAAGAGGACATGGACAGTTGGTGGAAATCTCATCGTCGGGGGATAGAGAAGCATTGGAAGGTGGACGAAACCGTATCAATATGCAGTCTCTCTCCATCAAATACTCACAATGTGAAATTTCGTGATCTTCTGAAACATTTACTTCCCATATCCAAAGAAAAATTGAATGAAGCAATTATTAAGTGTTTACAAAAGACGAATACCTCAGAAAAAAATTCTGAGGAAACGTCTGTTTCTAGCCTTTTTGTTAACATGAAGTCATGGATTTCTTAGAATTTAAATTTCAATGCTTATAAACCACCCTATCACTAAAATGAGGTAACAGTTGGAACTCCAAGAAAGTAACAATATGGTATGGAATATAAATGCGATAATGTATATGCTATAACACATACACAATACATATTTTCAATCACTACGTTAAATGCAAAAAAAGAAAAAAAGAAAAAAATATCATCTAAGTTAATTTATATTATCATGTCTCTCGGATACGATTATGGCTTGCCTGACTATTCTCAACCTTCTATTCAACCTTATAGGGGAATTCACTCATCTGAAGGTACTATTAGTCACCCAGTGACTATACATGAAGCACAGGAATGGTTTAAAGGTTTACAACGCGGTTTAGGGGGTGCAGTGATTCATAAGGCTGAAGGCGATGAGGAAGCAGTACGTCACTATTTAGCTTCTTTAAAGAAATTAGATGTTGCACTAGCAGCGCTTTTTCAACGATTGCCTCGTGACGAGATCCGATATGGTGTAGGACTTCTACGATCTAAATTAAAAGTATTGGAAGACCATGCCAATGACGATTTTGGAGAAGAACAGGATCAAGATATTCAATCTTTGAGAAATGCACCCCCCAATTTATACGATCTACGAGATCCTACGACGTTGCAATCGTTTCAAACATATCGAGGTAGCCCTTCGATGTCAGCCGAACCTTCTCAATTTAATTTAAATACTCCTGGCTCTTCTTCTCCTCCTTCTTTTTCCATGTCTCAAATTCCAGGAGGTGTTCCAGGTTCTCGTCCTTATACACGTTCTTATGGAACAGGAACAAATCATTACAGATATACTAATAGATATTGATACAGGGCAATCAAGGATTAGAAGATATTAAAAATAACCAAAAAGGTGTCCCTCAACAACTTGACGAAATCCTGAAGAATATAACTGGACTACAGACAGATGTTAGTGAATTAAAAGCAAATCGTAAGAAGATTATAGCGCACTAATGAAATATCATAAAATTATTATTCGATTCAAATTTCCAATATACTCGAATATTCAAAGATTGGATGTCCTGTAATTGGTCATCTGCCTTGTTTAGCAACATCTGTATGGTATTTTCACTTTGAGATATTATGGACTTCGAGGTGGCCACTTTATCAATCATAGGATTGTTAGTGTCTACTAAAATTAATATATTAGGTACAGGCATTAATTCAATAATTATTTCGGTGATCTTCACACTTTCTGTTTGTTTCACAATGTTGTCAAATTCCTCATAAAGATCTAGTCGTAATCGGGGGAGCTTTTCTTCTTCTCTACATATATGCTTTTTATAAATCGATTTCATTTTATAAAGTTGTTCATCATTCAATAGACGCAGCTTGTTGGGAAATATAGGGAATGTGGGCATGTTTGGTCTGGGTTATTTCATGTTCTCTAACAATGTTGAAATATTTAATATATTAAATCACACGCAAAGACATGTTTATAAATGTGCAAGATAGATGTTTATATACATTTAATATTTAATTAATAATCATGCAACGAATTTAAACGTTTGACTTTTTAATAATATATCTCGATACCGATGTTATTTCATTTAATATAGAGAATTTTAAGACTGAAGAAATTGAAATGACCTCTATTTCTGATTCTTCTTCTTTTTACAACAATTATTCTCCTGACATATCAATTGACGATGGTGACTCTGAGTTTATCAATTGCTCTCCTTCCGTGCACTCTGACATCTTTATTCAAATGGATTTAAAACAATCAGAAGACGTTGCAAATGATTTCTCACGTCTATTTCCTCACATAGACATGAGTGTTTTGAAAGGTTCTCTTACATCGCGTACTGCCCTTTCCTACTTGGAGACTGAAGACATTCTGTCGGTTTTACTCACTGCCTTGCACCAACACATTATAAATATCAAAAGTAATCATTCCTTCGAAATATCAAGTAAATTACCTTACTCACTTTATCTCTTTTGGCTGTATAGCGCGGGCATTTTATTACCAGATGTAAGAAATAGGTCTGAAATGGTTCTTAATCCTCGATTCGTCAAGATGCTTCTTAATATTCCTGGAATTCTATTGGTCCATCTGATTCAACCTACTGAAATTTTATATTATGGTCTTCTCGTTTCTGTCAAACATGGGGACTTTTCACCGCCAGCAAAAAGATCGGTTCAAAAACGTGTACAACTAGCGATAGCTAGACGCAAAAAATTGTTAAAAAATAAAAATAATATACCACAAACTTCAAAGACTGCACAAGATTCAGAATTGCACGTGGAACCTCGATGGAGACACATCACAACTCAACTTCTCTATTTCAAACATATATCGGACCACTTGTAAATCTCACGTACATATCTTAAAAAAGTAAGCGTATCTCTATATATAATTCAAACAAAATATTGAATAGATAGTGAAAAAGTCGTGTCTACAACCTTTTTATTTACCTTCTCATTCACATACATACAACTATAGAAAGATACAATCAAACATCCAAACAACCATACACTCATACAACCATGAATGTATTGATTCCTTTAGTCCCTGTCTGGACTCGATATCAACTTCAATATTTAAAACATAGTGAATATCGACCCTCAGATCATCACTTGCATCAACGGTTCAAACAGATACTAGGTTCACCATTACATAACTGTATAAATGCCCAAGCTTTGCTTTGGAAACAATTTGAACTTGTGTCGAATCAACCTTCTCGACTTTCGATTGAAATCCTGAAAGAGTTACGGGAGCGAATGACGACATTTATTCAAGCTCATCAATGTGATCTTCGTCACCCTATGTACGAACTTATTCGTTATCTGGATAGACGATGCAAGACGGACGAAGAGATTTATCAAGATCTTAGATTGTTTGTAACTGACATGATTCGGCCATTGCCTGAAAGTGCACAAGCATTAAACAACGAAGAAGGTCGATCCCAATCTCGTGTCAAGGATCTTGCGCATCATCTATCATCATGTCTAAACCCCCCTTCTACTTCCACTCCATTAAGTACTCGTTTTGAGGATATTCGATCCGTTAAATCTATTCATTCTATTCACTCTATTAAACCAATTCAATCTATTCAACCGACTCAATCCATTCAATCCTTTTTAGACATAGGATGTGGAGACGGCACCATTACAAAAGCTATCGCTCAACTGTATCATATACCTCCTCAACACGCGCATGGATGTGATATTTATGATGTTCAAAAGGTAGATGTAACACCATCACAAGAATTAAAAGAATTAAAAGAATTCGAACAGTCAGAACAGTTAAAAGAAACATCCATTACGTTTACATTACTCCAAGATACAACATCTAAGAACGGAGAAAAGGTATTACCCTATGAATCTGAATCATTTGATGTAGTGTTTGCGCTCATGTCATTCCATCATATGAAAAATGTAGAAGCAACGATTCAAGACCTCTATCGCGTCTTGCGTCCACATGGAGTGTTGATACTTCGTGAACATGATCTTTATCTTCCCAATCTATCTGTTGTTCTCGATGTCGTTCATGGGCTTTACGATCGAGTATGGAATAAACACGCTTGTGACATCTCGTTTTCGGATACATATTATGCTCATTACAGGTCACGTGATCAATGGCAACGGCTTTTAGAACAATCTCGTTTTGTCATGTGTCCTTCTTCTCCTGATCGAAAAGATATCTATCGTGTTCAATTGCCCGCTCACAAATTTCAACTAGGACGGTATATTCACAATCCAATTGTATCCTATTATGGAGTCTATCACAAGACCAAGATTCATCCAATATCTCGTATACAAGATTGTAATTCAAACGACCATTCAATATCAACTCAAGAATCTCACAAGCGTGCGAAAATGAACTAATTAATATTGATAGTAAAGAATAGTTTGAACATAAAACAATATAAATATACCAAAAGAATTTCTATTTTTGAATAAACCAACGAAGTCCGAGGATTGCTTTATTCAATTTATCATACTTCTTCTTCTGTTCTACTTTTCTTCTTAATCTTTTGGCTTCACTCTCTGCATCGGCAGTCAATATGACCAATGAAATGTCATCATCTTGCGTCTCATTTTTAATTAGTAATTCAATTGCAAATTGAAGACATTCTGGGGAAATATGATCTTCTTTCTTCTCCCCTAAATGAGACCATGTTTCTTTATATGTTTCATATCTATTCTTGATTCGTTCAATAAAGGTTTCAGTATTAGGTACGATATATTTGGTAACAACATTCGACTTGGAGGATTCATCTAAGTCAGTATGTGTAGAGGAGACCAACAAGTTTAAAAAATCTAAATTCTCTATTTCTTTATGAATCTCTTTATTTTCGGTACCTTTCTCTTCTTCACGCATATCGAACTCCTCTCCTTGTTTTAATTCTTGTATAACTTTCTTTTTATGACGTTTTGGAGCATTAAATGATTGAAATATGGGAGAAGTAAAATGAGCAGCATATTTAGTTCGTAGCTCCTGAGTTAAATAAGGTGAAACTCTTTTGTCTGCTCGTTTCCTATATTCTTCAGAAGCTTCTATTCTCCTATATGTATATTTAAAATTCTTGGGTTTATGAATGATATGTTTACGAAGGGGATCGTACGCATGATACCACGCATATTCAACTGGGTTAGATTGAATAAAATGACGTAATTTGAAGTCAGATGCATCTTCCATTATAGATCCGAATCGTAAACATTCACTAAAATCATGGGTATCTTTAAATATTATCCACACGTGTGGATAACTTTCAAAGATGTCTACATTCGCTTTACTTTCTGTTTCTGAATTCACTTTATTTAATGGCTGCAATGCCACATCACAATCATCCTGTTCATCTTCACAAATATCGGCCCAACTAGTAGTTATCATACAACGAAAAAACGAATATAAGAGCAGTGAATAAAAGAGTAGTCAAGTGAAAGTACTACGTTAGGAAAATCGACAATGGACCATAATTTGAAGGTTGTTGAAAGCAAAATAAAACCTCTAAAAAATTAGTCATGCATCGATAGGGTTGATCTAATGACAAATTGTTTCTAACCTTGTGAAATAATATATATTTTAAAATCATCCCATGCAGACTAAGTATTGACAAATTTCTATGTTTTATATTTTATATTTTATCTTTTATGCATTATGTTTGTATTTGAAATAAATAATACATGTGTGTATTATAATAACAAAACATCTATACGATCGTCATAATCCAAAATCCAAATTTATAATAAATTGATCTTTAGAAATCCTCCTATTCTTATCATTTATCTTATTTCGTATTTTTCTTATCCTATACCTGTATGTCTTCTTCGATTATTACACCGTCAAAGGTCAAGTCATCATCCAAACCAACATTTAAATCGACTTCCAAGCCTGGGAAATTTTGGTTTAAAACACTGAGTTCTCATCGTGAAATACCACAAGTTCGGAAAATGAGCCGTATGATGACTCGTGCACTAAGAAAAACCTTACTAGAAGATCCTTATATTACTCCTCCTCGTCGTTTTACACATTCGTCTATTCCCCTTTGTCCTAAAATCAAACGCAGATATAATAATCGTGGGTATAGCTTTATTGCATCTCGCAATCAGCCAACTCAATCAATTTATTTAACTCAGTCACCTTCTTCTTTTGCTCTTCACTACGATGCTATTCTTAATACTAAGCCCCTTTCTTCTTTCACCCTTCATTATAATGCTATTATAAGTTCTCCTTCATCAACGTAACTTCAGCTCGTAAAACTTTAATTTATTTTTATTCTAGTATTTTAGATTTTATGTACAAACAAGAATACAAAATACATTTATTCATTATTTTCGCTTGAATACGTTATTTCGACTAATATAGTGTTTTAAAAGTTTAACTATGTGCCATCAATTTTGAAAATTGTTAAATCCACAACGAGATAAAAGAGAACGGTGTTCTCGAATGATATATTTTTTTTATATCTCATCACTTCATATTAGACACAGCTACCCAAATTTCAACACACTAAACAGTCACTTGTTATCCATATTCTTTATTTCTCGGCATAATGAATCGAGAACAACGCAACAATCCTCCAAGACAACCCCATCCATATCGCCTTCATGACCATATTGAGATGTTTTCATGATTCTATCATTCTTCTGATGATCTACTAAAAAATATCGATCGGGCCACGCATGAAAGGTATTCATAAAGGAATTAGACCATCCGTCTACAAACAACTCATAGGGAACAGCGTGTTCTATTTGAAATATTTTTGCACGAGTTAAACGATCTTCAAAGTTTTGTTGAGGATTGGGATGATCGAGGCCGATGGGCCATAAGGTTGTATGGGCTTCAGCAATATAGATCAAAATCACACGAATTCCATTCTCTTTTAATTGATTCGACATGGCAAACAAGCGTTTTTTGCGTGCCATAAACGGAGGTCAGGAGCCTGAAAATCCACATAGCATGGTGTATTGAATCTTTTTAGTCCGTTGACTTAAGATTGAATGAAGATCAACAGGAGGAAGAGGATTACTATCCATCTTTAATTCATCCAATTCTTTGGTGTCATTTGACATGGGAAATTCGGATAATTCATATAAATCATAGCAATCGGGGACAGGCTGATTCAATTCAATACAGGGAGATGTAAAATAAAGACAGCTGTTCTCCCTAAAATATGTCACAGCTTGCATTACGTCCTCATCATATTCTGTTGGCGATTGATAGTATTCTTTCATAATTTGATGATACATATTGAGACTCTGGTCATTCGAAGTCGTGAATCCAAATTCATTCAGAACCATACGTTGAATAATAATTTGTGGCATTACATTTTCCATTGCGTTGTTATAGCACAAGCGATAAATATCTTGACCCGTTTTAGAGTGCATTATTTCATCCTCTCGTCGAAGCATACGAAGAACTAACTCTTTATTTTGAATGTCAAGTTTTTGTAAGACCTTGAATAAATCTCCCTTAATAGATCCTTTTCCCATTTCATAATTTGCAAATAAACAGATGAAGTATGCGTTCTTACTTTATAATAAAAAAATATAAAATATTGGTAAAACTCTGAGACAAATATCATGCAACGAATAGATTGTACCTATGGAAATATCAAAAGTTCTACATGTTTAATTAATACGCTAAATTAGCAGCCATACATTTATTGTTTCAGTTTCATGTATATATTAATAAAATATAGTCCATCCCAAAAGTTTTGGAAGTAAATAATAATTAAGGATTGTATTTTTTAAACAATAGCTAAGTCAATAAATACACCAAAAATCGATTCCTCAGAATATTTACATTTTATTTATTTCACTTATTTTGTGTTACCCCCTTCACTATCTAAAATTTCCTTGATGACATTAGGGGTATTATTTATGTAAGCATCGATCGTTGTTTGAGGTATCGAATCCCAAGATGATTTAATTATTTCTTTAAATTCTTCTTTATTTTTTGGATATTTGTGTTTGATATCTTTTACCATCCAACCCCAAACCTTTTCGATAGCGTTAATGTCAGGACTCATTGGTGGGTAGTCTTTTACCAGTCTAACTTCAAAGTTATCCAAAAAATCTAATGTCGGTTTTGAGATGTGGGATTTCGCGTTGTCTTGAAGAAAATATTTATCTTTGTCCTTTTCAGGTTCTATCATGTATTTCCAAAGAATGTTTTGATACTCTAAAGAATCCACATTCGTTTTTTCATCAACAAAACATAATTCTGAACGACCACCTAACCAAATCCCTCCCCATACCATAAATTTAAATGGATTTTGAAGAGTGTATGAACATATTGGAGGTTCATCTGATTTTTTCCATACTTTAAAACCTTCAGTACTGAATATAAAAATTTTTTCATCTGAGAACACAACATTATCGAAATCGTCATTTAAATGGACTTCAGAAAATCTTAATCGTTTATCTCTATGTTTTTCAGTTAAATATGGTTGTTTTCTAAAGCACACAGGATGAAATCCCCATTTTTGAATTAGTCTATGTAAAGAACTTTTTGTAATTTGAATGTTCTTTTCTTGAGACAAGTATTGAGAAAGTTTTTCTACAGTAAGAGTTCGATGAGTTTTTAATTCTTGCAATGCGATTTCGTAACTGGGATCATTTTCTGATAAAGTTGGTGGTCTTCCAGATCTTTCTCTATCCTTCACTTCATTTGTTTGAAGATATTTAGAAATCGTGTATTCAACTGTATGAAACGAACATTTAAGTTTTTTAACGATATCCGAATTTGTATAACCAGCATATTTATGGAGGGTAATGATAGCCCATCGAGTTTCTTCGGATAAATTTTTGGATTTAGGCATTCATTTAAAACCCAAAATAAAATGTGAAAGTTAACATCGAAAAGAACACGAAAATATGTTTGTTTGTATTTTAAACGTTCTTTTATATACATAAAAAATGAAAAATTATTTTACTTCCAAAACTTTTGGGATAGACTATAATACAATAATAATCATTATTTCAAAATAGAAAAGTATAAACTATTTATTTACGATTTTGATGATAAGCGTCAACCGCGACAAGAAAAAAAAATCGTACTTCACATGAGTCGACAATGTAAATGCAAAATACTTCCGGTGAGTACAAACCCTTTGACAGTCATCCAGGGATCGAAGAACAAATGGGAAATTGGTCCTAAAATTGGGGCAGGTGGCAGCGCGACAATTTATTATGCGCGAAAACAAGGGGATAAAGAATTTTGCTATGCATATGGAGTAAGACCTAATATGGAAGAAAAGCAAATTGATGCGTTGCAACAGTCTTCCATACTGGGCGTCACGCCTGCCTTGGTCGATATTATTTCTATCACCCCTGCAAAATCTTACAAAAAATACGACATTGCGTTTATTTCAACAGCAGCAGAAAGGGAGTTGACACTTCCGTTATCCGATAAAGAAAGCAAGCAAATATATAACATACTTGAGATTCTTGCTACAAAGGGAATAGATCACGGAGATACTGGAAATCCTAGCAACTGGCTCAAGTGTGGCGATCAAATGTATATTATCGATTTTAATTTTAGCGACGAGTATCAACCAAATCAACCTGTTGATGTGGGATGGATACTCGATAATATTGCTTTTGTTGATAAAAAGTATGATCTTGAGGATCTGTCTGTAAACTTCGAACGATTTGTCGGCTCCATGTCTACAGAGCAACAAATTTTGTTATCCACCTTGGTAAAAATTGTATGGGGAATGAATCTTCCAGAATCGAACTATTTGACTCAAAAACTTGCTGTAATGTTAGGTCCATGGATATGGATTTTGGATCGAAAGTATTTCTTTCGAGTTTGATTTCGCTTTCGTTTATATAGAATACAATATTATTGATCTATTGGGTGCCAATTAAAATTAAGCTAAATTCTATATTGGGTGACTTGCAAAACACATTTTAGTCGTTAACCAACATTTAGAGCCTATTTTAATTTATCACTTCGTGTGTATAAAAATACTTCAGTCTAGTATCTTTCAGATCCCTGCATGGGGTAGATTATTTTCAACTATAAAGTAAGGTAAGAAACATTTTAGGAGAAGTTATATATGCATATATTGCATTCCTGACGTTGTTGTAATCCATTTACGGTGTCAGCCAACAAAAACGTGTTTCCTTGACGTTTTTTTAGTTTCGGCGAAATATTTTTTTGGTTCCCTTTTATTCATTAGACTCACCAAAATTATTTTATCAGTCACGTTAATACAAACGTCAATGTCGTGATGTTCATTCACATTTTCACGCGGAGATAATCAATTTATTCCATTCAGTCATCTCTGTAACATTATCAATTCATTTATGTAATTTGCTTCATATTGAATTTTTTTCTCTGCTGTTTGTCCAATATATCTTATATCTTCATTTTTGACTTTCTTTACAAATCAATGGCTGACCCTGTTCCAGGTGATTTATGCAGAGCAAAGTGGCACAATTTACCAAAATCAAGAGTAGTTGTGGTTTTACACACTTATCCTGGTGGGGATGTTGAAGTTCTGAATACAACGACAATTCCTCAATCTGATTCTGATGATTCAGTTCATGTTGTAGGTAGTACATTTTCCGGACAATACACACCTCCTCAAAATCCCTTATTGCATTGTGTTTCACCCGTTTCTCCAAACACTGGTGCCAATAATAATGTGAATAACAAAAGAACAAATGACACTTTACAAAGGATTGCTGGCCTTCCACGGGACATCCTGCAATTTACGTCTAATACTCAGCCTTTTTTTATTAAGTTAAGCAACCGTACCACTATAGAAAAAAAAGACTTCTTTCATTTCTATAACCGATTAACCCAAAATTCTTTTCAACAACTGCTTACATTAATGGCCAATCGTGAATTATTACGACTTCAACTTTTTTTAAATAGCAACTCACAAGGTCCGAATGGAGGGAATGGGGATAATTCGAATTCCGCATCGCAAAGATCGTCAAAGGTCCCTAGTAATTCAAATGCGAACAATATATATACATCGAAATCCAGCAGCTCATCTTCATCAACTTCATTTTCTTCGTCATCTAAAAACAATACTTCTACGACAAAATACCACAAGGTTCCAATAAACACTTCGAATTATTATTCCAACGTGGATGATGAAGATGAACAAGTTGAAGCCGCAATAGCTGCAGAACAACAAAGTAAGGGGCAGCCCCATCAATTCCTGGACCAATCAAATGATAATCCAAATGATACTGAAGATTTCGATGACGGTGATGAATTAGCCGAAGCTAGTGTACGCCAACAATTCCCGAATCTTGAGGATGATCAAGTTATAAAAGACGTTTTACATTGTAAGTACCTTTTGGTCCCTTCGAACAACAAATTTTCATTGGATGGAAAGTCTTCAAAAAGGAAAAGGACAATATTGCAACATAGCTTGATTGAACATGATCTCGCACTGAGAGGTGGCGCTTCTGGCGCTCCCATATTTACCAAAGACCAAATAATCGGAGTTCATTTTGCGATGGCATCTCTCTCTCCTTCGAGCAACAAAGGAGAAAGATCATTCGAGCGCTATGTGGTTCCCTTCTCACCTTTGACAAGTGCGATTTTTGGAATTCTTCGTCTGAAATTGATTTCTCAACTTAGGATGGTGAAAAATTCTAAAGATGAATTTTCTCAATTGATTAACAATGCCTTGAAGTCATTCGAATCTGAACTTGGGTTCGATGATTCAGTATCGGAGGATATCAAGAACTTTTGTCCGATACGACGTCTTGTACCTTCCAAAAACAAATAATTGTACAGTAGAGTGTGGATCCGCCAAGAGTTGTTGAAAATTGAAAATAGAATTTTCGAAATCTCTAGATTTCGAGAAGTTCGCAACGCCTAAACAAAAAATTTTAAAACATGTAACGTATAAAAAATAAAGGTCGAAATGCTTTGGTATATTTGTAGTCACTGCCTCGCTTGTAAACTGGGGAATCCGAAGCAAAAACGAAAAGTTTATCCCATGGGAGTGTGCGAAGTCTTGTGGTTGTGCAAACGTTGCGCTCCTCTACGCCTCGTGATCCTAGCTTAATATAAAGTATAAGAGTATATTAAATAATAATTATAATAATATGAATAATAAATATACTATTTATAGAGATATAAAGCTAGTAATGATTACTGTATAACAAAAGAGTGCACGAATGGTATAGGAGGAACGTTTAGTAGGTAATTTACTATTTTTGAGGATATCAGCATATGACAAGGGGAAAGGGAGAGAGGGTATCGGTTATGATCACGTGTATAACTGATAATACGAAGTTTATCCTACAAGTATTATTTATAGCATATAAATTAATCATCTACATGTTGAGTTATATTAGTCATTATTTTATTATTATTTAGATATAAAGGGTGGGTCATAAAAAAGTACCACACTTTAACGGCTAATTTCAACTGAGACAATCTTTGACTTTTAAAATATATTTTCTGAATGTAGTTCACAGTAAATATTGTTTTGTAGAACGTCCAAGTCAAAATGTGTGAATAATTATCTTCAAACATTTCATAGAAATAACTCGACAATCAATTAATCCAAAACAGACAAAAAAATAAGTGAATTGCAATTTATTATTGACAAGAGCCCGTAAACAAATTTATAATCTTGAAAATGCAGAGTATTATTTAGAATTAAAGAATATAGGAACTACTGTAGAACGTAGAATTTCGAACACGTTGTGACATGTGGGAATTGTTTCTTTCGGCGAACAATAATTAATTTTACTAAACGTGTTTTGTATGTGACACGTACACAGAAATTTATTTCATGGATGTCTATTGACACAATTTCACCATTATAAAATTATTCTTCACTTTATATCTGGTGGAATAATGTCTACTCCATCTCCTGCTATTCCGGACCCGTTAAGTGATTGGTTATCAACTCTCACATGGCTTATCTCTGTTCAAGAAAAACTAGGTGAGGGAGGGTTTGGGGCTGTCTATCTCGTACATGTCATTGATCTTAAAACAGAGGAAAAATCGCTGGAGGCGGTTAAAATTCTGACCAATAATTCTAATCCCTCGAGGATGAAGCGATTTAACAGGGAGATATCTATGATGAGTCGAATGAATCATGAAAATGTTGTACCCATTCTCCGTATATTTCATTCGTCGAACAGATATCCGTGGTACTCTATGCCCTACTATGAAAAAAAATCTATTCATTCATATATGAAAGAGGTTGGAAATGGTAGAACAATTCGAACATCCTTTGCCAACAATTATATTCTTACTGCTGCCAGAGCCTTACATTACGCACAACGTTGTCATAAAATTCTTCACAGAGATGTTTCATTAGGAAATCTTATAATGGATGATCAGTCTGTATTGGTGGTATCGGATTGGGGCTTGGCTTTGGATCAAGATGCTTCCATCATGACTGGAGATAATGTACGGATGGGAACGGCAATGTATATTGCCCCTGAGATAACGGGATCTCATCAACATACAGTTGCTTCGGATATATACTCGCTAGGAATATGCCTCAGAGAAATGCGTGGTGGATTGACCAAATTCGCTGGATATTTTGAGAGATGTCCTGATGAGGCCATAGTAGAATTACAAGCCAAAATGGCGGCGATTTTACCGGAGAATAGATTTAAGGATTGGCAAGAAGTTTTACATTGGATAATGACCAAAAGTATGAGACCTCGGGCGCCTCCCGCTGGAGTAAATATGATACTTAGTCCTCACCCCATAGTAAATGCTAACGCCATTCAGCCGAACCCTCCTCCTCCCGTCGCTGCGGTTATTCAACAAGCCACGGTTATACCACAACAGGAAGAAATGGATGATTTAACCAAAATCCTTCTTGGTATTGGCGTAGTAGCGGGGGGAGTTGGTTTGGGCATTGGTCTCACACAATTATTCAAGGATGATGATTAATTAGAGTTAAACTATGGGTCCATTTAATTTATTTTAAGTTTTTATCACTTGTTCTTATTTCGAATATATTTCTTATTTAATTAATATTTGTCTGTCACAATTATTCCTATATATAAAATAAATGTTTTTAGTTGATGTCACAATCACATATATCATTTGTCTACTAGTAATTTAAAAAATATTTAAACAAATCACTATATAAATTCAAATTGAAACTGTCAATGTCATCATATTCTTCTGCTCTACAGTTACTAAATACCAAGAAGGCGATGTTTTACCCAGAATCAAGTGACAACATAGATGAAAAGTGTATATTTTCATTAAGGTCGAGTCTCAAGCATGTTTCGCTCATTGAATTTCTTCAATTGTGGAAGACGTGTGTAATTGGTTTAGCAATAAACTATCCGACACACGCGAGATCTGGTCCATCAGTAATAGGAAGCAATTCTAATAACGAAGAACTCTGCGCAATATTTGAACTCGGCGTAGGTGCTATTAATTGTAAAGATCCTGCGGCGTGTGTTGTAACATATTTGAATAAACAGACTTAATTATAGGTCCATAAGAAATTGGGTTCAACTTGACAAAGAATACTTAATTAAGGAATACAGATCAACAATGTTGCTTCTCTTTTTAAATCAGTCTATTTCCTTAAGACTTTTACGTCTATTGAGCTTTTCGGTCAGTCCATTTTAGTCACGCCAAAATTGGAATCAAGCGCCTCTTAATTAAGTCCACATTGAAATAGATTATTTCTTGTTATTTTTTTCTTTCGCGATTACTCTTTTGCTCTACTCAGTTAATTAATCCCTTCTTTACTTTTCACTACTTTAATTTTGTTATTATACACATCATTTTCTAAAATTAATTAACCAATTGTATCTTTCAATTTGTTGTTACATCATGACAAGGAAACATTCGCAGAGTTTAATGGATATTTTTATGGACGAGTGGAGTTGCCTCGATATTCGTACCTTAAATGATGGCGTTCATGACAAACTCCTAAAAATCACATGTGAGTCCGAGAAGTCTTTGTAATTTTATTTATGGTTAATTACTCTCTCAATACCGTATGGGGTATTAATTAACATTAAATGATAAATGAGCCCCAGTATAACGATCATAAATGGGTGTAGTTATTGGTGTAGAACTTACTCTACACTATTCTTTGGTATTATATATATATATGAACAAGAACACTAGATGTAAATTGCATTTTGTTAAATAATTGAAGTAGGAGTTAGGAAAGTGATGATCCCAGATGATTATACATAATAGAGGAAAAATCATTTGAGGCAAAGGTTTTAAATCCGCATCCAAGATACAACGCTCTTCCAGCCGCATTAGAATGAAAAACATTGAGTTCGATCCCAGTATATCCTTCAACTTTTAGTCTTGAAAAAAGAAGATGCATCACGGATTTTCCTATTCCCTGATCCCGGTATGGTGAGTCGATGAAGAGAAGTCCCAATCTGGCTACTTTATCCAGTATCTCAGGCTTCGGGAAATACCAGCAATATCCGAGAGACTTATGTCCAGTAGATTGACCAGATTTAGAGTCTACTATTTTTAATATTGTGGAGGTATCTTTCTGTGCTTTATATAACTTGTCCATTCTAGCCGCCGATTCTAAATTAGAAGCCTTTTCGTCGAGTAGCTGTCCGGAAGAATATAAACCTTTCGCAAAGGTAGCTTTTAGGTTTTGCACAAACCTCAATTCATCACCAGCATCCATAGGTTGTAACGTACACTGTATTGAATGATGAAATTCGGTTTTTCTCTTGGTAAATGTACTATAGCTGCGAGCATGTTTAATCAATGGCATTTTTTTGGTATAACACAGCTGGATAACTCTAAATAGCGCTACCATTCTAACTGGATCCTTTTCCAAGTCTTTTAATCCTCGTTCAATATCTTCAAACTTTTTTTCACCCATTTCATTGACTACCAGATCCTTGATTTCCATTAAACCCAAACGTAATTGTGATTTGGTCATTTCAGTGTTCAGACATGGTTGTACACAAGAAACAGCTTCACATTGTACATTATCCATCTTCTGAAGAGACTGATATATTCGGCTTCCCACAGAGAATTTGGCTCCTTTAACTTGTTCTTGCAAACGGCAACATTCCTTAAAAAGGTCAAATGCTTTATGGGGAGGAATACAAAACATTGAGTCCAATTCAAAAGATTCCTCAATTACCAAATATCCTCCAGGTCGTAGGAGCGAAACTAAACGTTCCACGGCTTGTTCAGGATCTTTTACATGGGCGAGTACAAGACGACAATATATTAAATCGAACGGCTCCGAACAATTGTATGTTGCAATATCGGCAGTTTCAAACAGTAGTCCGGAATGTTTGTATTTATCCCGTGCCCCATTTATTTGTTCCGCACTGGAATCAATCGCAAGTACTATACCTTCGGTGGAAATTGACTTTCGTAAAATCATCGCCATTTCCCCAGTTCCAGTTCCCACATCCAACACTCTCATTATTATAGATAAAGGAACCCGAGATTTAATAAATTGAAGGGTCAAATGATTATGAATTAAATTCAATAAACGGAGACGCTCATATCCATTAACACCAACTTGAAGAGAATAAACGTGAGTATTAGATGATATCCGTTGAATCAGCCGTGATTCGTGATCGGCACTTGTATCAACGTCATGATAAAGGCTAAGCGGGTCGTTTGACACGATTTTTTTATCATCTGGAATAGAATTTTGAGAACTTCTTTCGGATATAAGCTTGGGACTTATGGAAGGAGTGGTAGCGGCATTTAAAGTGGCATCTGGAATGGAATTTTGAGAACTTCTTTCAGATAGAAGCTTGGGACTCACAGAAGGACTGATAGTGGGATTTAAAGTGGGCGAAGGAACATAAAGACACTGTGTGGGGGAATTGTTGTTGGACATCATTTTCACAGAATTTGATGATATAAGGTGAGAGATGTTATATATTTGAAAATTAAAAGTTAATATCAATGCATGAATTATATAAAACTAACACACCAGAAGCGAAAGGCTTGCTCTATAAATGAAAGATGCTCGTTTCTCAAAGCGAAAAATCCTAGTGCCGATAAAATTTTGAATCT
>Ga0206957_1035_pt1 | contig 38188 bp, 33 predicted proteins | sample Alteio_BWOrgHeat_32_FD_152975 | JGI IMG/M metagenome (GOLD analysis project Ga0206957, IMG submission 152975) | Enriched cells from forest soil in Barre Woods Harvard Forest LTER site, Petersham, Massachusetts, United States -... | ecosystem: Environmental > Terrestrial > Soil > Temperate forest >...
GGTAATGTGTATTTTGTGGGTCAAACGGAATGCTCTAATTTCCCTACTCAAAATTTAAGTGGAGCATATAATCAGCCGACAAATGGAGGTGCTACCGCTGATGCTTATATTGTTGAATTAAATTCAACGGGAACCTCAAAAGTATGGGCTACATATTATGGTGGTTCAGGTGATGAGGAATTGCATGATGTGGCCTTAGATGGATCAAACAATTTATATACAGTTGGCCGGGGCGATAATCATACTCCGTCGATGACAGAATCCGGAGCATATAACTCAACTGCCGATCATGGAATTATCGCGAAATTTAATTCTTCAAAGGCTCTAGTTTGGGGAACACATTTTGGTTTTGTTATTTATGGGGTAGCATGTGATCCTCAAAAGAATGTTTATATAACAGGAGTAGCTCAAAGTTCTCCTGCATTGACAATTCAAAATCCTCCTGCTAATTCAACTTTTGCAGGTGGCAATTTCGATGCTTTTATTGCTGAATTTAGTTCGGTAAATGCAATTATTTGGTCTACTTATTATGGAGGTACCGATGATGACGGTGCATATGATATTTTTGTTGATGGGTCAGGTTCAGTATATGTTACTGGACATACTTTAAGTAGCGATTTGCTGTTGGCGAATCCTGGAGGAGGTGCGTACTATCAAAATACATATGGAGGTGTAGGTACTTTTGGTTATGGGGATGCTTTCATTTTGAAGATTAATAGTTCTGCCAATTTAGTATGGTCAACTTATTATGGTGGTTCAGGTGACGAAGTGGGTTACGCACTAGCCATAGATAATACGGGGAAATTATATATGGTCGGAAGCACCTCAAGCATTAATTTCCCATTTCCATCGCCTAATTTCTCTGGGGGATACGTTTCAACTGTTTTACAAGGAGACGTTGACGCTTTTATTGCAGCATTTTCCACTAACCTTAAAGCAGTTTGGGTCACATTCTTTGGTGGAAACGGAGTTCTTGCAAGTGGCGATGTAGCTAATGGGGTAGCTGTAGATCAAAGTTCAAATCTTTTTATAACAGGTTCTACTCAAAGCTCAAATTCATTTCCTCTTCTGAATCCAGGTGGGGGTGCGTACTATCAGAACACGAATAATGCCAATCCTTCTGCCGGTTCTACTACCGGTTTCGTATCAAAATTTGGCATAAGTTCTGTTCCTGATGCGATTGAAGAATATAATAATACAGAAATAGGCAAATTCTCAATTTATCCGAATCCAAATGACGGACAAGTGATTTTAAGTATTGATCAAGAACGAAAAACAGATATTCAAATCTATATTTATAATGAAATGGGTCAGAAGGTTTATTCTGAAACCATAAAATCCTCAATAGGAAGTGTTCATCGGAAAATTGATTTAACGAATTTTTCAAAAGGAATTTACATGATTCAGCTTGTTTCAAATGAATGGCAAGAAAGTAAAAAGATAATTTATAACTAAAATATATATAGTGAGATTTACTTACTATTATTTGAGCTCTTGCAGAAATACGTTTTCAAACAATTTGGGGTGATTTGATACATTATCTCCTTGTTTAATTTGTTCGACTTTTTTAAGCGAATATTACTACATTTAAGAAGGAGTTTATTCATTTGAACTTTGATAATAAGTCTACTTTGTCTTTTAAAAAGTCATGAGAAAAATATTGGTTGCTTTGACAGTTTTATTTTTATCAATTCAAATAAATATCTCTGCTCAGATATTTAAGGCAGGCTGGATTTCTTATAAATGGATCACGGGGTATACTTATCAGGTAAAAGTTGTCACTTATTTAATAGATTCCATTGATAGCAATGAATATCAGAGCAAAATTTTTTTTGGAGATGGAGATAGTGCAGTATGTAGCATTGACAGTGCAAAAAGATACACTTGCGTTCAAACTCATGCATTTGCCGGCCCGGGAACTTATTTTATTACGGCATCATTAGTTAATCGAACCTCAGGAATACAAAATATTCCCAATTCTATGTCTACTGCAATGGGGTTGAGGGCAATACTTAAAATAAATTCAATCGGAGTTAATAATTCAAGCATTTCATTAAATGCCCCTGTTGATAGTGCATATCTCAATGAAATTTATTCTTTCAATCCTGAAGCATATGACCCGGATGGAGATAGTCTTAGTTATCAATTAGCAAAATGCCTCAATGCCACAGGTTATGTTTATCCAAACGCAAGTAATACATTTAGTATTGATTCTAAAATTGGTACCATAATTTGGGATACACCTGTGGCGGTTGGATTATATAATTTTTGCATACAAGTTAATGAATGGAGAGAAGGGTTGATAATAGCAAATACACTTCAGGAGATTCAGGTAAAGGTATTGTCCCCTTTGGCAATTACAGAATTTAAACAGGATTATTTAAGCGTAAGCGTATATCCTAATCCTACAACTCAGAATATTACACTTGGGTTGGAACTGCCCCAAATGCAAGACATAAGGATCAAATTGTATAATTTACTAGGGGAAAATCTTAGTGCTGAAATGCTTAAAAATCAATTCGGCAAAAATGAGCATCAGATTAACCTGTCAGGGCTTGCCAATGGGACCTATATTTTACAGGTAGTGATGGATAATAAGGTCATCAGCAAAAAAATCATTAAACAATATTGATTATCTTAGATAAAGAGCTTAAAATTAAATGAGATTTACTTTTGCTGTTTTTTTATTGAGTTGTTATTCGACTGTATTTGCCCAAACCTGGTTCGCGGTCGGTAGCGGAACGGATGGCTATATAGAAGCCTTGGCCATGTATAAAGGAGATTTGTATACAGCCGGAAAATTTACAGTAGCCGGAGGTGTTTCAGCAAATAATATTGCCAAATGGAATGGATTAATGTGGTCTGCACTAGGCAGTGGAGTAAGCGGTGAAGTGAAAGCACTTTGTGTTTACAATGGCAAATTATATGTGGCCGGTAACTATGTTTATGCGGGCGGAAAGGCTACGTATTGTATATCCAGTTGGAACGGTGCGGTCTGGGATACCGTCGGACCCGGCACAGATGGTTATCTCTGGGCTTTATGCGTATACAAAAATGGATTGTACGCTGGGGGCTTATTTACCCATATCAATAACGGACTTACTGTAAATAACGTAGCCCGGTGGAATGATACAATTTGGTCAGCTGTTGGTGCTGGCATACATGATCCGGGAAGCGGACTTATAGATGCCCTGGCGGTATGCAATGACGAATTGTATGCTGGAGGATATTTTAATAATAACGCACTTTGGGGCTTGACTCTGAACCACATTGCTAAATGGAACGGAACATATTGGGATACGGTAGGAGCAGGGTTTGATAACGATAATGTTTCTGCCTTAGCAGCTTATAATGGACAATTATACGCAGTGGGAAATTTTGATTTATATAATAGAATTGCCAGATGGAATGAAGTTAAATGGGACTCTGTTGGTTCCGGAAGTTCAGGAGTTTTTGGCCTTCCTTTGGCTTTAGGAACCTATAACAATTCATTATACGTAGGAGGTGGTTTTTCCGCAGTAGGCGGTGTTCCTGCCAATGGTATTGCTCGATGGGATGGGAGTAATTGGTCTGCAGTTGGAACAGGTATGGATAGTGCTGGAGGAGCGCTTGCATTTACTGTAGATACAATAACCAATTCACTTTATGTAGGAGGAGGCTTCACTACTGCAGGAGGAATTTCTGCCAATAACGTTGCCAGGTGGTCAGAACCTTTGGGGATTAAAGAAGCTCAGAGTAACGTTGCATTTACTATTTACCCCAACCCCGGCCACAACAAGCATCAATATCAAAACCTCAAATACCAATCCCGTTCAGATCAGCCTGCTGAATTTATTTGGGCAAACGGTTTACAGTTCCAGTCCTACAGTATCTTCAACGTATTCTATTGATGTGGCTGAACTGCCGAAAGCGATGTATGTTGTGGAAGTGAAGAACATGGCAACCAGTCAGGTTGGGAGGCGGAAAGCAATTGTTGAGTAAATTAATTTTCGATATTCACTGTGGAGACATTTTTTGAAGAGGTCGCTGAGCAAAACCTCAACCCGCTGATAATCAACACAGTTCAAAATGCTAGCAGTATTACCAAATCGTTAATAACGCGATAATTACCCCCATTTTTCACGTTTTAATCTGTGTTTTTTGTGAAAAATCCTGTACGTTTGTCGTCCTTATTACTAAAACGATTTGAGTTTCCGAATTATTGATTCGAAAAACGAAAATCAGGTTTAGTTATGGTGTTTAAATAAATATAAAACTTAGAATAAATGAGTGTTTTAGGAAGTATCAGAAACCGTGCAGGTTTATTAGTAACTATCATCGGTGTAGCATTATTAATTTTTATCCTTCAGGCTGCGCTTGAATCGGGACGCTGGTTTGCCAACGACCGTAACGTAGGGGAAATTGCCGGCAAAGGTGTTCCTATTGAGGAATTTGATTTCAAGGTAAAACAACAGATCGAGAATTATAAAAAACAATCTCAGCAAACTACAATTGATCCTTCTATGGAAGACATGGTTGTTCAGCAAACATGGACACAAATGATCAATGAGATTGTAATGACTAAAGAATACGAAAAACTCGGACTGAGTGTTTCTGAAGATGAACTTTATGATTTAATGCTTGTTCATCCTCATCAATATGTTGTTCAGCAGTTCACTGACCGTGAATCAGGAAAAATCGTTAAGGATTTCGCTGATCCGATGGGACAACTTGATGTTAAAAAACTGAATGCACTTGTTCAACAAATGAATGAACAACAGGAACAAGCCTGGAGCGAACTGGAAAAAGCTGTTAAGCAAGCACGCATCGCTCAGAAATATAATAACATGATTAAAAAGGGAATGTATGTTACAACCCTTGCAGCTAAAATGGAATACGCGGCGCAAAACAAACAATACAGTGTACGTTATGCAGTAAAAAAATACAGTTCTGTTCCTGACAGTGCCGTTAAAGTAACGGATGCAGATGTAACAGCCTATTATAACGAACATCAGAACGATTACAAGCAGGATGATGAAACACGTAAGATTGAGTATGTCACTTATGATGTAGTTCCATCGCAGGAAGATATTGATGCAACTAAAAGCGACATGGCTAAAATCGCTGATGATTTCAAAAGTAAAACACGCAGCGAAGATTCTTCCTATGTAATTGCAGAAGCTGATTCACGTGCGTTTGATCTTTCATTCCATAAAAAAGGAACATTGTCTCCGCTGATCGATTCAATTATGTTCAAAGAATCAAAAGGATTTGTTTATGGTCCTTACCTGGAAAACAATTCTTATAAAGTAGCTAAACTCATTGACTCCAAAATTGCTGCTGACTCCGCTAAGCAACGTCACATCCTGATCGCATTACAGCCTCAGGGCAAACCAAACGTAAAGCGTACAAAAGAACGCGCAAAAGTAATGGCCGACAGTATTGCAACACTCATCAAAACCAAAAAGAGAAAATTTGAAGACCTTGTGAAAGAAGTTTCAGAAGATCCGGGCTCCATTCCAAAAGGAGGAGATTATGGCTGGTTCAATTCTTCAACTGGCTTTGTTGAACCATTTAAAAATGCTGGTCTGTTAGGTAAAAAAGGTGACCTTGTGGTTGTTGAAACACAATTCGGTTATCATATTATTGAAGTCCTTGACAGAAGTAAAACTGAATCCAAACTGGTTCAGGTTGCCATCATCGATAAAAAGCTAGAGCCTTCTACAAAAACTACCCAAAGCTATTATACCAAAGCAAATTCATTTGCAGGAAAATACAAAACTGTGGAAGCTTTCAACAAAGGTGTAGAAGAACAAAAAATGAACAAACGTGTTGCTGACAATGTAAAAGAAGGCGACAAAACAATTCCGGGACTTGACTCTCCGCGTGAAGTTGTTCGTTGGATGTACAATGAAAAAACCAAAAAAGGTGATGTGTCTGATGCATTTGAACTGGGCAACAAATTTATCGTTGCTGTTCTCACAGAGATCCGTCCCAAAGGAATTGCTCCGCTTGAACTGGTAAGAGACCAGGTTGAACCTAAAGCAAAAGAGAAAAAGAAAGGTGAAATGTTCGCTGAAGAATTCAGCAAAAATTTAAGTGGCGCTAATATTGATGCTTTTGCACAAAAAGAACAATTGCAGGTTGAGAAAATGGATAACCTGACCTTCAATACATATTCATTACCGGGTGCCGGACGTGAGGATGATTTTGTTGGCACTGCAGTGAACATGAAAGTGGGATCAATTTCCAAACCTGTTATTGGCCGCACCGGTGTGTATGTAATTGCAATGGACAATATCAAAGAAGCTCCTGAGACAAAAGATTACAGCAACATCAAATCACAACAGGCAAGCACTGCTTCATCACGTGTAGATTATGAAGTGTTTGATGCATTGAAAGAGAATGCTAAAATTGTAGATAAGAAAGCGAAATTCTATTAAGCCCCTCCTAACCTCCCCGTGGGGAGGGACTGGTACAAAACGCTCCATTCGTGGAGCGTTTTTTTTATTAAAAAATATATTTCAATCCCCTTTACAAAAACTATCTTTGTTCCCTCCCTTTGGGGAGGTCAGGAGGGGCTTATATGTCAAAAAAAGTAGCACTTATCATATTAGATGGCTGGGGAATCGGCAACGGCACAAAAAGTGATGCAATCGCAAATGCGAAAACTCCTTTTTATAGAGATCTGCTGAGTAAATATCCGTACTCAACTTTACTTACTTCGGGAGAAAATGTTGGTTTGCCTGATGGACAAATGGGCAACTCGGAAGTCGGACATCTAAACATTGGTGCGGGACGTATTGTATACCAGGATTTCGCGAAGATCAATAAAGAGATCAGGGAAAAGAAAATAGATAAGAATCCTGTCCTGCTGAACGCATTTAATTATGCGAAACAAAATAAAAAAGACATTCATTTTATCGGTCTAGTTTCAGATGGTGGTGTACACTCCCACCAATTACACTTGCACAAATTGTGCGACATGGCTAAAGACAACGGACTAAGCAACGTTTTCATCCACGCATTTACAGATGGCCGCGATACTGATCCGAAAAGCGGACTGGGCTTTATCAGATCATTGCAAGAACATTTAAAAACTTCTTCAGGAAAAATTGCTTCTGTTGTTGGTCGCTATTATGCGATGGACCGCGATAAACGTTGGGAACGGGTAAAGCAGGCCTATGATCTCATGGTAAAAGGAGCAGGCAAAAAAACAACGGATGCTGCAACAGGAATTCAGGAATCGTATGCTGAAAACGTAACCGATGAATTTATCAAACCAATTGTTATTACAAATGCAGATGGAAAACCAGTGGGAGCAATTAAAGAAGGCGATGTTGTGATCTGTTTTAATTTCCGGACAGACCGCTGCCGCGAAATAACTGTTGCGCTTACACAGCAGGATTTTCCTGAACAGGACATGCATAAAATGAATTTGTATTATGTAACCATGACCAATTACGACAACACATATAAAAACGTGAAAGTGGTTTATGATAAAGACAATTTACACAATACACTGGGAGAAGTTTTATCAAAACAAAACAAGACACAAGTCAGGATTGCTGAAACAGAAAAGTATCCGCACGTAACATTTTTCTTTTCGGGCGGACAGGAAAAAGAATTTCCGGGAGAAACACATTTGATGGTTCCTTCGCCCAAAGTGGCAACTTATGACCTGCAGCCTGAAATGAGCGCAGTAGCTGTTACAGATACGATTACAAAAGCCCTCGGTTCAGCTTCCGCTCCGGATTTTGTTTGTCTGAATTTTGCCAATGCAGATATGGTTGGACACACTGGTGTTTACAGTGCGGTTATCAAAGCTGTTGAAACTGTTGATGCCTGTCTGAAACGCGTTGTAGAAACCGGAATTGAGAATGGTTATTCGTTTATAATTATTGCTGATCATGGCAATGCGGATTATGTCATAAATGAAGATGGCTCTCCGAATACCGCACATACCACCAATCCTGTTCCCTGTATTGTGATCGACAAAGATGTCAAAAAGGTAAATTCCGGAATCCTGGCAGACATTGCGCCTACTGTGCTTAAGATCATGGGCATGGAGATCCCAAAGGAAATGACCGGGAAAGTTCTGGTCTAAACGTCACTGCTAAAAGTTTACCACTAAGGGCACTAAGCACACTGAGAAAAACACTAAGAAAAAATTACTCTAAATATTAGTGTTTTTATATACATTTGCGACAAACAAAAACACCTCCATGAAAAAAGCATTAAAAGTCATTCTGATTGTATTATCAGTAGTGGTCGTTATAGTAATCGGATTTGCAAGTTTCATTGGTATCCGTGGCATTCCTACCTACCCTACTCAAAAAATTAATTTAACTGCTACAGCTACTCCGGAACGTGTTCAGCGTGGTAAAAAGTTAGCCAGCATGCTGTGTGTAAAATGTCACATGGATCCTGCTACAGGCAAACTTACAGGCAAACACATGATGGATGTGCCTAAAGAATTCGGAGAAGTGAACTCGCGTAACATTACGCATGATACAGAAGTTGGAATTGGCGGTTGGACTGACGGAGAAATTGCGTTTCTGTTGCGAACAGGTATTAAAAGAGATGGTAAATATGCACCCCCTTATATGTCAAAACTGGCGCACGTTTCTGATGAAGATTTATTGTCGATTATTGCCTGGCTGCGTTCGGATGATCCAATGCTGGTCGCATCTAAAACTGAATTGCCTCCACCTCAACCTTCTTTCCTGGTTAAGTTTCTTTGCCTGGTTGCATTCAAACCATTTGATTATCCAACAGCAGCAATTCGCCAACCTGATAAAACAAACGAAGCAGCATGGGGAAAATACATTGCCAACAGCACGTATGAGTGTTACGCCTGCCATTCTGCAGATTTTAAAACCGATAACTTTTTTGATCCTGAGAAATCAGTTGGATATTACGGAGGCGGTAACCCTACCCTTAATGAAGATGGAACCAAACCTGTGCGGACTGCCAATCTTACAATGGATAAAGAATGCGGCATCGGTAACTGGACCTTCGAGGATTTTTTAACTACTGTAAAATACGGAAAACGTCCGAATGGCGAACCGATTAAATATCCTATGGAACCCTATTCGGGACTGGACAGCGCTGAAGTGCATGCTATTTTTACTTATCTGAAAACAATACCTCCTCTGCATAATAAAGTGGACAGAAATTAAGGCCTGTCTCACGTTTTAGTTGAGAAAATTGTAAACAAACCCCGGTAATATCGGGGTTTGTTTTTTTAAATTGCAGAAGAATTATGGCGGATAAAAAAACAGCTGTTATTATTGGTGCGGGTCCTGCAGGGTTAACTGCTGCTTATGAGTTAATCAAGCGCACGGATATAAAGCCAATCGTTATTGAGCTTACTGAAAATATTGGTGGCATCAGCCAGACTGTAAATTATAAAGGCAACCGGATGGATATTGGCGGCCATCGTTTTTTTTCCAAATCAGACCGTGTAATGAATTGGTGGCTCAATATTCTACCACTCGAAAAACTAGATTCCGATTCAGCAACTATTTCCTATCATAATAAGTCGAGAACAATTAATGAAAATCCTGCAACAGCTCCGGATTCCAGCTTGGAAGATAAAGTAATGTTGCTGAGAAAAAGAAAATCACGGATTTATTCATTCCGTACGTTTTTTGATTACCCTGTTTCTTTATCTCCAAAAACATTGGCTAGTCTTGGCTTCTGGCGCGTGATGAAAATTGGATTCAGCTATTTGAGAAGTTCGGTAGCACCGATAAAACCAGAAACAAACCTGGAGCATTTTTTTATTAATCGTTTTGGTGAGGAGCTATATGAAACTTTTTTTAAGTCGTATACAGAAAAAGTCTGGGGAAGGCCTTGTACAGAGATCAGCGCAGAATGGGGCCATCAGCGGATCAAGGGATTATCTGTATCCAAATCTATTGCCCATTTTGTCAAGACTATTTTTTCCTCTAAAAATGATCTTCATCAAAAAGAAACAGAGACGTCGCTTATACAACAATTTCTTTATCCTAAATACGGCCCGGGACAATTATGGACTGAAGTTTCAGAACAAGTGAAACATGCAGGTGGCGAGGTTTTGATGAAACATGTTATCAGCAATATCGAGACCGTAGGGAATTCAATTAAAACGGTGACAATCAAAAATCTTGTAAGCGGGGAATCTGAAAAAATAAAAACCGATTATCTGTTTTCATCCATGCCGGTGAAAGAGCTGATCCGTTTTTTTGACACGACCATTAATGCCGATGTCCTGAAAATTTCGGATGGTCTTGAATACCGCGATTTTATTACAGTCGGCTTATTGGTCAAAAAATTGAATACAGAAAACAAAGCGATCAAAAATAACATGAGTGATAACTGGATCTATATTCAGGAACCGGATGTGCAGCTTGGTCGTTTACAATTATTCAATAACTGGAGCCCATACATGGTTGCGGATAAAAACACCTGGTGGCTGGGCCTGGAATATTTTTGTAATGAAGGAAAAGGCTTGTGGCAAATGGAAGACAAAAAAATTTTCGAATTCGCGGTGGAAGAACTTTGTAAAATTGAGATCATAAAAAAAGAGGATGTATTGGATGGAACTGTGGTGAGAATGCCTAAAGCTTATCCTGCTTACTTCGGTACTTATCCCGACTTCAAGCTAGTTCGCAATTTCACTGATAAATTCGAGAACCTTTTTTTAATCGGACGCAATGGAATGCATAAATATAATAACCAGGATCATTCCATGCTCACTGCAATGGTAGCTGTGGATAATATTATCAATGGAATCACTTCAAAAGAAAATTTATGGGAAGTGAATACAGAAGAAGATTATCATGAAGAAAAATAAATTCGTACTTACTTTTTCTGAGTACTGGTACATTTTTGCATTATACCTGCTGCTGGGTGGCGGCTTTATTTATTTTCTGCGTTTTTATATCGATGGAATTGACATGCTGAACTATATCAGCATTTCTAAAAAGTACATCCATGGATCATTTTATGATGCGATCAATGATTACTGGAGTCCGATGATTCCCTGGCTGTTAATGCCGTTCCTTGTATTTAAACCCGACCCGTTTCTGGCGTTCCATATTTTGCAGTTAATCATCGGATTATTTACCATTAAAATACTGATTGATTTTATTGCGCCAGTTAAAATAAAAGTGTGGATGAAACATGTGCTGCATTTTTCTTTTATCCCGCTGATACTATGTTACGGTCAGTTATATGGAAGTCCTGACCTGTTATTTCTTACCGTTCTGTTGTATTATCTGAAGGCAATCAGCAATGAAAATTATATTACTAATTCCGATTTTGGTTTTGTTACAGGGTTATTGGCGGGCATCCTTTACCTGGTGAAAGCTTACGGATTTCCGTTCATCTCTGTACATTTCGTCTGCATTAATGCAATTTATTATTTTCAAAACAGACACACGAATTCAAAAATAATTATTGCGAAAAATTTCAGCAAGGGGTTTATTCTGTTTCTGCTGATTACCGCAACGTGGATCGGCTTTCAATCATACAAGAACAAGGAATTCACAATCAGCGGAAGCGGCAAATATAATTTTGCATTATTTGGGCCGGAATACAGCAGAAGGCCTGAATGCCTGCTGTGCCATCCTGCACATGAGCAGGGGTTATTCAATCCACCGGATTCGGGCGCTGTTAATATTACAGAATCACCTTCCTCGTTTCATATCCGTTCCTGGAATCCGTTTGAATCGAAAACAAATTTCCATCACTTCCTGGTAAATATTAAAAACAATATTGAAAGTATTTATTACCTCGATTTTCAAAGACAAATCGGAACGGTACTATTACTGACCTTACTGATCTTTATATTCACAGGCGGGAGACTAAAAAATTTACCATCAAAAACAATGATCCTTTTTGTGACCTGGATCATTTATGACATTGGATATATTAATGTAATTGTCAACCACCGTTACATATGGATCAACACTGCAATTTTTATTATTCTGTTTTGTTACCTGCTTGAAAAACTTTGTTACAAAAACAAAACAATGTATGTCATCAGTAGTCTCCTTTTCTTCTCGTTTATATTTTTCTTTGTAAAACGGCCTGTGAAAGAATTGCTTTTTTTAAGAGATAAAGATTCTTCCGTTTCCGAAATGCTGGACCTTACTCTACACCCGCTTGCAACACTGGAGAAATCCATTCAGCCACATAAGGATTTCTTTCATGCCATTTCTGAAATACAGCAACGAAAAGAGATACACGGCCGAATTGCAAACCGACAGGAAAAAGGAAGAGAAAATTATATGGCAACGGCGGTCATTTGTTTTTATACAGGGAATAAACACTATGGTGAATTAACAGACAGGATTATTAAACGCGAAGGATACAAACAACTGAACGACTTTAATATTGATTATTTTTTTGCATGGAACCCCATTCAGGACAGCAATACGATCGTTATCAGCAATCCCGTATTTACGGATAGTATTACAGGATTGAGGGTTTATAAGGTGGGCAGGAAATAGTAAATTTGAAAACCTCTCTATCCTGATAAAACCAGAACATCTCTCCTTTTAAGGAGTGAAATAAATGACGTATTTATTTTATATTTATTAAAAATGAAAAATGAAAACACAAGCATAGTTGGAGCCGGACTTGTTGGTTCGTTATTGTCCATTTACTTAGCCAAGCGTGGACACAATGTAACTATTTACGAACGCAGGGCTGATATGCGCAGGAACAGGATCTCTGCGGGCAAATCAATCAACCTGGCATTGTCGGACCGGGGCTGGAGAGGCCTGGCTGGTGTTGGCATTTCGGATGAAATAAAAAAAGTTGCCATCGCTATGAAAGGGCGTATGATCCATGCCGTTGATGGTAAAATTAATTTCCAGCCTTATGGAAAAGATGAGCAGGCCATTTATTCAGTTTCCCGTGGAGGCTTGAATTGTGTGCTAATGGATCTGGCCGAAAAGAATGGGGTAAAAATTAACTTCAATGAAAAATGTACGTCCATTGACCTCAGGAATAATATTTCACACTTCGAAAATTCCGAAACCGGAAAAAATTCAACAATTAACAGTGATAAAACATTTGGAACGGACGGCGCATTTTCTGCTGCACGTTTACAGATGCAGTTATCTACCGATAAATTTAACTACCAGCAATTTTATCTGGAACACGGTTACAAAGAATTATGCATCCCTCCTACTCCTTCCGGGGATTTTGCAATGGAACAGAATGCGTTACACATATGGCCCCGCGGCAGCTTTATGATGATTGCTTTACCAAACCTTGATAAAAGCTTTACCTGTACTTTATTTTTTCCTTTTGAAGGAGAGCATTCATTTGCATCGCTGAACACAAAGGAAAAAATGCTGGATTTTTTCAAAAAAACTTTTCCGGATGCAGTTGCATTAATGCCAACATTGGAAGCAGATTACTTCAATAACCCCGCTTCTTCTCTTGTCACTGTAAAATGCTTCCCGTGGAGTTTTGAAGACAAGCTTTTGTTACTCGGTGATGCAGCCCATGCTATCGTTCCATTTTATGGACAAGGCATGAATTGCGGATTTGAAGATTGTGTTGTATTGAACGAATTGATGGAAAAGTATACTGATGATTGGACAACTATTTTCAAAAAATTTGAAACGCTTCGTAAACCTGATGGTGATGCTATCGCAGATTTAGCCGTCAGCAACTTTGTTGAAATGCGCGACCGGGTTGGAGATCCTAAATTTCTATTGCAGAAAAAAATTGAAGCACGTTTCTCCACAAAATATCCTGACAAATGGATTCCGCTATACACGATGGTGACTTACAGTCCGCAACTTCGTTACTCTACTGCGTTGAAGGAAGGAAATAAGCAGGAGGCAATTATGCAGAAAATAATGAACCTGCCTGGCATTGAGGAAAAGTGGGAATCGGAAGAAATTGAAAAAGAAATATTGAGGTTGTTGTAAAGAAGGAGATGTGAGATGTGAGATAGAAGAAAGAAGTTAAGAGACAGGAGTTAGAAGAGAGAAGTTAGGAGATAAAGAAATGGTTTATCAGAACAAATTACTTGTCATTCGGATTCTTTTTGAAAGCTTTCGCAAAAAGCCTATTTACGGAGTGTTCCGTCCGCAGGCTTATATGGAAGAGACAGGCAATTATTCCAGCAACCTTCGGTTCAATGTGTTTGAAAAAGAAATGAAGCAAAATCAAAAAGTTGTGTTTGAAACGATTCTTGAATCACCAGTAGGCTTTGGGGAATATTTACGTGAAGGATCTCTTTTTATTATCAAAGAGGGATTGGACGTTGTGGGAAAAGCAATTCTTCTTGAAGTGATAGGCTACTACCAAGAAAATAAAAAAAGCAAATGATCAGGCTTTATTCTCAGGCTTATTGCTCTTTTTACCGACCCATGTCGCGTATTTATTAGGCTCGATTTTTTTCCTTTTAAACAGAACATAGGCTTGTGTGAATTCTGCTCCAAAATATAATATAATAGACGAATAATAAACCCAGAGCAGAATAACAATAAGAGAACCCGCTGCGCCATATGTGCTGATAACTGAAGTATGACTTAAATAAAAACCAATCAGGAATTTCCCCAGCATAAATAAGACAGCTGTAAAAAAAGCACCCAGCCAAACATCCTTCCATACTATTTTTCCATCCGGCAAAGCTTTAAAAATAAAACCAAAAAGCAAGGTGGTGACTAATAACATGAGCACATGATCAATCACTAATACGCTTTGAACGGCAGAAAAGAAATAATGATGTAAATTATTAACCAATACAGAAAGCAAGGCATTCAGCAATAAGGAAACCAATAAGACAAAACCCAGAACAAGCAACATTGAAAAGGATACCAAGCGGTTTAAAAGAAGCAGTGTCAGCGCTTTTCCGGACTTTGTTTTCAATCCCCAAATGGAATTCAACGAATCCTGGATTTCAGTAAACATTCCCGTAGCGCTTATCAGTAAAATTACCCCGCCAACAAGCGTCGCCAGAATATTGTTTTGAGACAAAGTTGTATTTTTTAGTATGTCTTGAATTTGCTGAGCGGTTTGGGAACCGACAAAATTATTAATCTCATTTACAATCTGTCCCTCAATTGCATCATGTCCATAAAACAAACTTCCCAAACTCACAATTAATATAAGGACTGATGGCATTGAAAAAACAGTGTAATAAGCAAGTGATGCACTTAATTTCAAAACATTGTCATTGACAAATTCAATGCAACTCGTTTTTAAAACGGTAAAATAATCGTGTAGTGTCATTTTATTTATTCCGATAAACAAAAAAACATAATGATTATAAATAAGTGAAGTACCGGATTACTCCGGTACTTCACTATTAAAAAGGAATAAAAAGAATGGGGATTATTTATTCCAGCTGTCCTTTTGATTCTTATTTGTTGTTGTTGAAGCTGTGGATGATGGATTTTTTTTGTCTGAATTCATTCCAGGAGTTTTATTTTCTGCAGTGTCTTCAGTGTCTTCATCTTCTTCCGCAACATCAGTATCTGCTGATGTTCCGCTTGAATAAGAACTTTTTTGCTGACCAGTAGTTCCAGTTGCAGGAGTTTTGGTTCCAGTCTTATTTTCTCCAGCAGTTGGAGTTTTTGGATTTTTGTTTTCTTCATTTTCGGAAGTTGTAGTTCCGGTTTTTGAAGGGTTAGTTTGTTGATTACCTGTTGTTGAGGTTTTTGAATTTTGCTGTTGACTTCCAGATCCGTTACGGTTTTGTTGGTCATTTTTTGTTTCTGCCATTTTTTTTGGTTTTTAGGTTAAATTATTGGGTTAAAAAATTATCATTAATCTTCTTCAGATGTTACAGCTTCCATATTTACAACCGACTCAGCAATTTGAGTAAGTTTTTCGTCTGCGCCTTTCTCTTCATTAAGCGTTTCTTCCAGTAACGACAATGCTTCTTCTTCACCAAGCATTTTGGCGAATGAACAAAGTGTTCCGTAAGATGCTATTTCATAGTGCTCTACTTTTTGTGCTGCAGAAATAATTCCAGCATCACGAACAGGGCCCTTTTCAGTTTCATTCATTATTGTTGTAGCTTCCTTGATGAGACCCTCCATGGCTTCGCATTTCTGAGTCTGGATTTTAACTTCAAGCGTATTAAAAACATCTTCTAATCTTTTAACATGTTCTTCAGTTTCCGACAAGTGAGAAGAAAGTGCATCTTTTAATTCATCAGAAGTTGCATTTTTAATGAGTTTCGGGATTGATTTAACCAGAGCCTTTTCGGCCCATAGCATATCTTTCAATTCCGCCTCAAAAAGGTCACACAGACCCTCATTGTTTGCTGTTTCTACCTCTTCGACAGAAGAAGAAGATCTGTTTTGTTTTTTTGTTGTACCTGATTTCATAAGAATAATTTTATTGATTGTGGTTGCTAATATTTTGTGCTGTTGTGTAGTCAAGAAATATGCCAGCGCAGTCTGCCTTCTGATATATTGCTATTAAACAAACTTTAAGCAGATAAAGTGTGGATTTTTTTTCCTGATTTGCCGGTTAAAATCCCGATCATTTAAAAACCATTACAGCTATTCTTTTATTTGAATGACCGAAAAAATCAAAAAAGCTTCCTGGTACACTTTAGCTTTGATCAATATTTAATCACTCTCATCATGATACGCAAATTAAAGTCCGGAGAATACAGGCTGTATTCCAGGAAAACAAATCCAAAAACTAAAAAACGCAGGAACCTTGGAACATTCAGTTCACTTGAGGCTGCAAAAAAACACGAAAGAGAAATTCAATACTTCAAACGGCATTAGTAGGAGGAAATACCTTAATTGAGTATTAATTTCTACAGAAACTTCTGAATTTATCTGTTTTCGCCTGAGTAGTTAATGGCACATAATTTTCTGCAAGAAAAGCTATTTGTATTAATCTCCCATTTAACACACATTATAAAAATGAAAAATAAAAATTCAACTTCTGAAACAGAAGAAACCGAAGTTCTTGAAAGAGAAATTTCCCAGTCAAATAAGGATCCTGATCTTATGAAAGCTGTACGCATCCATCATTTCGGAGGATCAGACAAGTTGATTTATGAGCTTGCCCCTATTCCAAAAATTGCTCCTGATGAAATTCTTATCAAAGTATACGCTGCAGGAGTAAATCCAATCGATTGGAAAATCAGAGAAGGGCATTTAAAATATAATATGTCACAAGGCTTACCGCTAATTCCAGGTTGGGACGTGGCAGGGACAGTTGCGGCAACAGGTATCCTGATTAATCGTTTTAAAGAAGGAGATAAGGTATTCGCTAAGACAGACATCATGCGCAATGGATCTTATGCCGAATATGTAACTGTTAAAACAAACGATGTTGCTTTTGCCCCAAATATAGATCTTCACACTGCAGCGGGAGTACCATTGGCCGCACAAACGGCCTGGATGGGTTTATTTGAAGTCGGAAAATTAAAGACAAATCAGAAAATACTTATACATGGGGCATCCGGGGGTGTTGGCACATTTGCCGTTCAGCTTGCGCGTGTGGTTGGAGCACGTGTGACAGCCACAACATCAGAAGCCAATATTGAACTTATTAAATCACTTGGCGCAGATGAGGTTATTGATTATCAAAAAGAAGATTTCAGTGAAAGAGTGAAAAATCAAGATATGGTTTTTGATACAATCGGAGGCGATACACAAGATCGTTCCTGGAAAGTATTGCGCAGAGGTGGAATACTGGTTTCTACATTAACAGTTGATGAGAATGCCGCTGCAAAACATGGGGTAACAGGCAAGACATTTTTTGGTAATTCCAATGGGGCACGTCTCCAGGAAATTGCGGGCCTAATTGATAAACATCAACTGCGTGTGATTATCGACAGAGAATTTTCGTTGAAAGAAGTCAGCAAAGCTCATGACCTGAGTCAATCCGGCAAAACAGTGGGTAAAATTATATTGAGGGTATTCGATCAAAAAAATAATTAGTTTATGAAAGATATACCCTTCTGACTGAGTAATATTCACTTCGCTGTGTGAAAAATATTACCGATACCAATTAATATCCTGATATAAACATCATAGCCAGACAGCTATTAACAATGGCATAATTTTTTCAATCAGAATACCAAAAATAAATAACATAAACTTAATCGCTGAAAAGCATCAAATCATAAACGAATGGAAACTACTTTAATTTCAACAGCACTCACACTATTATCATTAAGCGCCGGAATGTTTTTACTCGCAAAAACAAACCGGGATGTACTGGGTAAATTTTTTAAAATCATTTCAGTATTTATAATAATTGCCAGTTTTTTAAACCTCGGAGGAACTGCATTACACTGCGCTATGCGCGTTTACATGCACCACTATCATTATGAAATGATGCATGAAAGGGATGGAATGGGTCCTGAGATGGGAATGATGCATATGCGCTACGCCCATGAAATGCGCCCGGACGGCTTTCATGGAAAAGAAGGTTGCTGCTATGAGGAATGTTGCGAAAAGGACGGACATCGTGGAATGATGGAAAAAGAAATGTACCATAAAGAAATGAAAGACTCGTCTGAAGTAAAAAGACACGAACGAAACAAATAATAAAAAAATAAAAATTTTCGAAAACGAGCGCTATGAAAACATATGAGATAAATACATACAATCAAAAAGATCCTCCTGTAAAACCGGAAAAAAACATTCCAACAAAACCGGATAAAAATCCTGATCCGACTGTACCTAAGCCAGGAGGCAATGAACCTGAAAAAAACGACCCCACACGTATTGAAGAGCCCGGGAAAACAGATCCGACACGCATTGATAATCCGCCGCCGCCTAAACCTACGATCCCGGAAAAACCAAATAATCTGAAGTAATGAAAAATTTACAATTAAAAATATTCCTCTTTGCCTTTTTGCTTACAGCAGGGTTAAGTATGAATGCACAGGACGATGCAGCCACATTACGTAATCTCCTGTCAAACGACACATCTTCAACGCAAATTTTACTCAACTATCCTGATTCAATCCGGAAAGCTGCATTAATTGCTTCGGCTTACCCTCAGACGTTTACCAAAATAAGTGACATCCAGAAAACGAGCAGCAGCAATTTTAAAAATTTATTATCGGGATACAGCCAGGGAAAACAAAAACAATTGTGGGATATAGCCCGTTATCCCGAGCTGACTTCGTTGCTTATTGCCAATAAGGACAAATCTAAAAATGAATTGGATGAACTATTAAAAAAATATCCCAAGCAGACAAAAGAAGCGGCAATCTATTTTGTCCAGCATGATAATGCGATTTTGGTAAAAATGAAAAATATCAGAGATGCATTTGAAACTCAGTCTGCCGACGCTATAAAAGATAATCCGTCAGATGTGAAAAAATCATTCAATGTACTTCTGCGATATCCTGAATTAATTTCAATGCTTTCCCAGGATCAGAAAACAGTTACATCATTGGGAGAATTATATAAAAGAAATCCATCCCTTGTTAAACACGTCGTTGATTCAGCGGCTGATCAACAGGCTAAAGCAAATGGAAGCGAATATGAGGATTGGAAAAATGGAATCAAAAATGACCCGACCGTGCAGGATGAATTAAAAAGTGTATCCAAAGAATATAAACAGGATGAAAATTATGGTGGAGATGATGTATATGCAAACGGTGACGATATGAATAATTATAATGGCGTCCCACCAGTTGAACCGTATCCATATTGGGCGGGTTATCCATATTGGTATGATGTTCCCTATTGGTATCCTTATCCCTGGTATTTTCATACTGGTTTTTACCCTTATGGAGGCGGACCGTTTTTATTCTATGGAATGCCAAGCTATCACTTCGGCCACTGGTACTATAATCATCCCCGTTACTCCACACGTTACCCCCATGCCACAAATTACTTTAACAATCATTATCAAAACCATCAGAGATCCAACGGCGGCTTCAACAGAAGCATACGGGAATATAACGGTCACGGTGGCGGTTCTTACGGCGGGGGCCATGGTGGTGGGTTTGGAGGAGGACGTAGTGGCGGTGGCGGCGGGGGTGGTGGAAGAAGAAGATAAAAATTACATTAAAAAACTTTACGAATGAAAAAAATAATTATTTGCATAGCAGGAATTCTAATCATACAATCAGCTAATGCACAAAATGAAACGGATGCTTTGCGTTACTCCCAACTTACATTTGGCGGGACGGCCCGTTCAAACTCCATGGCTGGTGCCTTTGGTGCATTGGGCGCAGACTTTTCTACCCTAAGTACCAACCCGGCTGGCATTGCGTTATTCCGGAAAAGCGAGATTTCTTTTAGCCCTTCTGTTTTTAGTCAGAGTACAACTTCAACTTATTATGGGCAACAAGCCAGCGATTCTAAACTAAGTTTCAATTTTGGTAATGCAGGAATTGTGTGGACGATCAATTCAGCCGGTGGACCTGAAGGAGCAGGCTGGAGATCCTTTAATCTGGGTTTTGGATATAACAGATCGAATGACTTTAGTAATAATATTAATATTCAGGGAACCAATCCGACAAGCTCACTCGCTGACGTATTCGTGCACAATGCTAATGGAGTGAATAGCTCCAGTCTTGACGCATTCAATGAAGGCCTTGCCTACAATACTTTTTTAATTGATAACCCCGGAGGTGGGACCGAGTACGTAACTTATTTGCCTGCAGGCGCAGTTATGCAGCGTAAATCAATACAAACAAGCGGTGGCATGGGAGAAACAGCTATTTCATTCGGAGGAAATTATGCGGGCAAACTGTATATAGGAGGAACACTCGGAATTCCTTCCATAAATTATACTGAAAATTCAACGTATACAGAAATACCGGTAAGTAGTTCATCGGGACAAGTTACCTCCTTTCAATTTAATCAGTACCTGCACACTACAGGAACAGGTATTAACTTCAAACTCGGATTGATTTACCGGCTTGCAGATTTCGCCAGGATTGGTATTGCAGTGCACAGCCCAACTTCTTTTTCAATGCATGATCATTATTCAAGTGACATGTCAACTGCATTTAAAGACAGCAGTTTCTCATCTTCATCGCCATCCGGTGCTTACAATTATAACCTGGTTACTCCTCCAAGATTTATAGGGAGTCTCGGATTTGTAGTTGCTAAAAAAATCTTAATCGGAGCAGAATATGAATATGTTGATTACTCCTATGCACAGCTTCACTCTTCAGATGCAGGTGCATTTTCAGATGTAAATAACAGGATCAAACAGGAATACAAAGCTGTTGGGAATATCAGGGCTGGAATTGAATGGAAAATTGTTGAACCCGTTGCAATCAGAATTGGGTACGCGTATTATGGTAATCCTTATAACAGCAGCTTTAATATTGATGCCAGCAGATCCAGTTATACTGCGGGTATTGGTTTCAGAGGCGAACGCTTTTTTGTGGATCTGGCTTACATCATGACTCAATACAAGGAAAACTATTTTCTATATGATCCAACTATTGTAACAGTTGATCCGGTTAATAATAGTTTCAGTGCATCAACTATAATGGCAACGTTTGGTTTTAAATTCTGATTTGACCAAATCGCATAAAAAAATCCTTCCTCATTTGAAGAAGGATTTTTTTATTTTATAGTATAACTAATAGGCTACTACAACCGACTTTGACTGTCCTCCCGCATTTACCCAATTTAGCCTGAAACCATATGCACAGCCAGAGGTGAGTACTACTCCACTGGCATCAACACCATAAGTAACAGTGAGCGTATGAGCGATTCCACTATATGTCCGTACGCCGGAGGTTGGCCTGTACCATCCGCAAAATGCATTTGACTTCACAGGAGTAGTGATTTGAACCGCAAAGTTGTCTCCGTTTCGGTTAACTCCCCAAACAGCTACATTAGAATATCCATTACTGTTTATAGTAACTGTTGTATCTCCGGAGACTGTAACTTCAAAGAAGGGTGAGCTCGCGAGGCCTGTCAGATTTTTCCACAGCTTTGTGCGGGCAATAGACCAGTTTTTTTGTTTGCCATCGTCAAAAGTTATTGAAATATTATTTGCACGTATCTTATGAACGACCGTATTGACCGACATCTGGTATACTAATCCACCGGAGAGATTGCTTATATATTTTACTCCGTCATAGGTGAACGATTTGTTGCTCAGTTTTGGTGTAACTTTATAATTCGTGTAAGTAATTTTAGCTGTAGCATTTGTATCAATCCATTTCATAGCAGGATAATTCAACAATTCGATTTTGACAGATCCCGAACGCTTAACACTATCACCATTGCACACGGAAGTTCCGTCATAAGTTAAAATAACTATACCTGATGATTTTTGAGATGTATCCACTGTTGCCCCGCATGGATAAGCCGGAGGCAGCACAGAACCATTGATCTTCATCGAATAGGTGGACGAGGCAGAGAGTGCATCATTCACGTCAACATCTGCCTGTTCCATATCCGAATTGACACGAGAATCGTCAGTGCCATTCTGAGTTTGCACACCCGTATCATCTGTTGTGTTATTTGTAGTTGCCGGGGTTGTAGATGTATCGTTTTTCTTACAGGAAACTACAACTAAAAAAAATCCTGCTATAAAAAATGGAAGAGCATTTAGAATACTTTTTTTCATGATTTATAAATTTAAGAGTTATTGAATTTACGCTTTTTCAACAATAATATTTCAATTTTATTCATTAGGATAAAAAATCCGGCAATGTATTGTAATGGGCAATTGAACTAAACTTCAATTCCTGGTATGGCAATTCAAAATAAAAAATGGCGCCCTCATTTTCCTTTCCTTCCGCCCAAATTCGTCCCTTATGCTTTCTGATTATGCTGTGTGTAATTGCAAGACCCTTACCAGTGCCCTCATACTCCTGACCGGAAAGCTTTTTAAACACCTTGAATATTTTTTTCCGGTACCGCATGTTAAAACCGATCCCATTATCCTTTACAAAAAAAATTGTGTTTGTTTCTCTACTGAGGCAACCTATTTCAACACAGGGAAGTTCCTTTTTAGAAGAATATTTTAATGCATTTGAAATAAGATTTTCCCAAACCTGGGTGATCATTTTTTTATCGCCAAAAGTAAATGGCAAATTATCCGTAATAATTTTAGCATTGCTGTATTCCGGAAACCTGAGCCGCTGCAACACCTCGTTAACAATCCTGTTCATATTCAATTTTTCCACCACAATTTCCTTTTTCCCGACAGCAATATATTCAATGAGATCGTCCAAAAGCTGATAAGTCTTTTTGGCTGCAGCTATAATTGTATTAAGCACTTCCTTTTCTTCATTTCCAAATTTTGCTCCATACTTTTGACTTAACATTCCGGTATAAACGGCAATTGCCCTGATCGGTGTTTTTAAATCATGTGAAGCACTGAACGTAAATGCTTCCAATCCGGTATTGGTTGTCTCCAGTTCCTGCACCTTACTTTTTAACTCATCGTTTAGTTGAAGGATTTCATCTTCATCCCTTTTCCTCATTTTGAAATTATGCAGGATAACAAAGAGTACTATTAAAAAAATAATGGCTATCAATATCAGCAGAACATTAATAGAATAAACAAAATGCTGTGTCATCGCTTTATTCAACTCTTCATCTTCAAAAAGTCGCGCAGTTTCCTCCCCCTTTATTTCCCCTAATAAAGATTTAATATCCATCATCAATTGCAAGCCGGTTTCGGAATTTGTCAGGTTCTGAGCTTCTTCCAGGCCTACAGCCTTCCTTATCTGTATTCCTCTATTTATGAAATCTATTTTCGATTTGCACAAAACAAAAAGTTTGTTCAATCGCATCTGTTGCAACGGGTTACTCAGCGTTAATGCTTTAACAGCTTTAATATAGTTGAGCGCCTTTTTTTGTGAGGAATATTCTGTTTCCAGAAATCCTTCATTTTCCGTAATAATAAAACCTCTCTCCTGAGTCTCTGCATTTTCAATTTCGGAAAGAATTTGTTCAGAATTATACAATATATTCTGAGTCTCAAAAGTGCGTCGTGAGATCTCAACCACCATCATCCCGTTTTTATAGGAAATGATTCCAATACTTATTATCAATAGAAATATAAGAAGACAACCAAAAAAAATTATTTTTTCAAATTTATGATTCATGACCTTTTATAGTCTATCTATTCAATCCAACAAATACCAGGATAGTGGGTAAAGCCATGGTAGCAATCGTTGTCAAGAGTGCAGCCATATTTATTTTAGGTGCTGTTGGTTGTTTCGATTCGCAATCCGAGCAGGATTTTATTTCTAATGCCCTGTTATTCCTTCCGTACATTACAAAAAGATCAACCCATTTTCCCTTTGCTTCTATACCATTGGTTTGCTTCATATGAAGCTGAAAAACCCTTCTATCTGTTGTTCGGTACTTATAAATAAGCGTTACTGTAGAATCTGTAATGTTTTTCAGATCATAAGGTGGAGTTCGCAGAATTTTAGAAATAGTATCTTTCGTCATTCCTACCCTAATTGATAAAACCTGTTCAATAGTTGCATACTTTGGAACCTTCAAACAGGAAGACAGACCAACGACAAGTGAAATAAAAAGAATAGTTGTTCTCATGATTTTAAATATTATAATCTAACGATCCAATGAACTTAAACTTTTTTCCAAATCGATTCCTTTACCCAATACTTCTTTGAAGAGATCTCCTGTCTTTTTCAGTCTTTTCTCCATTGTATATATATTGAACTGATCGGGTAAAAGCCCAGGCTTTACTTCATTCCATTTAAGCGGCGTTGAAACGGTGGCGCCTGAGTACGGTCGGAGACTATAAGCTGAAGCTATGGTCTGGCCTCCCCTGTTTTGCAAGTGATCCAGGTAAATTTTCTTCCCTCTGTCCTTCAGATTTCTTACCAGACTGGTAAAACCAGGCAGCTGCTCGTTGGTCAATATACAGATCAGTTCTGCAAAATTTTTCGATTGTTCATAGCTGTATTTCTTCCCTAGTGGAACATATACATGCATTCCGGAAGCACCGGAAGTCTTACATAAATTTTTAATATGGGCCTTCTCCAATATTTCATGGATCACGTTTGCAACTTCTATGACCTGATCGAATGAATTCTTATCAGATGGATCTATATCAATGATCATATAATCAGGATTGTCAAGTGCTTTAAGCGTAGAATGCCAGGGATTAATTTCTATGCAGCCCAGATTATTCAGGTAAGTGAGTGTTGCCTGATTATTACAAACTATGTAATTAACATTTTTATTTGTTGATTCAGAAAACAGTTCCATAGTTTTTACCCAATCTGGGGCATCATGTCCTGCATCTTTATGAAAAAAACCTTTGTCTTTTATTCCATTCGGATTTCTTTTTAAAGACTCCGGACGATCTTTTAAGTAAGGAAGAATATATTCGCCAACGTTTATATAATAATTAATTACATCACCTTTAGTAATTTTCTCAGTTGGCCAGAATATTTTATTCGTATTCGTTACTACTACTTTCGTACTATTAAAAGTATACGCCTTTTCTTTTTCTTCAGACGCCGAATTTTTTGTTATTGCTTTCGTTGGAATCGCTTTAACCATTTCTATTTCATTAATTGATTTATCCGGACGCAGGTGAAGAAATATCGGATGCCGCATTCGTCCATCCTGTGTCCATTCTGAATATTTTATTTCACAAACCAGTGAAGGCCTAACCCATGTTACCGGCATATTCGTTTGGACCGGCCCATCAAACGGCGAACCCTTTTGTATGGAGGGCTTCAACAAATCATATACCTCTTTTAAATTTCTGCTGTTGAATCCCGATCCGGTATGTCCAATGTATTTAAAAGAGTCTTTTTGCTTTAAACCTAATACCAATGCCCCGAAATATTTACGGGTGCCCGTTGGTTCTGTAAAACCACAAATAATCGCTTCCTGTGTCTTGTGATGTTTTATTTTAAGCCAGTTGCGACTTCTTTTTCCTGGGTAATATTCGCTGTCTGCTTTTTTTGCAAGAATGCCTTCTAAGTTTTTTTTGATAATTAATTTAAAAAACTCCTTGCCAGTGGACTGAATGTGATCTGCATATCTCACCTGGGATTTACCTTTCAAAAATGTCTTTAGCAGCTTTTTCCTTTCCAGTAAAGGCAGATCACAGGTGTTTTTATTTTTGAGAGACAACAGATCAAAAACATAATAATAAATAGGATGATCCGGGTCGTCCTGGTAATTCTGCAACAACTGAAAACTAGGATTGCCATTGTCATCCATAACCACGATCTCTCCATCCAGAATAGCATTGGTCCTGATTTTCTTTAACTCGTTAACAATAACAGGATATGTATTGTTAAATAAATTTCCATTTCGCGAATAAAGCCTGGTCGAACCGTTTTCAATTTCAGCTATGGCACGGTATCCATCCCATTTAATTTCAAAAATCCAGTCTTTACTGTCAAAAGGTTCTTTCGCCTCTTCTGCCAACATTGGTTTTATGTAGTCATTTAACTTTCGACTGCCTACCAGCGAATATTTAAGGATTTTTTTTTTACCGGTTTCTTATTTTCTGCAAGCCATTTATTGATAGGAGAATTGGCCAGAGTATGCTCTTCGCTGCTGTAATCCTCATTCACAGCGTATTCGTCATTGTGTTTAATCAGTAACCAGGAATTATCTTCCTTCGTTTTTAATTTAACCAAAGCAAATTCACCTTTCAGCTTTTTTCCATAAAGTCTGAATTTCAGGTTGCCGGCTTTGAGACCTGCTTGTAACTTTTTTTCTGCTGTCTTTTTATCCGAGTTTTCAATATCCGAATAAGACCCTTTATCCCATATTTCTACAATGCCGGCACCATAACTTCCTTCCGGAATAATTCCGTGGAAATCCTTGTAATCATATGGATGATCTTCAACCATCATCGCCAGTCTTTTATCTTTGGGGTTCAACGATGGACCTTTGGGTACTGCCCAGCTTTTTAATGTTCCGCCAAGTTCCAATCTGAAATCATAATGCAGATGCGAAGCTTTATGACGCTGTACAACAAAAGATAATTCGGATACAGAAGACCGGATACTTCCTTTGGGTTCAGAGGTAACTTTAAAATTCCGTTTCTTCACATATTTTGTAAGCAGTGACATCAGGATGCTTTTTTATGTTTGGTACCAAGACTTGCCTTTAGCAAATCCATCAGGTCTTCTGTTTTTCTATGAACAACCTTCATCTTTGGTGACTTTAATTTTATGCCTTTTGATTTCGCTTCTATAATTTTCAACAACTCTCCTGTATACGTATCCTTGTATTGCCGGATGTCGAATTTACCCGAAAGTTGATTAATGAGTGATGCAGCCATCTGTAATTCCTTTTGAGTTGGCCTAGTTTTTCCAATCGACAATTCTCCCACATCTCTTATCTCTTCGTAGAATCTCAATTTATTTAACATGATTACATTATTATTCGCTCTTAAAATAGCGAGACTTTCCCTGTTTCTTAAAACATAAGAAGTTACGCCAACCTTGCCTGTTTTTAATAATGCCTCCTTTAACAAGCCATATGCTTTTGCTCCACTCTTTTCCGGCTCCAGGTAATACGGTGTTTCATAATAAATGCTGTCTATTTCTTCCTGCTTTACAAAATAACTCACCTCCATCATTTGACTCTTCTTTGCACTGGCCAAATCAAAATCTTCCTTCGTTAATGGAATGTATTCATCTTTGAACTTATAGCCTTTCACAATATTTTCCCATACAACTTCCTTTCCGGTATTTTCATTTACACGGACAAATCTGATGTTAGATAAGTCCTTTTTGTCAAGCATGTCCAGATCAAGCGAACTAGATTGTGTAGCACTGTACATTTTAACCGGAATATTTACCAGTCCAAAACCAATAGCACCCGTCCATATAGATCTCATGCAATTTTAATTTAACGGTTTATAATTTTCTCTGCATTTAGATGCTGCAAATCCCCAAGCACCTTGATTCCAAACATCCGATTTTATAATCCCTACAGAAAGTGACAGGCTAATTTATTTACAGAAGAATTCAATTTCCCATAAAATTCGTTGAGGCATACTATTAAGTAGTTGAGGACAAAAAGACACATGGTGAAAAAAATTAAACTTTTCAATTAACGGAACCTACCATCTGTTAATCTGTTCAATGTTTATGGATTCTTTTTCACTTAGAATGGAATTTATTACACACTTAAAAACAAAAGATAAAGTCAAGCGCTTGATTCTCTTTTCAGTAGTCAGACGGCACATTTTTTTGTAGCGGAATAGGTTCCAATAATTATTCAAAAACAATTAATCATTAAAAACTAACAAACAATGCGAAACAGAAATTCCAATCCAAGAGAAAGAGATTCTCAAGGTCGTTTCACAACAGAAGACGATCGCGATTACAACAATAGGTATGATAGTGAAAACGAATACGATAATGACAATGATCGTAGTTCCTTCCGTGGAGAATTCGGACGGTACAATAACGAAAATGAATATGAAACCAACCGTGGTCCACGTTCAGAATACGAGAACGAATATGATGAAAACGAATATGATAACTACGACACTGGCAGATCATCAGGCCGTAGTTCAGAAGACTACGAACGCAGGGGTTCCGGTCGTGGATTTACATCTATGGATCGTGACGAAGTTCGTGAAATAGCCAACAGAGGCGGAAGGGCTTCTCATGGCGGATCTTCTTACAATAATGAATCGTGGGATGATCGTAACGAAGATGACCGTTCTCGTTCCGGCAACTACCGTTCAGGTTCTAACAGCAACGATTATAACCACGACAACGATTATTCACGTGGCAATCAACGCAACTCCCGTCGTGGTTTTGCTTCCATGGATCGTGATGAAGTCCGTGAAATAGCAAACAGAGGCGGAAGAGCTTCGCATGGCAGTTCTTCTAATACTTCAGGATCAAACAGACGTAATGATGATTCTGATTATTCAGAAAGAAGAAGCAATAGAAACAACGATTACGATTATGCCAACAGCAACGATACTGATTATAATTACGATAACGGACACAGTAACCAGGGGAATTCCCGTCGTGGTTCTTCTTCTATGGACCGTGATGACGACCGCCAAATGGAACGCAGAAGCAACAGATCACATGATGGAACTTCTTCCCGTTCTTACTCAGGTTCACCATCAGAACGTGGAGGAAACAACTCCAGATCTTCAAACAGCTCAGGTTCACGTCGTGGAAGCTCATCATCCAATTTAACAGGAAATCGCAGCCATTCAGGATCAGGAAATAATGGTCGTTCAACTTCATCCAGATCGCATTCTGCAAGTTCAACTTCCTCTCCTAAAAGAGGGCGTTCAACTGTTTCTTCTAAAAAAAGTAAACATTAATAATCGTTAAAATCAGTGGGTGTAAATTACCCACTGATTTTACTAAACAATAACTCACATGAAAACAGGAATAAAAATAAAACTGCTTTTTTTAACCGTATTAACGATTGCAATTTACTCATGCATGGATAGCAACAAACGTGATGAAAACACCAAAACGCCAAGCAGCACCGGTTCTCCTGATATGGATTATCAGCATGATAATAATTCAACCAGGACCATGGATAGCGTAAATCACCAAGCAAACGATTCTGTAAAAATGAGGTAAGATCTCTATCATTAATTGTTATGAAAAAAAGATTGCTGCTGTTGTTATTACTTTGGACTTATATTTCAAGTGCTCAAAATGCAGCGTATAATATAGGAAGTGATGATAGCAGCTTTGTTCAAACCCTGGTGGAAGATGGATTGATTGAAATTCAGTTGGGTAAAATAGCGCAGACAAAGGCCACCAGCATTTATGTAAAAATGAACGGAGAAGACATGATACATGATAATTTGAAAGCAATAGAACAATTAAAAATCATTGCTCAGAAAAGAAATATTTCCTTACCAACGGAGATGAGCAACGACAAGCAAAAAAAATACAACGAGCTCACAAATCTGAATGGAAAAGAATTTGACCGGCAATATTCCGAATGGATGGTACAACTTCACAGGAAGGGATTATCCCTTTTCAAAAAAGAATTAAAAAAAGGAAAGGATAATGAATTAAAAGCATGGGTTTCTGAAGAACTACGGACATTTGAAAATCATCTGACCATGTGGCAGGAAAGTTGTTATGTAATCAAACAATAGAGCTAAGGATTACTATACAGCGCAGTTGTTTCGCTTTTGCCAAATAAATCTTCCGCAGGAAAAGCCGGAACAGAATATATCGTTTTAACAACAGTATTTATCATTGATTTGAAATACAAATTACTGAACGAATAGGAATTAAAAAGAACCGCAATTGTAAGTCCGCTTTTTTCTACATCAAGTAAACCTGAACTCCCGGGCAACAAACCTGCGTGACGAAATGAGCCGTTATTTGAACTCCATCCGTGAGCAAAACCTGCTCCGGTAAAAGGAGGAGTGGTCATGTCCTCAATTGAAGCCTGCGTTAAGATATCAGGCTGTGAAGAGTTTCCATCTACAGCCAAAGCAAAACGAACCATGTCCGTTGCAGAGGCAATCCAGCCACCATGAGAATCCATTGCAGTAATATTAAATTCTCCGTAAGGTGCCTCAACATTTGAAACGCTTAAATAGCTTGGAACTAATGTGGCATCGGGCGTATCGTAATACGTCACTTCATTTTTCTTTTTATCTGTTTTTAAATTTCCGGCAAGGGCATATGAATCGGCTCCAATAACATCAAGAACATTTTTCCTTACATACTGTTCATAGCTCTGTCCGCTTACCTTCTCTATGACCCGGCCCAATACGCAATATCCAAAATTTAAATACTCTTGTTTTTCTCCGGGAGTGAAATCCAGTTTTTGCGCAAGCATATACTGAATAATTTGCTGCTGGCTCGCCAGATCTGCACTATGAAAATAATCAGAAACCAATCCCGAATTTATCATCGGATCAATATCGTCACCATGTTTCAGCCAACCGGATGTGTGTGACAGAAGCTGTTCTATCGTTATATCGAGACAGCGTTCATCGGCAATTTTTGAATAAGCTGAATCGTTTAAAATTCCATGCGGACCAAAAACCTTGTCGTTTAATGAAATCTTATGCTGTTCAATTAATTTGAAAATCGCTGTAGCCGTAAGTGGCTTGGAAATACTTGCGATACGGAAACGATGATAAGGTTGTACAACTTCAGCACTTTTTACATCCGCGAAACCAAATCCTCTTGCGTAAATTAATTTCCCATCCTTTGCAATGGCGACAGAAGCCCCGGGAATTCCCCACTGCTGCATAAATTTCAAGACAGCTTTATCGACTCCATCCAATTCAGGAATATATTTTCCGGTTTGCGCTGATCCTTGTTTTATCAAAAACAATATACAAACGCAAATAAATTGCAGCTCTCTCCGTCTCATTCCCGAACGTTGTTTAAAAATTCAATAGTCAAAAGGCAAAGTTCCCTGCCTTAGTCACAAAACAACGTTAAGATAGCTATACTTATTGTGAAATTTTATATTTTATTTTCGAAAATTACCGGGGATAAATACAAATGTATTTTTATCAATATTATCCAAGGGAAGCCGGAATGTCCTTACCTGATTGAGTTTCAGGTCTTTTCCCAAACCATTTATATCGGTTGCGGGAAATTATTCCATAAAAATAATCGGTGAATGCGGATGGAAAAATTCTGAAGAATGAAAACAACTTCCAGGGAAAAGGAAGAAGCTGAAAAATTTTAAAAATGGCTGTTGAACGTTTATAAACGGCTTCATTTTTAACCAGATAAATAGTCTGCAGGTTAACAAAAGTGATATTGTGTTCGCGGAGAATTGCTCTGGCCTCTTTGTTCTGCACAGGCATTAATAAAAATATATTTTTCCGGTCATGCTTCCTTATAAAATCCGCTACAGCTGTGCAAAAATTACAAACGCCATCAAATAATATGATTTGCTTTTGAACTGGCTTATTTTCGATTTCCGTCATTTGTCTTTACTTCTCATAATATTCCCACAAGACATTCATTGCAGGAACAGAATATTTATAATCAGGAAGCGTAAGTTCTTTCATGTAAATTACTCGCAGCCGTTCAATTTTCTGATCAATATATTGCTCATTCCAGATCCGTTTGCAATAACTGCACAAATATCCCCGCATAAATTCATTATGATCAAACAAATAATTTTCAGAATACTTTCTCCAGCGATCATTTTTAAACATGGCAGTTATGCTAGCCGGTTTTTCAAATGATAATTTCTTATCGAATGCCAGCATATTTATACTGTCACCTTTTTCCGTAAAACCTTCCATGATATACCAGCCGTCGTCTTTAAAAACGCCTGGGGCAAACATTCCCCAGCTCTGATCAAGCCTCAACCCATAACCGATAAAACGCAAATCCTCCGACAATTTACTGTTTACAAATGCCAGGTTGCTGAAATTCCAATCAAACACAAAAAAAACAAGAAAGATCAATAATGCATTTTGTACATTTTGAAATATTGGCTTAAAAGTATAAACCGGCTTTTTCCAGCCAATAAAGCGTGCGATAAAGCGTGAGAAGACGGAAAAAAACTTTCTGGAATACAATTTTAGCGGCTCTGTTATTTTATCAAATCTATCCATTACAAAAGACGGCAGGATTCCAATAATTGTTGCAATTCCTATAATAGGGAACAAGCCAATCAATAATGTCACGCCGTTTACCAGATGAAAACAAACCACCAGTAAAACAACGATCAATCTAAACAAGGAATGCCTGAAGGGAATAAACAACAAAACAGGAACAAGCAATTCAAAATAATACGCAACAAATGTCATCTTTTTTAAAAGTTCGGGATAGTAATAAAGCCACTTTGTAACCGGGTAAGCAATTTGATCAATGCTGTACGTATAATACAAGGCGCTGAAGTCTGTATTCCATTCCTTCTCTTTGAGTAAAGCCGAACCTGTATATAAATAAATGATCTGCAGCAGATACGCAATAGTGGCAATAGTAAGTATCTGAGGATTTTCAGGTTCTTGCTGCCTGCTTAAAATTTTGTCGCAGGAATACCTTGCTCCCCATGGAATAAAAATAGCCCAGAATAGCACCAGGCGTAAAAGATCATCTCCTCCCTGTAAAATCAGTCCATTCCTGTTATGCAGGGAAAGCAGCATTAACCATGAAAGAAATGTAAAAAGTTTTGTCCTGTATCCAATCAGCATCATAAAGGCAAAAAAGTAAGCGACCATGAACAGAATAAATTCCACTTGCCATAAACCGCTCAATGTATGAAATGAAAAATAATATTTGTTCCATGCATATTCAAAAAGCATGGACAATGGCACAACTCCTGAATTCGAATAAAATAATTCGAGATCTGTAATGCGGATACTCAGATCAATTATAATTACAATTGCAATACAGATCCGCATTAAAGCAAGTGCACGCAGATCAAATGAAAGATATTTCATGCTGAACCTATTATTAACTCATATACAACAGGGTCATTCCTTTTCCAGAAATGACCCTGCTTTAAAATCTACAATAAATTACATTGTTGTTGACTCTGTTCTTCCTGTTCTGCTTGTAGTAGAAAATTTACTTCTGCTTCTTGCAGTATCCTGCCTGTTATAGTTATTGTCGTTGTTATCGTTTGATTTGGTTGTTGAATTCCAGCTGGTAGTTGAATTCGTACCTGTTGTGGAATGTTTATTACCCTTCATTCTTGTTGTATCCTTTTTGCTATTATGCATATTACCTGAAGTAGAACTGCCTTTTGTAGTGTAGTTCCTACTCTTTGTTTTGGTTGTGTCATACCCACCTGTAGAACCCTGTTCGGATGAATACATGTGTGTAGTTGAACTTGAACCAGTTGTTGAATTCGTGGTTGTTGACGGATACATCGTTGTTGAACTCGTATTTGTTGTAGAGTTTGTACTGGTTGTCATTGTTGTTGAATTTGTGCTTGTCATATTATCGACGCTTGTTGTTGGATACGTTGTACTGGTCGTTGAATTCGTACCGGTAGTTGACGTAGTAGAATTTGTGCCGGTAGTTGTTGTTGGATAATCTGTTGAATTTGTACTGGTGGTTGAATTTGTACTGGTGGTAGAATTCGTACTTGTGGTAGAATTTGTACCCGTTGTTGTCAGATCTGTACTTGTAGTGGTCAGATCAGTTGAATTTGTATTTGTTGAATAAGTTGTTTCATCTTTTGCATTATTAGACGATACAAGTGTTCTTGAGCAGATTAATAATATTATTGATGCCGCTGCACAGATTCCGATAAATAAATGATTTCTTTTCATGATTATATTTTTTTTGATTTACCCTTAACCATTCCAAAAAATATGCCCCAACCATTTTCAAGTCAATTAAATAAAAAAGGCACTTCAATTGAGAAAATAACAGTTCAGACAGGGGAAAAATTAACACATATGCGCATTTTTCAAAATGAAATAGCAGAGAGCTTAAATTATCGGAAATATTTTAAGCCACAGAATTTGTGCACTCAACGAAAGTCTAACCTGAAACAGAATTAACAAATTAAATTTAACAACAGATACTCGTGCAGCATATAATACAATTTCATATGTCAACGGATTACTATTTGTTTTTCAAAAAGGTTTTTCAAAAAAAACTGAAGAGCGTAATTTTCCTGTTACTTCTGAAACCCAACGAAACTACTTCCGGCGAAAGTGGTCAAAACACGCTCCAACAACCTGATCATATTATTTTTTGCTGGCTTGAAAATAAAGATTATGAGCAAATCATTGGCAACACGGACGCCCCCTTTATAAATTCACTTCTGAAGCAGGGAACTGTATTCAGCAATATGCATGCGCTTGGACATCCCAGTTATCCGCAATACATAAGCTTTTTTGCCGGAACAAATAATGGAGTCACATCTGATAATTGCATAGACAGCAGTAACTGGAACATAGCGAACCTTTACACTGAATTAAAATCAGCACAAAAAACGTTTGCCTGGTACAGTGAAAATTTACCTGCAACCGGAAGCACAATATGCGCATCAGGAATTTATTTTGCCAGGCATAATCCCACTACCCTTTTTGCAAATGTTCCGTCATCTCAGAATAAAAAATTCTCAGACTTCCCTGCAGATTTTTCCGCATTGGAAAATGTAGTTTGCATTACTCCCAATATAATTGATGATATGCATAGCGGAACTGTAAAACAGGGCGATTTATGGGTACAGCGCAGATTATCATCTTTAATTCAATGGTGCATATCGCACAATTCCATTTTTGTCATTTATTTTGATGAAGACAATGGAGAAAGTGCTAATAGAATTCCTGTAATTGCTGTTGGCCAGCATGTAAAAACGAATTACCAATTGAATACGTTTTATGATCATTATAACTGGACACGTACTATCTGTAGTTTAATGGGAGCTTCAACGGATTGGACCCCAAACCTGGAATCAAGAGAAACTATTTCCGGATGCTGGAATTACTGACTCATCAAATCCTGATCCCGATCACGCAAATATCGTCCGTTTGTTTGGCTTCACCTTTCCAGTCGTTATGAAATTTTTCGAGTAATTGCTTTTGCTCATTAAGCGGTTTATCCTGGAAAGCCAGAAGTTTTTCTTTCATTATTTTTCGCTTCATTTTTTTATCATCCGGACTAAACTGATCTGCATATCCATCGCTTGAAATAATAACCGTATCACCTTTAGTAAGCTGAAAAGCATGATTGGTAAAGGGTTCCTGGTTATCCACATATCCGATCGGTTGTTTATCGGCTTTAATCTCTTCGAGCATCCGTTGTTTAATCAGGTAAATTGGACTGTTTGCTCCAGCCCACTGCATCTTCACATTTCCAGTTGTGTTTGTGCCAGAACGGTCAAATTCAAATCTGCAGATAGAAATATCCATTCCATCATTATTGTTTCCAAATGCACCGGTTTGCCCCAGTTCCTTTATAAAACGGTCACGTAGTTTATCGAGAATTTCAGCCGGCGTTAACAACTCATGTGTAGCATTAATTTCATTGAGAAATACGGTTCCAAGCATTGTCAGAAATCCACCCGGCACACCATGACCTGTGCAGTCAGCCGCTGCCACGTACCAGTAATTATCTTTTTCGAGCGACCAGTAAAAATCACCACTCACAATATCTTTAGGTTTAAACAGAACAAAATGCTCAGGCAAATGAAGTGAAACGTGCTCCTGTTCTTTGAGCAGTGCATCCTGAATGCGTTTAGCATAATTAATAGAATCGATTACTTCTTTTTGGTGTACATCTACAATTTCCTTTTGACGCGTTACTTCATTTTTCTGAAGCTCAATAATTTGCTTTTGCTTACGTGTAACACGCAGCGACCTGACAGTTACTGTTAATACCAGTGCAATAAGTAATAACGCAACAATGGATAAAGCAATAATGATGTATTGATTCTGGATCTTTGAAAGTTGCGCAAGTAATGTAGCCTTCTGCCGGTAAATTTTCATTTCATTCAGGAACAATTCTTCTTTCTGGTTTTTCAGTTTTGCCTCATGTTCTAGCAACAAACCTTTTTGAGAAAAAATTTCCTTTTCCTGGGACTTTAATAATCCTGCTTTCTGACGAAGTGAATCCTGTTGCAGTTTATTCTCCAGTTCAAAATCCTTCAGCATCGCCATTGTTTTATTATGTTCCAGTCGTTGTATTTCCGAATTAAAAAGCAGGAGGTTATTTTTCACCATCATGTTGCCCGGATCCAGCTTCAGTGCAGTATTCAATACAGTAAAGTTTTTGGCCTTGTAACAAAAATTGGCTTCCGGATTTCTTAAATAAATATCCCTGAAACGCGTTTGCAGTTCAAGCAAATAGTAAACAGCTTTTGTCCTGAAAACAGGAGGAGCCAATACATTTTTCGCAATCTTTATATAATCGTAAAAATAAAATATGGCGCTGTCGAGCTTGTGGCAATCAATAGTTGCTGTAGTATCAGAAGGAAGTTCGGAAAATAAAATCCTTTCCATGGAATTCCAGTAAGCAGTCATTTTCTCATTTGCCTCTGCGCTTGCTTCATTTTGGGCAAAAGACCAAAACGAATTAATGACTAGAAGAAGAAGCAAAATTTTAATCCGCATACATGAGGAGTTATTTTACTCTTTAAGGAATTTAAATTCTGTACGCCTGTTTACCTGGTTTTCCTTTTCAGAACATTCAACGCCATCCACGCACCTGTTCAGAATTTTCGTTTCGCCAAAACCTTTCCATTTTATACGCTCAGGTTTCACCCCTTTGCTTATGAAAAGATCAGCCATTGCTTTGGCTCTCTTATTCGACAACTCCATGTTTGCCTGTGCGTCACCAACCGCATCTGTATAGGAATAGATTTCTATTTTGAAGGACGCATTTTGCTGAAGTGTCTGAATCATATGCATGAGTTGCTTTAAATGATCCGCGGGCACGTGCCATTCCCCGGGAGCATATAAAATATTTTCAGTGATTGTTAATTCCTTTTCATTACCAGATTTAAATTGCTGAAGCCGGCTTACATTTTCATCCGCCGAACTCTCGGTAAGCTCCATTAAATCGGAAGACAAAAGATCGAAAGCCAGATCATTGTCGCTGTCCATTGTTATTTCCTTTGAAATAACTCCTTTCGAATCTGAAAGATATACATGCTCACCATAAGGCAATTTGTCATTTTTATCAAGTACCACATTAAAATCGTTTCTCGCATCAATCTTTTTAAAAGAAAAATCTCCGTACACATCAGTCTTTGTGGATTGAATAACCATCCCTTTACTGTCTTTCAGGTTAAGACCCTGATCTATCAGAAGCGTTTTTTGTTTTCCGTAAAGTAATTTTGCATTGTAGTCTACATATTTAACTTCTTCTTCTTGTGTTTTGAGCAGGATTGAACACATCTTACTGACGGAATAATTTTCTTTAGTGATCCGGTAATTGCTATCGAGCACAAACTGGTTAGTGGCCTGATCAAAATAAATCCTCGCCTGTGCTTTTCCTATGGAGTCAGTGGAAATGCGCCCCGACAATAGACAAAGCGGAATGATCAGATCCATATTATAATTAAGCTTCACCTGACCGGTTTTGTCTTTATTAAATTTCAGCTTACCCTGTTTCTCTTTGAAGTACGTATCAACAATAATTTTCAGGTTGAAATATTTCTCCTTGTAGATTGTAAGTGTGTATCGTTTATCGAATTGAAAATCCAGGCCCTGAACGCTGTCATTACCGGAAGTGGAGTAAATTTTTTCTTTACCATCCTCGCTTTGAACAAGGACAGAAACTCCATATTCGGGTTCAGCATGAACACCTTTGTATTTAAGGTTCAGGTAAAAGCTATTCAGTTTTCCAAGAAATTTTTGGGCGCTTGCTTTTTCGGGA
>Ga0206957_1036_pt1 | contig 37907 bp, 12 predicted proteins | sample Alteio_BWOrgHeat_32_FD_152975 | JGI IMG/M metagenome (GOLD analysis project Ga0206957, IMG submission 152975) | Enriched cells from forest soil in Barre Woods Harvard Forest LTER site, Petersham, Massachusetts, United States -... | ecosystem: Environmental > Terrestrial > Soil > Temperate forest >...
GTGGTGGTTGCTCCGGGATTAGCTACAGGGTCCGGGCAGGCTGTACAACTTAATGAAGTTGCAGGTGTCCAGCTGTATGTAATTCCCGTTCCGGAAGAAGCTCCTATTAAGAGCGTAGAGTTTCCCTGAGTAATTGTTGTCTGCGAAGAAGTTGCATTGGCAACCGGATTATTGCTGCTGATAACAATTGTTGAGGAAGTAGCTGAACAACCTTTTGCATCAATAAGGGTTAAAGAATATGTTCCGGGTTGCAGGTTGCTGATTGCAGATTTCATGGAATCGTTGCTCCAGCTATATGTATAATTTGATGTGCCCCCAGTTACTGCGACAGAAATCGTTCCATTATTTTTTCCACAGGCAGCATCGCTTTCAGTTGCCGTGATTACTAATGGAGGCGGTTCGCTCAATATTATTGCAGAAGTTGAAGTACAGCCATTCGCATCTGTGACGGTCACCGTATACGTTCCTGCAGAACCTGAAACCTGGGAGCCTGAGCCTGAAACTCCAGCCGACCAGCTATACGTATATGGTGAATTACCATTGGTTGCCGTTGCGTTTATGTTTCCGGTTTGTCCGTTACAATTAATTGCCGTGGCAACGGATGTTGTTGCAGTGGGGCCATTGGTAGAATTGATTGTTAACGTATTGGTCAGACTACAGCCATTCGCATCTGTTACAGTTAACGTATAATTTCCCGAGGCCAGGCCGGAAGCCGTTGCACCTGATACGCCTGATGCTGACCAGTTGTAGGTAAGCACCGGAGTTCCACCGCTTGCGGAAGCAACCGCACTTCCATTGCTAGTATTGCAGGTTGCACTTGTTGTATTAATGCTGACAATATTCAAAGCTGCCGGGATGGAAATGATATTTTTATTGCCAATGTCTTCTCTCCAAATGGAGATGGCAAAAATGATGTGCTCAATATTGAAGGAGGCGGGATCACAAATATTTACTGGGCCATTTACGATCGCTGGGGAAATTTGCTCTTCGAGACAACCGACCTTGCACAAGGCTGGGACGGAACTAAAAATGGAACTGCTATGGAGAGTGGAACCTACGTATACTATCTCAAAGCTATCTGCAACAAAACAAATACAGAAGTGAAATTGAAAGGGAATGTCTCTATAGTAAAATGATATACTTTAATTCAATTGACATTTTATTTTCCCTTTGCCTTATCCCTCAACACTTCCATTAACGTCCGCTTCTCCACTTTACTGATAATCCAGGATCGGATATCAAAGTCATACATCACTTCCTTGTCGCCTGGATCCGAAATCGTTTTATCCAGTTCCTTTTTCAATTCTGTAAACCTTTTTTTCTTTTCGCTTTCCGAAAATTCAGCCAGGCTGATCGCTGAAATAAAATCAAGCAAGAGTTTATAGACTGGGTTCAGGGCTTCCTTTTTCAGCAGGTAATTAGCTGTTGATTTACATAAAGGAGCAAGCAAATCTTCATTGCCAAGTTCATAATGGACCAATACATTAAGCACTTTAACCCAATTAAAAATATCCAGTCTGCTTTGGTTTTTTTCGCTGTTTATAATCTTGTTAGAATAACGCAACGCCTTATGGAAATCACCCATGTGAAAACAGATCAGGCAGAAATGATAATTGAAAATCCGTATGGAATCTTCCATTCCGTATTTTTGAATATCCGAAGACAATTTTTCGCTTTCTTTCAAGGCCTCCTTCATATCCAGTAATAATACAAGCGTTGAAATGTAATTATTTGTCACATTCATATACGCATTATAAATACGTGCAGTCTTTACTTTAGGAGGCAAGTCCTGCATGAGCCGTTCAACTTTGTTTTTATAAAACAACAACTCATTTGTTTTTCCCAGGTAATATAAAGCACCCATGGCAGTTCCGATATCAAGAATATAATCAGTTAGTTGAGATTGCTCCTCCGATGGAAATTTTTCAAACAGCTCTATGGACCGTTTCTTGGTTTCAAAACATTTTTTCCAATCCTGTAACCAGAAATAAATATGCCCGAGGATTTTATAATATAATTCCTTTGTAGGAATGGCAATGGCTTTTGATTCATCCTTCAGGTAAGGATCTGCAAGGAGATTTTTAAATTCCCTTTCCCTGGCTTTGCTGTCGACGTTACTAAAACTGGTTATCAGCATGAGCCGTGTATTCAGCCTTCTGTATTCAACAATATTTTTACAAACTTCGATGGTCTGTTGTTCGGCAAAATATCCTTCCTTTAAATAAGTATTCAGATTTTTTTCATTCGCATTCTCAAAATCCACCTGGTATTTCCAATGCTGGATCAAAAGTAAATAGGTATTGCGCTGGGCTTTTGTAGCGAGCTGTTCCGCCTTTTGAATTGTTTTACTTGCTAAACCGAACAACCTTTTTGAAAAAAGAATCTCTATCCTTTGTATGAGGCGCTGGAGCTCTACAGCAACAGAGTAGTCCGAATAATGCTGCTCCAGGAATTTAAAAATAGTCTCTTGAAGGTAATTTTTAACGCGGGACAGATTTTTTATTTTACCCTTCTTTTCAAGGATCTGCATCACCTTACTTTCATCGTAAAACTCAAGGGAATCAATGGCGTCAAAAAGCCTTACATAACTCAAATCATCTCCCTCCTCTTTCGCAAATAGCTTAAAATAGCGCTTTTCCTGGCTACTGAGCGATTTTATAATTCTATATAAATCAGGTGAGGGTGTTTTCATTTGCTCTGTATAATATCCTGAATTTACTAAAAATATACAATATGAAAGTCCGGAGGACAAGAAATTTGGATAATGTTTAAACCGCGATCTTAAACGTAACTTTTGGCGAAGTTTGATTTGTAACGACCCTGCTAAAATCCGAATTTAGAATCAATAAATAATACTAACCCCCCAAAACTATTGACTATGAAAAGAAAGATACTCTGCAGCTGTGTAGCAATCCTGGGAATGTTTACAAGCACGGTCACTAAAGGCCAAACCTTTGACAAAAATTATATGGATGGAAAAGTTTTCTTTGAACTGAAAGAAGACAAAATGCTCTTTATGCCAACAGATAAGAAAAACCGGGTTAACCTCGACCAGGTTACTTTCTTAAATCAACTGGTCAGCAAATATAAAATCACGCAGGTCATTCATAAATTTCCAAACTGCAAAAACAATGACCTGAGAAAAGTGTACGAAGTAAATTTTACTAACTATTCAGGAGTTGAAAACCTGATCCGCGACCTGAGCCAATATTCATTTATAAAATTTGCGGAAAAAGAAATGCTAAACCGTATATTTTATAGTCCAAGCGACACCATTTACCAGGGCAATAACCAATGGGCTTTGGCTAAAATAAATGCAGAACAGGCCTGGGATATTTCCAAAGGTTCCTCTTCCATAATTGTTGCTGTAGTAGATAACGCCATGTGGACAGGCCATCCGGATCTTTCTGCAAAATTTATTGCGGGTCAGGACGTTTCCGATAATGATGCGGATCCAAATCCTCCTGCACAAAATGCATACTGGGATCACGGAACATTTACATCCGGTGTTGCAGGTGCGCAAACAGATAATGTTACAGGTATTGCTTCAATTGGTTTTAACATCAGCATCATGCCTGTGAAAGCCACTCCTGATACGGCTTCTAACCCAACAATTATTCACGACGGTTATGCAGGTATTTTGTGGGCGGCTGAAAATGGCGCAAGAGTGATCAGTCTCTCATGGGGAGGAAATGCTTATCTGGGGACTGTTGAACAAACCGTACTGGATTATGCCATCGGGCTTGGTTGCACCATTGTTGCTGCTGCCGGCAATACGGGAGTAAATACCCCAATTTATCCTGCCGCTTATTCTCCGGTTATTGCTGTTGCTTCAACAGGAAAAACGGATGTTATGTCAAGCTTTTCTGCTTATGGCACCTGGATTGACGTAGCTGCACCAGGCGAAAGCATCATAAGCACAATAACAAATCACATTGGTACCAACAGTGCTGTTCTCAATTACGATTATAACCTGGGCACATCTACTTCATGTCCATTAGTAGCGGGCTTATGCGGATTAATGCTGTCTGTAAATCCTTATATCACACAGGCACAACTGGAAGGCTGTCTGAAAAGCGGTTGCGATAATATTAATGCGCAAAATCCAAGTTACATAGGCTGGATGGGTTCCGGACGGATCAATGCACTTGCCTCTATGGAATGTGTATCCGCAATATCTACTCCTCCTATCCCTGATTTTACAGGTGCTCCTACTACAATTGCTCCGGGAGGAAGTGTTGACTTTACAGATAAGTCTGGCAATGGACCAACTTCATGGTCGTGGTCATTCGATGGCGGAACACCCGCTACTTCTACAAGTCAGAATCCTACAGGCATTGTGTTCACTGCACCGGGTTGTCATGATGTTACCTTAACCGCAACAAACAGCTATGGAACAAAGAGTGTAACCAAAACATGTTATGTAAATGTGATCATTGCAGCCTGCGATACAATTACCAATTTCCATAAGGGAATTGACAATATTGCTATTTATACTGTAGCTAAAACCAGTACCACCTGGGGCTATGTAACAGGTACAAACAGTTATGATGATAATGCAAACGCAGATTATTTTGCAAGTGCTCCTCCTTCAGGTTATAAAGTTTCAGGACTGGGAATCGCTTTATACAAAGCTTACGCAGGAAGCGCTTCCAGCACAATCGATGTTAAGTTATGGGATAATTCAACCAATAAACCAAGCACAGTGCTGGCAACTAAAACTGTAAAGCTGAATACGCTTACGGCTGGCGCTTACAACTTCATCAACTTTGATGTTCCTGTAGCAGTTACAGGAAGTTATTATGCAGGATTTACATTTAACGGAAACGGATCGCCAATGGATACTGTTGTGGTTGTCTCTAATCAAAATGGACAATCAAATCCAACTACTGCATGGTGTTTGGTAGGCACAACCTGGTATGATTACAAATCTGCGTTCGGTGCTTATATTTCGCAGGGCTTTTTTCCGGTGCTGTGTAATGGAACTACCGGAATTGAAGAATCAGTTCTGAGTAACGAAATGAATGTTTACCCTAACCCTACTACTGGTGAATTGAATATTCAATTCGCAACAGGGTTTAATGAAAACATAAATGTTAGCATTTACAATACACTTGGTGCCATGATCAGCAAAGCAAATCAATCAGACATCCGGAACGGTTCAATAAAACTTGATCTTTCCGCTCAGCCTTCCGGAATTTACCTCGTTGAAAGCAGAACCAATGATGCTGTAAGCTTTAAGAAAGTTGTTTTGACGAAGTAACTTTAAATTTTTCAGCTTAAAAAACGTCGTTCATTAACTTGAATGAACGACGTTTTTAGTATCTTAAGCTATGCAAATAAAATACCTCCACACTCATCTGTTTGTGCTTATAAGCTTAACAGTTTTCGGCCAGATTAAACCTCGCCCGAAAGATCTCAATACACACGGCAATGGACTTACATTCACCGAAAACCGGGGACAGCTTGTTGATTCAAAAAAACAACAGCGACCGGATATTCTATTTAAAGGAAATGGAGGAGGAACAGATGTATACCTGCGCAAAACAGGTGTCAGTTATGTTTCCAGCAACGGAGGAGAAATTTCAAAAATGATCAATGAAAAGATCGAACGACTGAAAGCAACAGGTAAACCTACCGATATGCAGGAGCAGCGCAGGCAACTTTCAGCCGGACAGGTTTTAAAAATTCACCGCTGGGATGTGGATTTTGTAAATGCAAATCCGGACGGACAGATCGTTACCGCCAATCCCATTTCCGGTTACACAAGCTATTATTATCCCCAATGCCCGCAAGGAATAACACATGTGCCTTCCTATAATACTGTAACACAGAAAAATATTTACCGCAATGTCGATGTAAAATATTACGGAGGAAAATCTTCCGGCCTGAAGTATGACATTGTTGTAAATCCCGGAGGAAACCCTTCAGATATTCAATTAAAGTATTCCGGCGCAGAAAAACTCGAACTGCATTACAACCGGCTTTACATCAAAACCAGCCTGGGTGAAATGGAGGAATATATGCCTAAGGTGTATCAAAATATAAATGGAGAAATTGTTGACGTAAAAGCAGAGTATAGTCTGAAGTCTCTAGTCTCTGGTACTGAGCAGCATTCAGCCGAAACAGCTAACGACTCAATACTACATACTAAAGACTATGAAATTTCCTTCCAACTCGGAGCATACAACCACGAACAGCCTTTGATCATTGATCCCTGGGCTACTTATTACGGGGGAAGCGGTGCTGACTACAGCTTAAGTGTTGCTGCGGATAAAGATAATTCGGGCGATGTGCTTATTACTGGCGCTACACATTCAACCGATCTTCCCGTTCTTGCAGGAGGTTATTCTCAACCCTATACAGGTGGCGATGACGCCTTTGTGGCAAAATTCGACGCAGCAGGTTCCCGCTTATGGGCGGTTTACTATGGAGGAAGTTCGGATGATGTTGCGTTTGATGTGACAACTGATATCCCGGGAAATGTGATCATTAGCGGATATACAAAATCTGCCGATTTTCCGGTGCTTGCTGCAGGCGGCTATTCACAGGCTTTCGAGGGACTTGAAAATGTTTTTGTCGTAAAATTCAATTCCGGCGGAGCCCTGCTCTGGTCTTCCTATTATGGAGGCAGCGCTTATGATTATGGTCAGGGTGTTGCAACTACCAACGCAGGAGATATTATTCTAACCGGTTATACGGGGTCGTCGGATTTTCCAATCGCTGGAGGAGGCTACACGCAAACCTTCGGGGGTATGTATGATGGATTCATTGTAAAATTCAATTCGGCCGGTACGCGGTTGTGGAGCACTTTCATTGGAGGAGTAAACAATGATTACTGTTACGGAGTTACAACAGACAGCGGCAATAATATATTGATCACCGGGAATACAGCCTCCACTACTTTCCCAATAGTAACTGCCGGCGGCTATTCACAGGCTTTTACCGGTTCCTCGGACGCTTTTGTTGTGAAGTTTAATCCCGCCGGAACCATTTTATGGTCTACCTTATACGGAGGCGGAGGTGAAGCGGGCTACAGTATTGCAACCGACAATTCAGACAACATCCTCATTACAGGAATTACAGGAAGTATTAATTTCCCTGTTTTCAATGCTTACCAGGCAACTTACGGCAGCGGATCTTTCGGCGAAGCCTTTTTGGTGAAATTCAATTCTTCAGGAGTGCGTCAGTTTGCTACTTATTATGGGAACAAATGGGAAATCGGTTACGACGTTGCAGCAGATGCAAACAACAATGTATACCTGTTGCTGGAAACAGAAGACTCGGCACCCAACCTGTTTATAATTCCGGATACGTGCAGTTACAACCCTGCGTTCAACGGCGGATCATCCACTGATCCGAGCGGTGGAGAACCGGAAGATCAGCTGGTTGTTAAATTCAATCCAGCCGGGCAAAAATTGTGTTCTACCTATATAGGCGGAGCCGGTGAAGATGACCTCGACTGCATATTGGGAAATTCCAAAGGAATAGATATCCGGAATAATGCAATCTTTATTTCCGGCTCAACAGACGGAGGTTTCCCCACTACAACAGGTGCGTTCCAGACTTCATTTGACGGCCCTTATGCTAATTTTTACTCAGGAGGAAGTGATGCTTACCTGACCTCCATATGCACGAATATCTGTGAAGGGAAAAAAGTTGGAGTTGAATTCTACGCAAATGCAACCAACGTATGCAATAACACTCCGATTACGTTTACGCCGGTCATTTCAAGCTCATGTGATACCAGCGGCTATAAATTCTTATGGACGTTTGCAGGAGGTACTCCTGCAACTTCAACAGCTGCTAGTCCTGTAGTGAATTATGCAACACAGGGAACATACGACGTGAAGCTGGTAGTGACTACAGAATGCCAGAAAGACAGTATTACAAAACCTGCTTATATTAAAATTGATCCCTGTGCATTCACATTGTCGGCACCGGGCGGAAGAATCTGTATGGGCTCCTGTATAGATATCCCCGCAACACCTTCGGGCGGCACCGCTCCTTATACTTATTCCTGGAGCAATGGCGCAACAACTTCATCTATACATGTATGTCCAACAACCAGCACCAGCTATAGTGTACTTGTAACTGATGCGCTTGGGAAACAAGCCAGCACGGGCTCTTCGGTGGCTGTTTCTTCAATAACAGTTAACGTAACCGGTATAGATAACAGCTGTTCGGTAAGCGGAAGTGCATCGGCATCGGCATCAGGAGGCGCATCCCCTTATACATATGTTTGGAGTAACGGGCAGACCGGCGTAACAATCTCTTGTCCAAGCGCAGGCACATACAGCGTTACAGCTACGGATGCCATAGGCTGCGCCACTGTACAAACTATCGCCATCAATAACAGCTCCCCTGTCAGTGCAACGTTCACCCAATCCCCTACCGGGACTGTCTGCACAGGTACTACAGTCTATTTTACAAATACCGGATCAAGCGGCGCAGGCATCTCACCGTACTGGGCTATTGTAAGTGGTACTTCTGTTACATCCGGTATCACCACTGATTACTCCTACACATTTTTAACAGCCGGTTCCTACAGTGTTCAGCATAGAGTAACAGATGGCTCCGGATGCCAGAACACGGTAAACTCTACTGTAAATGTTATTGATTGTTCCGCACCAACTGTAGCTGCAACCGGCAATATTATTTGTTCAGGTTCTTGTGCTACGGTTGCATCAACGCCTTCGGGAGGAACTGCGCCATATACCTACTTATGGAGCACAGGTGCAACAACACAGAACATTATGCCTTGTCCGTTAAATACCACTACGTACACTGTTACTATTACTGATGCTGGTTCACACACTGCCACTACAACTGCAACGGTCACGGTTAATCCTGTTGTTTCTGTTGCTGTAACACCAACCAACATTAATTGTTTTGGAGGGAACGGAAGTGTGATTGCCAATGGAAGTGCAGGAACTTCTCCATATAGCTATTCATGGAACAATACACAAACTACTCAAACCATAAGTAATTTAACCGTCGGAAACTACACCGTCACAATTACCGACAGCAAAGGTTGTACATCCACTTCATCGGCTGCTGTAACACAACCGAACGCGATAATAATAAATCCTATTACTGCAAATAGCGCAACCTGCGGAAGCAGCAATGGCAGTGCTGTGGCAAGTGCAAGCGGAGGAACTGGCACGTTAAGCTATAGCTGGAGTTCCACGCAAACCGGGGTTACAGCAAGCAATCTTGCCGCAGGTTCTTATACCGTTACAGTTACTGATGCAAACGCTTGTACAACTTCCTTGTCTGTAAATATAAATAACACCGGATCGGGGCCTTCTGTAAAAACAATCTCTGCTACTTCCAATGTAAGCTGCAACGGAGGAAACAATGGTATTGCAACTGTCAATATAAACGGAGGCGCTCCTTCTTTTACATATAGCTGGAGTACCGGCATTCCTTCAACAACCAGTGCGACTTCTGATCAGCAAATTAATTTACCGGCAGGAACATACACCGTTACCATTACGGATGTAAACGGATGTAAAGCAATCGGCAATATCAGTATCACGGAACCGCCTGCCTTAACTCTTCCAGCCATCACTCCTGTGAATGCAACTTGCGGCAACAGCAATGGTAGTGCTGTTGCATCATCTTCAGGTGGAACAGGTGCATTAACTTATACATGGAGTAACCTGGCTTCTGGTGCAACAACCTCAGGTTTGACAACAGGAACATATACAGTCACTGTAAAAGATGCTAACGGTTGTACCATAACAAACACCGTTGCAATAAATAATTCAGGAGGACCTTCAATTAGCTCTGTTACTGTTACAAATCCGCTTTGTTCTTCCGGAAGCGGAACAGCAGTTGCAAATGCTTCGGGTGGAACAGGTACATTGACTTACACCTGGAGTAACGCCGCAGCAGGTATTACCGTTAATGCACTTGCCAATGGAACCTATACCGTTACTGTGAAAGATGCAAACGGCTGCGCCAACACAAGTGCCGTGTCCGTTATTGTGCCTCCGGCAATTACTTTAACTGCATCACAAAACGCACCCGCAAGTTGCGGAAATAATAATGGCATTGCCGTTACAACTCCCGCAACCGGCGGCACAGGAAGCTTTACCTATTTATGGAGCAATGGCTCAACCGGATTAACTGCAAGCATCCTTTCCAGCGGTACATATATTGTGACAGCTACTGATGGCAATGGTTGTACAGCAACTTCAACAGCTATAATAAATAACAACCCTTCCCCTGTTATAAATTCAATCACTCCTGCTCCACTGCTTTGTAACGGCGGTTCCAATGCAAGCGCTGTTGTGAGTGCAACAGGGACAGCTACGCTGACTTACACATGGACAAATGGAAACAGCGGTGTTACTTCAACTAATCTAAGTGCAGGAACTTTTTATGTGACCGTTACAGATGGAAACGGCTGCAATGCGATCAGCTCGGTTGCCATTACCTCACCAGCAGCAATTAATCTCAACCCTGTAACTTCAGTCAATGCGAGCTGCGGACTAGCCAATGGAAGTGCAAACGCAAGCGCTACAGGAGGCACAGGAAGTCTAACATATAGCTGGAGTAGTTTAGCAAGCGGACAAACAGCTTCCGGTTTATCTGCAGGTCCGTATACACTTACCGTTACCGACGCGAATAATTGTAGTGTGACAACTTCGGTGGTTGTTGGAAGCAGCGGCGGACCAGTAATACAAACAACAACTCCGGTGAATGAACTTTGTAATGGAAACAGCACAGGATCGGCTGCAGTAAGTATCAGTGGCGGAGCCTCGCCGTATACTTATAGCTGGAGCAATGGCGCATCCTCAATAACTATTTCTCTTAATAACTCAATTACTTCTTTACCTGCAAATACTTATGTTGTAACTATCACCGACAAGAACGGATGCACTGCAACCGCATCGTTTAACATTACAGAACCAGCTTCAATTTCAACTCCTGTTATTACTCCAACCAATGCAAGCTGCGGTGCAAGTGATGGAAGTGCTGTTGCTTCATCATCTGGTGGAACCGGATCGTTGACTTATAGCTGGAGCAATTTGGCAAGCGGACAAACTGCTTCAGGACTTTCTTCGGCCACTTACACCGTATCTGTAACCGATGCCAATGGATGTGCTGTTTCGAAGACCGTTGCTATTGGAAACAATGGCGGGCCTTCTGTGCAAAGCACTACACCCGTAAATGAACTTTGTAATGGCAGTAGTACAGGATCTGCTTCGGTCACTATCTCCGGTGGAGCTGCTCCGTATACGTATTCATGGAGTAATGCGGTTTCTTCCATTACCACTTCACTTACTAACTCCATTACTTCAGTACCTGCCAATACATACATCGTTACTATCGCGGACAACAATAATTGCTCTACAACTACCTCTATTATTATTACAGAGCCTTCTGCAATTACAATGCCCTCTACTTCTTCTGTTAACTCCACCTGTGGAAATGCCAATGGAAGTGCCACTGCTTTATCTTCAGGAGGAACAGGAACGTTAACATACAGCTGGAGCAGCGGTGCTGCAGGGCAGACGGCTACCAATCTTTTAGTGCAGACGTATACCGTAAGTGTAACGGATGCGAATAATTGCGCTGTTACAAAAACGGTTACGATTGGCAATGACAATGCGCCCCTTGCTTCTTTAAATGTTACTTCTGCAATTTCATGTAATGGTGGAACCGGTAGTATTACGGCAACAGCAACCGGTGGTAATCCTAATTATACTTATTCCTGGAGCAATAGTATTTCATCTGTAACAACGGGTTTACAAGCAACACTTAATAATTTAACATCAGCAATTTATACCGTTACTATTACAGATGTCAGTGGATGCAGTCATACTTCTTCCATTCTTTTAACAGAACCTTCTGCTGTGCTGATAAACTCTGTCACTCCCGTTAACTCCAATTGTGGCTCTGCCACAGGCAGTGCGGTTGCCAGCGCTTCGGGCGGAACAGGATCTTTGACCTACACCTGGAATAATTTTGTATCGGGCACAATGGATTCAGGTTTGGCTGCGGGGACATATACTGTTACTGTTACCGATGCCAATGCATGCAGTACTTCGCAAACCGTGACTATCAATAATAATGGTGGACCAGTGATTAATTCCATTACTCCTACTGATGAGCTTTGTCACGGCGCAAGCACGGGCTCTGCTTCCGTTAATATTTCAGGAGGAGCTTCTCCTTATACCTACGCGTGGTCTGCCGGTGCAACACAAATCACAACAAATACGCAATCGACAATCAACAGTCAGCAATCCGGAAATTATTCTGTGACCATTACTGACGCCAATTCCTGCCAGATAGTAAGTACAGTTACTATTACGGAACCATCCGTCATTGCAATCAGTACCACGCCTGTTAACGCAATCTGTGGTTCGAATAATGGCAGCATCACTGCCAGTGCAAGTGGAGGAACAGGCAGCTTAACTTATAGCTGGAGTAATTTTGTAAGCGGACAAACCAATGCCGGCCTTGTAGCCGGAACTTACATTGTAACGGTAACAGATGCAAACGCGTGCAGTAATACACAAAGTGTTTCCGTTAACAACAGTCCAGCACCTGTTATTGCAGGCTTCACGCTTACATCTGTTAAATGCAATGGAGCAAATACAGGAACGGCAGTTGTTTCAGCAAGCGGGACAAGTGCATTGACCTACAACTGGTCTGCTGCCGGAGCAAGTGGACAAACAGCCAATAATTTAACTGCAGGTACCTATACAGTCACCGTTACAGATGCAAGCGGTTGTCAGCAAATAAGTGTTACGACTATAGTACAACCAACTGCGATTGCAATAACCAATATTAATTCCACAACAGCCAGCTGTAATAAAAATGACGGTACAGCAACTGCTGCTGCAAGTGGCGGAGCAGGTGCGCTGACTTATTCCTGGAGCAACCTCGCATCAGGTTCAACAGATACTGGCATGGCTGCAGGTAATTATACATTGACAGTAACAGACGCAAACGGATGTGCAATAACAAATACAGTAACCATCAACTCAATAAACGGACCGACAGCGGCTACGGCTATTTCGGGTTCAATAAAATGTAATGGACAAACGGGCAGTATCACTGCTACAGCCAGCAATGGTACGGCACCATATACGTATAGCTGGTCAACGGGCGCGACTTCTGTTACAACAGGTCTCACCTCTCAAATCTCAAATCTCGTTTCTGCTACTTACATTGTAACCATCATCGACAAAAACGGATGTGCGTCAACATCCTCAATAGATCTTACCCAGCCGGCAACACTTACAGTGACAGCAGTAGGCCAACCATCATCCTGTGGGGGGAATAATGGCATAGCCACTGCTGTGGCCGGAGGGGGAAGTATTGCATATACCTATAGCTGGAGTAATGATTCTCTGAAAGCGGGCATTACTAATTTAAATCCAGCAACTTATACGGTAACCGTTACAGATGCCAACGGTTGTTCGCAGACAACAACGGTAGCCATTGCAGGAAGTGTTGGCGTGGTCGCAAGTATTGCTTCATCACAGACAACAATTGTGGAAGGCAATTCAACTATACTAATTGGTGGTGGTGGGACCTCTTATTCATGGACACCATCTGGTTCGCTGAGCTGCGGAAATTGTGCTACTCCAACAGCTACTCCGGGATCCACAACAACGTATACACTTTATATAACAGATGGCAGTAATTGCACGGACTCCGCTAACATCACCATCACTGTTAAAAAAGCATGTTCGGGTACGGACGGCGATATTTACATTGCAAATATTTTCTCGCCTAATAACGACGGAAAAAATGACGTACTGAACATTGAAGGAAATGCCATTACAAATATTTACTGGGCGATTTATGACCGCTGGGGGAATCTGCTGTTTGAAACATCTGATCAGGCCCAGGGTTGGGACGGAACTAAAAATGGGAATCCGATGGAAGCAGGAACGTATGTGTATTACCTGAAAGCGATCTGCATTAAAACAAAAGCGGAAGTAAAATTAAAAGGGAATGTTTCAATCGTTAAATAAATACGCGGAGCGGCTAAAATTTAGTTTTCGATTTCTCCCTAACCAGTTCAGCAAAAGGCCTTTCATTTATTTTACTGTCGAGCCATGAAATAATATCAAAATCTTCAAATGCATATTTTTCCAATGGATCCTGTTTCAAAACAAGTAATTGATCCTTTGCCATTTTAAACAGTTGAACTTTTTTCTTCTGATCCTGGATCGTGTAAACTTTACGAATAAAATCAAGAATAATGGATTCGTATTTAAATAGTCTTCCCTTTTTATTGAGGAAACGATAAACTGACCTTTTGGAATTTTCCAGGAAATCATAGTTTTCCATTTCATAATGAATAAGCATCCATAATATTCTCGCATGGACCTGTATATCTGAACGGATTTCAATTTTCGGATGGTTAATAATCTTGTTGATCCACATCAATGCCTGGGAATAATTTCCCAATCCGAAATATGCATATGAAATGCTATAAGAAAGATCGATTTTATAACCCGTACCCAACTGACCTTCCTGTTTCATTTTATTTTCAAGGTCGGAAATCAGAAGAATAATTTTATTAAAATTTCCTGAATAGGAAAGCATAGATATTTCCAGGTTTGTAATTGACCACAACAAATTGGTCGCTACTCTGACATTGCCAGCCTTATTGTATTTTATCTGCAATGCTTTTAATTCCTTTAAATATTTTTCTGCTTCGGACAAACGCCCCGTATGAAAACAGGCGATCAATGAATGCGCCAGTACTAAAATATACGATTGCGGATACTGCTTTGTCTGCTGCGGATTTTTTTCAAATAACTTAACCTGGCTCTTTCTGTATAAATAAGCCTGCTCCTCATGACCAAGAATATGCTGACACAGGCAAATTGCATCGTAATAATAATACGCTGCGCGGAATGATCCGGGAATATTATTTTCATTAAGCAAAGGATCGTTTAAAAAATCTTCAATTTTTTTTATTGTCTTCCTTTCTCTTGCCCTTTGAAAAACTTCTATAGTTTTAAAAATTTCATGTGCAAGCGCACGCAGACTTGTTTCGGCAACAATTTTTTCCGTCGCTTCCTTTTCTGTCACATACATTTGTTCAACTTCCTCTTTACTGTTTCCCGGGAACATCCTGCCGACTTTACTCAGTTCAACCAGGTCAGTATAGCGTTCATAAAGTTTCAATTCAGCTTTTAGCTTCTGAATATGCTTGCGGCATAAATCAAATAAGCCTTTATCCTGCAGAATATAAATGTACTTGAACTGATTTTTAAAACCGGATTCAAAAAGTGTTTCGGATGAATACTGGTCGAGGCATTTTAAAATAATTTTTAATAGATGTGCCTTGATATTTTTGATATTCTCAGACGCTATATGTTTACGGATCTTTTGTACTAAAAGACGCTCATCGTATTCCTTTTGTTTGTCAATTTCATCAAAAACAAATAAGTAAGGACTTCCTTTATCCAGGTATAATTTAAAGTACCGCTTCTCGGATTTACTAAGCGATTTTATAAGAAGAAATAAATCATCGGAAGGTATTTTCATAGGGCAGGCCTCTGTTTATAAAGATAGCTAATGGACAGGAACCATGCAATGCTTATCTTCGTTAGAACCTTGACTTTTGATTTTTTTTGGTTTAGAAAAACCATTATTCTTTATTAAATTTCAAATAGAAACTGATCGGATATGAAAAAACTTCTACCTCTTATTGGCGTGCTGGTTTTCATTTTCACGGGTGTGACGGCAAATGCGAACGGCAATTCTCCTCTGCGCGGAAACGGACTCATGTTCACTGAAAATAAAGGACAAATTGTGGATACCAAGCAGCAACTTCGTCCCGATATCTTATTTAAAGCAAAAGACGGTACGGAAATTTATATCCGGAAAACAGGGATCAGTTATGTGCTAAGCAACTTTTCTGAGCTGCAAAAACAAGCCACTGAACAATTGGAGGCAGCTAAAAAAACATCAGGACAGCAAGATCAGAAAAACTGGAAAGATTTGCTGAATGGAAAAAACATTTCATCCCAACGGATCGATATGGATTTCATTAACTCCGACCCAAATGCAGAAGTACAAAAAACTGATCAGGCGGAAGGTTATGAAAATTATTATTACGCGCATTGCAAACAGGGGATCACACATGTCAATTCATGGAATGAGATAACACAAAAAAATATTTATCCGGATATTGACGTAAAATATTACGGCGATAAATCAAAAGGATTGAAGTATGATCTTGTTGTAAATCCAGGCGGAAATCCATCACAAATAAAACTGGAGTATAAAGGAGCGGACTATGTTCATCTGGAACGCGGGCATTTATTTATTGGCACAATGCATGGAGAGATGGAAGAATTTATGCCAAAAGTATATCAGAATGTAAATGGGAAAACGGTTGATGTTAAAGCGGAGTATAGTCTGAAGTATGAAGTCTCTAGTCCTGAGCAGCATTCAGCCTTGGCGTCTAAAGACTCCAGACTAACGACTCAAGACTATATCGTAACTTTCCAACTCGGCACCTACAATCCCGAACTGCCTTTAATCATTGATCCCTGGGCCTCTTATTTTTCTGCCGGAGGAGATGCGGCATTATCTGTGAATACTGATCAATTAGGAAACCCCGTGTTCACCGGAGAATCTCCAAGCAGTGCATTTCCAGTTACACCCGGCGCTTATCAAACGGTTTATGGAAGCGGTGCATATAGCAGCGATGCAGTAGTGGCAAAAATGACATCAGCAGGCGCACGTGTATGGGCTACTTATTTCGGTGGCTCTTCCAATGATTCCGGATCAGGTATCGTCTGTGATGCATCAAACAATGTGTTAGTGACCGGTCGCACCACTTCATTGGATATTCCTACTTATGCTGCTGCTGGTTATACCAGTTATGAAAGTTCTTCTTCGGTTCAGCCAAGTGCTTTTTTATTAAAATTTGATCCGACTGGCGCCTGCTTGTTTGCTACTTACTATTCAGGGTCGAGTGGTTCAGCTGGAAGTGATGTGGCGACTGACGGAACGAATATTTATTTATATGGCCAGACTTATTCAACCACGGGCATTTCTACAGCAGGAACAGCTCAACCTGTTTTTGGCGGAGGACAGGATGCCTTTGTTGCGAAATTTAATTCTAACGGAAATCTGACCTGGGGAACATACATCGGTGGAACCGGTTTCGAATATTCTACCGGTATTAGTTGTGATGCAGCAGGAAATGTTTACGTGAACGGCGCCACAAGTTCACATGATTTTCCCGTTCAGGCCGGTTCATTTCAAACAACTTTTGGCGGAGGATTCTTTGACGTATTTCTGTGTGAATTGAACTCTTCCGGCGGAATGGTGATGAGTACCTATTATGGAGGATCGGGTGATGAGAATGCACTCGCTATTGCAACGGATAAACTTGGTAACGTAATGATGGATGGCACAACCAATTCTGCAGCTGGAATTGCTTCTGCCGGCGGTTATGTATCAACAATAGGCACAAGCGGACAGGACGCTTTCTTAGTCCAGTTTAAAGGGAACAGCAGGAACTGGGGAACCTACCTGGGCGGAAATCCCGGTGCAACCGTTACAGGATTGGCCGTTGATGCGCTTAATAATATATATGTTCAGGGCGAGTGGGAAGACCTGGATCCAAGCGGAAGTTATCCTGCCAGCGCATGTGCATACCAGACTACTTTCGGTGGTGTTGAAGATCAGTTTGTCGAAAAATATACTTCTGCAGGACAGCGAACCTGCATGACATTCAGAGGAGGGCCGGGTGAAGATGACATGGAAGCTAATAATTTCGGCGGGTACGGAGGATCAATGGCTGTATATGGCAATGCACTTTACATTGTAGGAGGATCTGGCGGATCATACCCTGTTACTCCAGGTGTATTTCAGACAACCTGGGCCGGAACACCTGCTTATTATTTTTTCGATATATATGTAGACCAGCTCTGCACAAATATTTGTGAAGCGCAAACAACAGGCCTTGACTTTTCAGCTAATACAACAACTGTCTGCAATAATACACCAGTCGCCTACACGCCAACTGTAGCTCATATTTGCGACACAACAGGATACAGATTCCAATGGATTTTTACAGGCGGAAATCCTTCTACATCAACAGCGACGAATCCGTCTGTTACTTATTATTCTGCAGGAAATTATACGGTTAAATTAAAACTTTCAACCATCTGCAAAAATGATTCTGTCACTAAAGTGTCGTATATAACAGTAAACAACTGCTCATCTTCGCCAACAGTAACAGCAGCAGGTAATACAATTTGTGCCGGAAGCTGTGCAGCAGTAACATCAAGCCCTGCAAGTGGAACAAGTCCTTATACTTATTTGTGGAGCACAGGTGCAACAACGCAAAATATAAGTGATTGTCCATTGAGTACTAAAACATATACATTAACAATTACAGATGCTGCAGCGGGCACTGCAACTTCGACTGCCACTATAGTTGTTAACCCTGTTGTTTCCGTTACTGCAGCTCCCACAAATATTAATTGTTTCGGAGGAACAGGAAGCGCAATTGCCAATGGAAGTGCTGGAACTTCACCGTATACATACTCCTGGAACAACACACTGACAACGCAAACGATAACAAATTTATCAGTTGGAAATTACACGGTTACCATTACCGACAGCAAGGGCTGTACTTCTACTTCAACGACTTCAATTACACAGCCAATTGCTATTTCACTTTCTGCTTCTCAGAAAACTCCTGCAAGCTGTGGAAGTAATAATGGTGTTGCCCTTGCAACGGCTGCCAGCGGTGGCAATGGAGGTTTTAGTTATTTATGGAACAGCGGGGCTACAGGTTTAACTGCTTCAACTCTTGCCAGCGGAACATATACAGTTACAGCAACAGATTCAAAAGGCTGCACGCAAACGGCTACTGCAGTTATTGGAAACAGTCCGGCCCCGGTGATAAGCGGCATTGCGCCTACTCAATTATTATGCAACGGCGCAAGTACGGCAAGCGCCGTGGTGAGCGCCACTGGTACAGGAACATTGACTTATACCTGGACCAACGGAAATACTGCTGTTACATCTACCAATTTAAGCGCCGGGACTTATTACGTAACTGTGACCGATGCAAACGGATGTAATGCAATCAGCTCTGTTGTAATCACAGCTCCTTCTGCAATTGCAACTCCTGCTATAACTCCGGTGAACGCAACCTGTGGAAACAGTAATGGCAGTGCTGTTGCAAGTTCATCGGGTGGAACGGGCTTGTTAACGTATACATGGAACAATGTAGTAAGCGGCCAGACGAATTCCGGTTTAGCTGCCGGTGGATATACCGTGACTGTTAAAGATGCAAACGGTTGCACTGTTACAAGTGTTGTTACTATAAATAATTCGGGAGGGCCTTCGGTTACTTCTGTGAATATTACAAATCCACTTTGCTCAACAGGCAGCGGGACAGCTGTGGCTTCGGCTTCGGGCGGAGCAGGTACACTTACTTATACCTGGAACAATACGGTGTCTGGCGCAACCGCCACAGGCCTCGCAACAGGAATTTATACTGTTACTGTTAAAGATGCGAATGGCTGCGCAAATACAAGCGCTGTATCTATTGTTGTTCCATCTGCCATTTCACTTTCAGCATCGCAAAATATTCCGGCTTCCTGCGGAAATAATAATGGCGAGGCTATAACTACTGCTGCCAGCGGTGGAACCGGGACGTTCAGTTATTTGTGGAGCAATGGCTCAACCGGACTTACTGCAAGTTCTCTTACAAGCGGAACATATAGTGTTACGGCTACCGATGCAGATGGTTGCACGGCTTCTTCTGCAGCTATCGTAAATAATAATCCTGCGCCTGTCATAAATTCAATCTCCTCTACTCCACTTTTATGCAATGCTGCAAGTACGGCAAGTGCTGTGGTAAGCGCAACAGGAACAAGTACCTTAACTTACAGCTGGACCAATGGAAGTACAAGTGTTACCTCAAGTTCGCTAAGTGCGGGAACATATTATGTTACTGTTACAGACGGAAGTGGTTGCAATGTGATCAGCTCAACTGTTATTACTTCTCCTGCTGCTATTAGTATTAATCCAATAACTTCAACCAATGCAAGTTGTGGCTCATCCAATGGAAGTGCTGTTGCTTCTGCTTCTGGAGGAACAGGCACTTTAACTTATTCCTGGTCCACCTCAGGCGGAGCAACTGGACAAACGGCTTCAGGCCTTGCGAGCGGGCCGTACACAGTTACTGTTACTGATGCAAACGCATGTGTGATGACAAGTTCTATTGCAATAGGAAATAATAACGGTCCGCTTGTACAAACAACAACTCCTGTCAATGAACTTTGTAACGGGAACAGTACAGGTTCTGCTGCGCTTACAATTTCAGGTGGAAGTTCACCGTATACGTATTCATGGAGCAATGGAACATCCTCAATAACTAATTCCCTTAATAACTCTATAACTTCTCTTCCTGCCAATACTTATGTTGTTACTGTAACTGATAAAAACGGATGTAGCACAACGGCTTCGTTTAACATTACAGAACCTGCTGCAATCTCAACTCCTGTTATTACTCCAACCAACGCAAGCTGTGGGGCAAGTGATGGAAGTGCTGTTGCTTCATCGTCTGGTGGGACTGGATCGTTGATTTACAGCTGGAGCAATTTAGCAGGCGGACAAACGGCTTCAGCGCTTTCTTCGGCAACCTATACTGTTTCTGTTACTGATGCAAACGCATGTATCATCACAAACACTGTTGCTATTGGTAACAATGGTGGTCCTTCTGTGCAAACTACAACACCAGTGAATGAACTTTGTAATGGCAGTAGTACGGGGTCTGCTGCTGTTTCTATCTCTGGCGGGGCTGCACCGTATACATATTCATGGAGCAACGCTGTCTCCTCAATAACTACTTCACTGAATAACTCAATCACTTCATTGCCTGCGGGAAGTTATATTGTTACTATCTCTGATAATAACAGCTGCACTACAACAACTTCAATTAACGTTACTGAACCAACTGCAATAACTATTCCTTCAACCTCTGCTAGCAATTCTACCTGTGGAAATGCCAATGGAAGTGCAAACGCAATTTCTTCAGGAGGAACTGGCATATTGACGTACAGCTGGAGCAGCGGTGCTGCAGGGCAGACAGCTATTAATCTTTTAGTTCAGACCTATACTGTAAGTGTTACGGACGCAAATAATTGTACAGTTACAAAAACTGTTACTATTGGCAATGATAATGCACCTGTTGTTTCTTTAAATGTTACTTCTGCAATTTCATGCAATGCTGGTACAGGAAGTATTACTGCTACTGCAACAGGAGGCAATCCTAATTATACGTATAGCTGGAGTACGGGTGGAACCAACTTTGTTACTGCATCACTTAACCACCTGATCTCTTCTTTAACTGCAAATACGTATACGGTCACCATTACGGATGTCAGTGGCTGCAGTCATACTTCTTCTATTCTTTTAACGGAACCTTCTGCTGTAGTAATAAATTCTGTTGCACCGGTAAACTCTAATTGCGGAACGGCCACGGGCAGTGCGGTTGCCAGTGCTTCAGGTGGTACAGGATCTTTGACCTATAGTTGGAATAATTTTGCATCAGGACAAACGAATTCTTCACTCGCCGCTAATACTTATACCGTGACTGTGACCGATGCAAATGCATGCAAAACGTCTCAAACAGTTACTATTAATAACAATGGTGGACCCGTAATTTCTTCCGTTACTTCTATGGACGAACTTTGCCACGGCGCAAGTACAGGCTCTGCTTCCGTGAATATTTCTGGTGGGGCTTCTCCATATACTTATGCGTGGTCTCCGGGTGCGACACAAATCACAACCAACACGCAATCCACAATCAACAATCAGCAATCGGGAAATTATTCTGTAACCATTATTGATGCAAATGGCTGTCAGATAGTAAGTACGGTTACTATTACGGAACCGGTCGCCCTGACTATCGCAAGTGTGAGTCAGATCAATGCTACCTGCGGACAAAGCAATGGGTCTGCCAAAGCAACCGTAACGGGTGGTACGGGACTGTATACTTATTCGTGGAGCAATGGCGTCTCTTCTGTTACTTCGTTTACAAGTACAACAATAAATTTTGTTTCATCAGGATCATATACCCTTCTTATTACGGATGCCAATGGCTGCACTACTTCACAGTCGGTTCCTGTCAGCAATAACCCTGCTCCTACTATTAATGGTGTTACCTCAAGCCCTGTTTTGTGTAACGGAGGAAATAATGGAAGTGCAATTGTTTCAGCAACCGGGACAAGTGCACTCACGTATAGCTGGAGCAGCGGCTCTACAACAACTACGGCAACGGGATTATCCGCAGCTATCTATACCGTGACCGTGACTGATGCAAGTGGTTGTCAGCAATTAAGTGTTGTAACCATTGCACAGCCAACTGCAATCACTGTAACAAATATCAATACGACAAGTTCAAGTTGTAATAAAAATGATGGCACTGCTGTTGCGACTGCCAGCGGCGGGGCTCCGGTCCTGACCTATACCTGGAGCAGCGGTTCAACTACTGCAACGGCAAATAATCTTGCTGCTGGAAATTATGTCTTAACCGTGACCGATGCAAATGGCTGCGTGATCACCAATACGGTGACGATTAATTCTACCAGCGGACCGACAGCTGTGGCTTCTGTCGGTACATCAATTAAATGCAACGGACAAACGGGTAGTATAATAGCAGCAGCAAGTAACGGTACATTGCCTTATACGTATAGCTGGTCGACCGGGGCAACATCTGTAACTACTGCTACACAATCGACAGTTAACAATCAACAATCCGGAATTTATACCGTCACCATTACGGATAAAAACGGCTGCACTTCAACTTCATCAGTCACATTAAGCGAGCCTCCTGCATTAATTGCTGCCTCAACCAAAACAGATGCCAGCTGCGGTAATGCAGATGGAAATGTTTCTGTCACAATTACCGGCGGAACTCCGGATTATACGTATAGCTGGAGTACTGGAATTTCTTCTGTCACTTCATCACTTAGCAACTCCATCACTTCCTTAAATTCAGGAACGTTTGCTGTTACTGTAACTGACGCCAATGGCTGCATACAAAACACAGTTGAAACAATCAGCAATAGCAATGCCCCAGTTGCAGGTACCGCTTCTTCGCAAACGACCATCACCGAAGGAAATTCAACAATACTTATCGGATCTTCAACCGGAACAGGGGTTACGTATACATGGACTCCCGGCGCTTCGCTTAATTGTTCTGATTGTTTAACCCCCACAGCAAATCCTGGAACTACAACCACCTATACACTTTATGTTAAGGATAATATGGGTTGTGTGGATTCATCCATGATTACCATTACTGTTAAAAAAGCATGTACCAGCGACGAGGATATTTATATTGCCAATATTTTTTCTCCTAACAATGACGGAAAAAATGATGTACTGAATATTGAGGGAAATGCCATCACGAATATTTACTGGGCCATTTATGATCGTTGGGGAAATCTATTGTTTGAAACAACCGATCAGGCGCAGGGTTGGGACGGCACTAAAAATGGCAACCCGATGGAAACGGGTACTTACGTTTATTACCTGAAAGCGGTCTGCAAAAAAACAAATGCGGAGGTAAAATTAAAAGGGAATGTGAGTATAGTTAAGTAGACTTGTCTTTGCTATTGCAAAGGTTAGTCTACTTTATACCCGTGAGGGTGCTAAGCAGACTCATAAATACAAAGCGTGATCTTACTCTACTTTATACCGGAAGGGTGTAAAATAAACAGATTAATATTTAAGTGAATGCAGCAGCCGGAATTCGTTAGCTTGCATGTGTAACTTTTTCTTTTACCAGCTTGGCAAACGAACGATTTTCTATTTTACTGTTGATCCAGGATAATATATCGAAGTTGTTCAGTATAGCTTTTTCCTCCGGGTATTTTTCAAATAATTCTGTTATGTTTTTTCGCAACTTTATAAATGCACTGCGTAGTTCCTTAGCCGTCGGGTATTTTCTGATCTCTTTATAAAAAAAATCAATAATTAGTTTTTCTGATCGGAACAGGTATTTTATTTTTTTATGAAAATAATTCGTTGATTGGGCAATGTTTTTCAGGAAGATGTCTGCAGCATCCATTTCAAATCGTGTAATAAGATAGAGTATTCTGGCAGTTGATTGTGCATCCTGACGCACAGAGGTTTTTTGAATATTCAATACTTTTGTAAGCCAATCAAGCGCCTGTCGGTAGCGACCGGCACCAAAATAGATATATGCAAAATTGGTGTACAATACGAGTGTGTCAACCTGTATCATTTTTAATTCGATGTCAATATTTTTTATCCTGCCAATTCCTTCTTCAAACCAACCCAGTCGAATATACAGATCAAGTTCCGATGTATAAGAATTGGTGAGGATATATTCATTCAGACTTTTCGACGATGATCTGATGTTTTTCATTTTCTCGATGGATAAAAATGCTTCTTTGTATTTTTTTAAATTGATCTGGCACAGAATCAGGTTTCCCATTGTACGGTAATGTGAGAGTTCCTTATTTTCAAATTTTTCCTTGTTATTTTCGATCAGTTTCAATTGCGATTGCAAACTTTTATGTGCCATCGAATGGTTTGAAGTCGTGTAATAGTAAAAGAACCAGATCCCATAGAAAGCATATTCAGCAGTCACGGATAAGGTTTCTTTTTTTGCAAGGATAGGGTGCTGCATAATTTTGTCCAGATCGGCTTTCTGTTTTTTTGACCTTGCAATTTCATAGTTTATTATACTAGAGCCGACTTGCGTTGCCAAATTCAAATACTGGTTGTAATTGGAACATAGACGGTCCACTTTCAGTATTTCAGCCGTGGTATTTGGATTTGACCGAAAATCGTTGGAGATATTTAACGACCCTTCAAACCCTACTATTTCAGGCAGCATGTTTAGTCGGTCGTGCCGGTATGCAATTTTCTTTGCTTTTCGGATGACTACATATGCCTGTTTATAGAGCGCTTTATCAAAAAGTATTCTTGCAACATGTGTTAATTTGTAAAGCCTTGCAGCAATGCTTGTTTCCGAATGTTGAAAATGCAGGCTGTCCAGCAGAAGCGAATGGAGATATGCTTTATTCCGATGGAGATCTTTCAAACCGTGCAGATCGGATAAGGATTTTTTAATTGTTGACTTATCCGGATCACCCGTATTTCTTATGGCATCAAATACCTGTAAATAATTTTTTTTACCCTTTTCTCTGTTCGCAAATGTGCTGAAATATCTTTTTTCTGCTTTTGTAAGTGAATGAATAAGTTCTGCCAGATTATCTTTTTTGTCCATTTGGGTTATGTATATATTCTCGTATAAAAATGCTTAATTATATGAATATAATTAAAATAATTTAATAATTGGGTTGGTAGTTTTCGTGAAATATTAATTCGTTTCAGGCTGTTTTATGAACTATATTTAATAGAATGATGCATACGTATTTTGCAGAGGGGTAATCACAAAGCTTCATCCCGGTTTATTTTTGATAAATTGCGTATAAAATAGAGCCCCATGCCTGAAAAAAATTACACATTTTTATTCGCCCTAATTCTATCCACAGGCGCATTTTCACAATCTGTCGGGATTGGCACAACGCAGTTTGTTCCCAAAAATACACTTGATGTTGCGGGTGGAGTTGCAATAGGTGCAGGTTATGCAGGAGGCAGTACAGCTCCCTCCAATGGTTTGATTGTAGAGGGCTTTATCGGAGCTGCTACAAATTCTGCTTATTGTCCCCTCACTATTTCTTATGTTAGCGCCGGTTCGCCTGGAATTTCTAATGATGTGATATTTGAACCTGGCACAACGGGGACGGGGCATGAGGCTCTTTTTAATGTAGCAGCTGCGGAAAACGCTTCAAATGATCCTAACGGATTGTATGCGGGAATACTGAATCTTATCGAGCCGGGAAATTCGAACAGTTACGGTAAATTAATTGGCACATATAATTGGTTGCATGGGGGTATCGGTAGTGCAACAACAGCGGGATCATATGGTTGTTATAATGTTATCACAAGTGGCTTTGGTGAAACTGTAGATACACTTTTCGGGGTGTATAATTTGCTTCTTCAAACTTCAGGAGTAAGCTCTCCCGCTGCTTTTGGAAACTACACGAAAGTTGCTCTTGACCTTGCATTTTCGAGTTCATTCGGTGATGTTTATGGCGATTATGTAACGGCTCAGTCAGGGACGTCCGTTTCGACCATCTATGGTTTGTATGTGGATGATTTGGCTTCCAAAGTAACGGGGACTGCTTATGGTGTGTATTGCGAAGGCACCCAGAAAAATTATTTCGGAGGGAATGTTGGTATTGGCACATCCAATCCTACGGCGAAATTACACGTAGTAGGAGATATTTGTTATACGGGTTCTATCGGTTCATGCTCAGATATCCGATACAAAAAAAATATTTTGCCGCTTGAAAATATTCTTCCAAAAGTCCTCAGCTTGCGGCCAGTTACGTATGATTGGAAACGGGATGAATTTCCGGAAAATAACTTTTCTACTGATAACCAGATCGGTTTGATCGCACAGGAAGTGGAAAATATTTTTCCGCAACTGGTGCTGACAGACAACAGAGGATACAAATCAGTAGATTATTCACGTCTGACACCGATTCTGCTGGAGGCGATCAAAGAACAACAGAAAAAAATTAATGACCTGGCAAGTAACATGAATGATCTAAAACAAGAAATACAAATTTTGAAAGAACATATTTATATCAAAACAGAAAAGGCAGAAGTTTCAGGAAAATAAATTAATATTCAGAAAAATCAGGTACGCATGACCCCACAAGAAAAAAAAATCTTCCTGTCAAATCTGATTTCACGGAAACAGGTAACAGGCATAAGTGTTTTCTTATTTGTCTTTTTTTGTTTTTCAGCATGGGGGCAAAGTGTAAAAACACCTGCATTAAAACCGGCGATGCAAATTAGTCGTTCAGCCGGGTTTATGGAAAACAAAGGACAGCTGGTGGACCAGAACCAACTTCCTGCACCGGGTGTAAAATATTTATTCAACTCTCCCGGCTTTAATGTGCAGTTAAGACAAACAGGTTTCAGCTATGATACCTATACAGAAACAGCTGACAGCATACCTGCAGAAAAAAATAATTCTCCGCGAAAGACGGATAAAAATAAAATGCCCGTGAATTACACAAGGCACTCTCACCGTGTTGACATTGAGATGCTCAATTGCAATCCCCGTGCAGAGTTACTGACATCAGGAGAATCAGAGACCTACTTCAATTATTTTACAACAGGAACGCCTCGTGAGGGAATTACCAATGTGCATTCTTATCGGGAAGTGACATATAAAAACATTTATCCGAATATTGATCTTGTGTTTAATGCTTCAGCCTCCACTAACATATCCGCTGAAAAAACAGGAGACAAACAAAATAAACCCACAGGAGCAGAGTATAATTTTGTTGTGCATCCCGGCGGAAAGCTAAGTGACATACAGCTTTCGTATCAGGGTGCAAATGAAGTGAATTTGCAGAATGGCAACATTACTGTAACGGTTGCATCCGGAGCATTCACTGAGAATATTCCTGCAAGTTATTGGTCAAAGCAGGAAAATAAAAAAGAGATAAGGAAACCAATAAAAGTAAATTATTTAAGTCTTGGAAAAAATCTATTTGGATTTTCATCATCGTCTCTTTCTGAAAGCAGCATTAACACGACAACCTCCGACTTAGTCATAGACCCTAATCCTACACTCAATTGGGGTTCTTATTTTAGCGGTGCTACTCAAATGGGAATTACGACAGACAAAAATGATAATACATATTTCACGGGGTATGCAGGCACGACTATTAGCGTTACTGTGGGAGCTTACCAAACAACTTTTGCGGGCGGGAATGGTGATGCTTTTGCAGCGGAGGTCAATTCAACGGGTTCAGCTCTCATCTGGTGTACGTATTACGGCGGAAATCAGATGGACAATGCAGCAGGCATTACACTTGACGCGGGCAACAATGTATATATAACGGGCACAACTACAAGTACATCAGGAATAGCAACGCCCGGCGCTTACCAGACTTCTGCGGGTGGTGGAACGGATTTTTTTGGATATCCATGTACAGATGTTTTCGTCGCCAAATTTAATTCAACCGGAACAAGCTTACTTTGGGCAACATATTACGGAGGAACGGATGGGGATCGGATTTCCCAACTCGCTGTTGATGCAAATGACAATGTATTCATTACCGGGTTCTCACAAACCTATACAAATACACCAACTACAGGGATGACTACTTCCGGTGCATATTCAACCTCTTTTATCGGGTACTCTGCTTGTTCGTTTATAGCAGAGTTGAATTCTTCAGGCTCTGCATTGCTCTGGGGTACTTATTACGGAGCGGATAAAAGTTTTGGTATTGCAATCGGTTCTAATGGCAATGTATACATTACAGGTTCTGCTGTAAGTTCCAATCCGATAGTAACAGCCGGTGCGTATCAAACTACTTATGGGGGAGGGTACACAGATACTTTTATTGCTGAATTCAATCCGACATTTTCAGGATCAAGTCAACTTGTATGGGCCACCTATTACGGCGGATCAGATCAGGATTATAGCACCGCAATTGTACTTGATACCTGTGGTAATATTTATATTAATGGCACGACTTTAAGTACCAATGGTATTGCAACTTCCGGAGCTTACCAAACTTCGTTCGGTGGAAATGAAGATATTTTTTTAGCAAAATTTAATCCCGGACTTTCCGGTCCGAATCAACTTCTATGGGGAACCTATTACGGTGGAAGCAATATTGATCAGAGTGGTGCGTCCCCGAATGGTTTTACTCCGAAGAATCTTGCCATTGACGCGGGAAGTAACCTGTTTCTCACAGGCATGACGAATAGTACAAACGGCATTGCCAGTGCGGGAGCATTCCAGACAGTTATCGGTAATTCATCATGGGATGGCTGCATGGCCAAGTTTTCTTCCAAAGGTGCATTGGTCTGGAGTACCTATCTCGGCGTACCGAATAATGGGTGGGCGAATAGTATCGCAGTCGGTTCTTGCCAAAATATTTTTATTGATGGCGGAGGAGGGGCTAATCTGCTCACGGCAGGATCCTTTGATACGAATCCGGCTGACGCAAACAGTGGCTTCATTGCAAGCTTCATTGATACAAAAATAATAAATGTGTATGGAGCAAAAACAATTTGTCTGCATGATTCAGCTGTGCTTTCAGTTGATACATGCACGCGCTACACATACGCATGGACACCTGCTACAGGCTTAAGTGCTACCACGGGCATTTCAGTAAAGGCAAGTCCACCTGCAACGCAAACGTACACAGTAACGGGAACATCTTCATCCGGCTGCGTGGCAAGTTCAACAGTAGTTGTTACTGTAAACGGACCTGTAATTAATTCTGCTATCCCAACCAATACAAGTTGTGGTGCGACTGATGGCTCAATAGTGGCCACAGCGAGCGGTGGCACAGGAGCGTTGACTTACAGCTGGAGTAATTTAGTAACGGGAGTAACCGACAATAACTTAGGTACAGGTACATACACCCTAACTGTAACCGATGCAAACAGCTGCAGTATTACAAATTCGGTTATCGTTGGAAGCAGCAACGGCCCTGTTGTACAAACCACAACTCCTGTTAATGAACTTTGTAACGGGAACAGCACGGGTTCGGCTGCCCTTACAATTTCAGGTGGAAGTTCTCCATATAACTATAGCTGGAGTAACGGAGTTTCCTCCATAACTAATTCCCTGAATAACTCAATAACCTCCCTGCCCGCAAATACATACATTGTAACAATCACTGATAAAAATGGATGTACCACAACGGCTTCATTTAACATTACAGAACCTGCTGCAATCTCAACTCCGGTTATTACTCCAACCAATGCAAGTTGCGGGGCAAGTGATGGAACTGCTGTTGCTTCATCATCTGGTGGAACCGGATCTTTGACTTACAGCTGGAGTGGTTTAGCAGGCGGACAAACGGCTTCAGGACTTTCTTCAGCTACTTATACTGTTTCTGTAACCGATGCTAATGGTTGTGCTGTTACAAACACTGTTGCCATCGGTAACAATGGTGGGCCTTCTGTGCAAAATACTACGCCTGTGAATGAATTGTGTCACGGTTCAAGTACAGGATCTGCTTCGGTTACTGTTTCTGGCGGATCTGTTCCTTACACGTACTCATGGAGCAATGCTGTTTCTTCTGTTACGACTTCGCTTACTAATTCAATTGCTTCATTACCTAGCAATACTTACATCGTAACAATTACCGATAATAATAATTGTTCTACCACCACGTCCATTATTATTACTGAGCCAACTGCGGTTTCAATTCCTTCCACATCAGCAACTAACTCCACCTGTGGAAATGCCAATGGAAGTGCAAACGCAATTTCTTCAGGAGGAACTGGCATATTAACGTACAGCTGGAGCAGCGGTGCTACAGGGCAGACTGCTACAAATCTTTTAGTGCAGACCTATACCGTAAGTGTAAAGGATGCGAATAACTGTACTGTTACAAAAACGGTTACTATTGGAAATGACAATGCGCCTGTAGCAGCGCTGAGCATAAATACGGCAATCCTTTGTAATGGGGGAATGGGTAGTATTACCGCAACGGCAACCGGCGGTCATCCGAATTATACATATTCCTGGAGTAGTGGTACCTCTTCTGTAACAACTGGTTTACAAGCAACGCTTAACAATTTAACATCAACAATTTATACGGTAACCATCACCGATGTCAGCGGCTGCAGTCATACTTCTTCTATTCTTTTAACGGAGCCTTCTGCTGTAGTAATAAATTCTGTTGCACCGGTAAACTCTAATTGCGGGACTGCCACGGGCAGTGCGGTTGCCAGTGCTTCGGGTGGTACAGGATCTTTGACCTATAGTTGGAATAATCTTGCATCAGGACAAACGAATTCTTCACTCGCCGCTAATACTTATACCGTGACTGTGACCGATGCAAATGCATGCAGTACTTCGCAAACCGTGACTATCAATAATAATGGCGGACCAACAATTAATTCTATTGGTACAATTAATGAACTTTGCCACGGCGCAAGTACAGGCTCTGCTTCTGTGAATATTTCTGGTGGGGCTTCTCCATACACTTATGCGTGGTCTCCGGGTGCAACACAAATCACAACCAACACGCAATCCGCAATCAACAATCAGCAATCGGGAAATTATTCTGTAACAATTATTGATGCAAATGGCTGTCAGATAGTAAGCACGATTGCTATTACAGAACCGGTCGCCCTGACTATTGCAAGTGTGAGTCAGATCAATGCTACCTGCGGACAAAGCAATGGGTCTGCCAAAGCAACCGTAACGGGTGGTACGGGACTCTATACTTATTCGTGGAGCAATGGCGCCTCTTCCATTACTTCGTTTACAAGTACAACAATAAATTTTGTTTCATCAGGATCATATACCCTTCTTATTACGGATGCCAATGGCTGCACTACTTCACAGTCGGTTCCTGTCAGCAATAACCCTGCTCCTACTATTAATGGTGTTACCTCAAGCCCTGTTTTGTGTAACGGAGGAAATAATGGAAGTGCAATTGTTTCAGCAACCGGGACAAGTGCACTCACGTATAGCTGGAGCAGCGGCTCTACAACAACTACGGCAACGGGATTATCCGCAGCTATCTATACCGTGACCGTGACTGATGCAAGTGGTTGTCAGCAATTAAGTGTTGTAACCATTGCACAGCCAACTGCAATCACTGTAACAAATATCAACACGACAAGTTCAAGTTGTAATAAAAATGATGGCACTGCTGTTGCGACCGCCAGCGGCGGGGCTCCGGTCCTGACCTATACCTGGAGCAGCGGTTCAACTACTGCAACGGCAAATAATCTGACCGCAGGAAATTATGTCTTAACCGTGACCGATGCAAATGGCTGCGTGATCACCAATACGGTGACGATTAATTCTACCAGCGGACCGACGGCTGTAGCTTCTGTCGGTACATCAATTAAATGCAGTGGACAAACGGGCAGCGTAACTGCAACTGCAAGTAATGGAACTTTGCCTTATACGTATAGCTGGTCGGCGGGAGTTTCAGGTTCAGGGTTCCAGGTTTCGGGTTTTGCCGGAACGTATACAGTAACAATTGTTGATGCGAATGGATGTTCGTCCATTTCTTCCATTACATTAACTGAGCCCCCGGCATTCGTAATTACGACAGCTAAATCAGATGCTACGTGCGGAAATGCAGATGGAACTATTTTTGTTACTGCGTCTGGTGGTGTTTTGAATTACACTTACAGCTGGAGCAATGATTCTATCAATCCACAGATCACGAATCTGAATTCGGGGACTTTTAGTCTGACTGTAACAGATGCCAACGGATGTTCGCAATCAACTGCCACAATGATCACCAACAACAATGCGCCAATTGCTGCTGCTGCTTCTGCGCAAACTACTATTACTGAAGGAAACTCCACTCTACTGATCGGTTCTTCTACAGGAACCGGCGTTACTTATACATGGACTCCCGGTGCTTCGCTTAATTGTTCTGATTGTTTAACTCCTACAGCGAATCCGGGAACTACAACTACCTATACACTTTATGTTAAGGATAATATGGGTTGTGTGGATTCATCCATGATTACCATTACTGTTAAAAAAGCATGTACCAGCGACGAGGATATTTATATTGCCAATATTTTTTCTCCGAACAATGACGGGAAAAATGACGTACTGAATATTGAGGGAAATGCCATCACGAATATTTACTGGGCCATTTATGATCGTTGGGGAAATCTATTATTTGAAACAACTGATCAGGCGCAAGGTTGGGACGGAACCAAAAACGGCAACCCGATGGAAACCGGTACTTACGTTTATTACCTGAAAGCGATCTGTATAAAAACAAATGCGGAGATAAAATTAAAAGGGAATGTGAGTATAGTTAAATAGACTTGGCACGCCAGTTGGCGTGGTTAGTCTATTTTATACCGTGAGGGTGTTAAATAGACTTAGCCTTGTATTTCGCAAGGGTTACTCTACTTTATATCCGGAGGGTATAAAATAAGGAAATGTACCTGCTGTCATCTAGCCAACAGATACATTTCCAAAATAATCAGGCGCGGTGATGATCAGCCTTCCAGTTTTTGATTGCCTTTTTTATATCGGATGACTTCATGTTTTCGTCTGCGGCGCGTTTTGCCAGTGCTAAAAATTCTTCGTCAGATGTAAAACGTAAAGCAATAATTTGCCCCATAGTTAAACGTGCATCCATTAATTTTCCAGTCAATACAAAATGGCGCATATTTTCTTCTGCACGGATTGCCCTGTCCTGCACTCGCGTTGCAAAGCCACGTCCAAACCAGAATTGTATCAGTCCTGCAAAAGAGAGGGCCATAATAAATGTATATAACGCTCTGCCACTATGTGGCTCTGCCATTGCGAGCTTTATACCTGCTCCAATCAATGTAAGAAACAAAGTAAAAAATAAGACAAAGTGATACATAGGTACAAAGCGTCTGTGATTTTCGTAAGATTGTTCTTTAGGGTTTTCCATAGAATTTATCAGTTTAATTTATTCAACAATATTAAGGTTATTTTTCGGGACGAGCCGGGTTAAATATTTTAATTTCCGGAAGGAGGATTAGTCAGGTTAATGTCTTCTGCTTCTTTTTGCTTTTTAAATTCGAGCTTCCCAAATTTATATGTGAAGTTCACTCCGAACGAACGATAAGGTAATTGACGATCACTTACTAATGAAAAATCGGTTCCGTTTAGTGTAGTTTTCTGATCCACATATTTATTAAATGGATTAGTCGCTGTGACAGCAATACTGCACTTATCATGAAACAACTGTTTTCGGAATGCAAAATTGTAAGTAGTAAAAGAAGGCATCCTTCCCTGCGCATTAACCCGGGACGAATTAAAATTGCCAAAAAATTCCAGGCTCAGCTTGCTGTTCAGCTGATATGTTGCATTCATATTTATACGATAGTTAAAGCCACTGATATTCTGATTGGCATCTATTGTATTGATGATGTAACGCTGAAACATTGAAATATTCGAACGCAACTTTATTTTTGATGTAACAGGAACGGAAGCAAAAATATTCAGTCCAAAGTTATTTTCTAATCCTATATTCTGTCTCGTACTGACAGCAACATTTTTATATGTTGAATCACCAATCGTGTAATTGGGATAATAAACCGTATATGATTGTATGTCATAATTCGATCCATGATAAAAAAGCACAACGTTAATATTCGGACCTTTATCAAAATACTTTGTATAGCCCAGATCAATGTTATTGGCAATTTCGGGACGCAGATCGGGATTACCCGTTGTGAGATTTCTTGGATCTGTTGAATTGACAAAAGGGTTCAGGTCACGATAATCAGGTCGCTGGATCCGGTAAGTATAACTTAATTTAAGTGTATTATTGTTTTTGAATGCATGCGAAATAATAAACGAAGGCACAACTGTTCCGTAAGGTTTGATGTTTACATTTCCCACACTCGAAAATTCTGCTTTCGTATCTGTATATTCATAACGTACCCCTGTTTTTACATCGAACACTTTCATCTTAAATGTTCCTGAAATATATCCTGCATAAATAGTGCGGTCATAGGACAAGCTATTTGACTGCGAGCTATTGTAAGCATACTCATCTGAAACAGGATTCAATAATGAAACGTTCGACTGACTATTTATTTTTTTCAATACGGCTTTGGCACCTGTTTCAAAAAGAACATTTTCATTTGCCGGGTGTGTGTAGTCCAGGGAAATATCCGTCTCCTTTGTTGTTCCCGGGTTATATGCATGTGAGCCGCTGAATAGTGAATCCGTTGACGTATATTTTTGGCTCTGTTGGTAATACAAATTAGTATTTGATGTAGAGGATGTACACAGAAATTCCAGGGCCTGATCCTTTTTACTGAACTCTTTTTTGTAATTCAGGTTCCAGTCCAGTGCATACGAGTTAAATGTATTTGTAGCATTAATAATATTCCCAACATTAGACAATGTATTCCCGGATGCATCCTGCAAAATGGATTGTTGATTTGTTACGCCAATGCTATTATTTCCATAATGATTATAGCTCAGTGATCCGATTATATTATCCTTCTCTGTAATTCCCCAGTCAAAACCAAAACCGGTCTGATAGCCATTCCTGTCAAAATTACTTTGTCCATTCTGATTCAGTGTTGATGATTGACCAGCAGCCGGATCCTGCGTGAGCCTGTTCATGCTGGTATTTGTAACGGAAGTCAGCTGAGCGTTTCCGCTGACAAAGGCATTCACTCCAAATTTCCCTTTCCGTGCATTGAGGTTGAACGATCCGTTTTCCAATCTTGTTCCGGCAGAAACAGAAACATTTCCATTGATTCCCTGGATTGTACTTTTCTTTAATATGATGTTTATAATTCCGCCTGTTCCTTCTGCATCATATTTTGCACCGGGACTGGTAATCACCTCTATACTCTGAATCTGGCTTGACGGAATTGTTTTTAAAACATCAGCAATATTATTCCCAAAAATGCTCGAAGGTTTTCCATTGATCAGAAAACGAATATTGGAATTACCCTGTAACTCTACGTTTCCATCTACATCAACAGACACCTGGGGAATTTTCTGTAAAGCATCCGTTGCAACTCCTCCCTGGGAAGTAACATCCTTTTCTACATTATATACTGTTTTATCAATTCTGTTTTCAATCAATTCTTTTTCTGCAACTACAACAGCTTCTTTCAGTTTTGTCTGCGTGCTGACCAGGTAAATGGTTCCCGCAGAAATAACAGGCGAAGTTTTGCTAATAACGAGGTTGTTTTTTTCACTCGTTTTATATCCCATAAAATAAATCAGCATTTTATAGTTTCCTTCAGCAATATCATTCAGCTTAAAAAAACCTTTGTCATCGGACGTTGTACCATTCACAACTTTATTGTCAGCCAGGTTATTTAAGCTGATTGTTGCGTATTCCACAGGTTGTCCGGAAAGGGAATCGATGATTCGTCCACTAATCACACCAGGGCCTTTAACAGATTGTGATTGCGCCCTTTCCGTCAAAACAAAAAGAAGAACTGCAAGGATGGACACTATAATTTTAAGGGCCTTGTTTTTCACAGATCAAAAGTACCAATAATTTTTCCCTGTCGCGACCTGCATCTGCTGGCACTCATTTTGCATGAGTTACTTAACTGAATGCTGTGAATAATACAATTAATTACAAAAAAAGTATAACAGTTTTTGGTGCAAAGGAATTCATCTTTGTTGGCATAATATTACATAAAACTCATACGTATGAAAAACGCAGGAATAATTCTCATTATCATCGGAATAGTTATGATAATGATAACCGGATTCAACTATGTAACAGAAAAAAAAGTTGTTGACGTAGGTTCTATCCAGATAAACAAAAAAGAAAACCATCCTGTCCAATGGTCGCCGGTGGTAGGAATAGTATTACTTGCAGGCGGATTAGTTATTATGTTCACCCAAAAAAGCAATGCAGTCAAATAAATAGTTTATGAAAAAAAATTCATTTGTAGTCATTGCTCTTGCAATAGGTCTTTGTTCATGTGTTCCGAAAAAGAAACTCACAAGTGCAGTGAGCAGAATTAAAATCCTGGAAAGTGACAGCATTAACATGCATACACAATTAAACGATTGCAGTTCAAAACTCAGCGATTGTAATTTAACTGTATCCGGTTTACAACAGGAAAAGCAATCTGCTCAAAAGGACCTTCAGGATCTTTCTGCCTCTACCCAGGCGACTATCAGCAGTTCTCAAATGACAATTGCCGAACAGGCAAAACGTCTGAAAGATCTGCAAGCCATGAGCCAGGCACAAAAAGAGGTGATGAACAAATTGAAAAAAACAGTTGCCGACGCGCTGGTCAATTTTAAACCGGATGAATTATCAGTGGCAATAAAAGATGGTAAATTATATGTTTCGCTGCAGGAAAAATTATTGTTCAAATCAGGCAGTGATGTTGTAGACCCTAAAGGAAAAGAAGCTCTTCAGTCCGTTGCATCAATACTGAATAACAATCCTGATATTAACGTTTTAATCGAAGGCCATACAGATTCAATTCCAATTCATGGCAAATTTGACGATAACTGGGCGTTAAGCGTAGCCCGCGCTACATCAATAGTACGGATTCTTACCAACGATTATCAAGTGGATGCACATCGTGTAACTGCTTCCGGACGGGGAGAATTTTACCCGGTTAGTGCCAATAGTTCCACAGACGGCAGGGCACGTAACAGGAGGACAGAAATTATTTTGTCTCCTAACCTGAATGAACTTTTTAAATTAATCAATCAGTAGGCATACATTTTGAAAAGTGCATTATGCACGCATATTCAGTTAATCAAAACTATTCCCCATGAAAAAGTCAGCAATTTTTATAGCCATTTTGTTTTCACTCTTTTGTTGTAAAACATATTTAATTGCCCAGGTTAGCGTTCAGATACAAATCGCTCCGCCCGCAATTCCTGTATATGATCAACCACCGTGTCCGGCTGACGGCTACATTTGGACGCCAGGTTATTGGGCATATGGTTCTGATGGATATTACTGGGTGCCCGGCGTATGGCTGTATCCCGCTGAAATCGGATTTTTATGGACACCCGGTTACTGGGCGTTTGAAAATGGATTTTACGCATGGAATGAAGGCTACTGGGGACCACATGTTGGTTACTATGGCGGCATTTGTTACGGACATGGATATTTTGGTGAAGGATATGGCGGCGGCAGATGGGAAGGAAGAACTTTTCGTTACATTCTGCTGTTTATTCTGAACCGGTGCTTGCGTATTTTTACGCTGATCCTGTGGCTTGTTATTATTTTCAGGAGCATTCATATTTCCGGTTGTACTGGCTGGTCTTCTTGCAGGAGAATTTCCCGCAGGTGCTTGTGTACGTGCCTCTCCGACTTTACTCA